>Ga0070676_10000532_pt1 | contig 18338 bp, 21 predicted proteins | sample KBSM53metaG_FD_64667 | JGI IMG/M metagenome (GOLD analysis project Ga0070676, IMG submission 64667) | Miscanthus rhizosphere microbial communities from Kellogg Biological Station, Michigan, USA - KBS M5-3 metaG | ecosystem: Host-associated > Plants > Roots > Rhizosphere > Soil ...
CCCGTCGCGGTCGTCGTTGAGCTCGGCAAGTTGCGCCGCGTCCTTGACCGCCAGCGTCAACGTCGCCTCCAAACTGTTCGTGCGTTGTCGGATCGTGAGGCTACTTAGTCCGGGATCGTGACCCTTCGCGTATTGAAGCGGCAACAGCGAAAACAGAACCGCAAGAATCGCGGCCCGAGCAACGCGCGACCCGGCTAGGCGTGCTGACGCTGCCTGGCCGGGATTCCCCGAGTGCATTAGAACTCACGCGATGACGGCGCGTTGAGCGGCTACGGGTGCGAGTGGTTGCGGCCGTTCTGCGGCGTGGATTCGTACGGGAAGACCTTGTTATAGGCCGCGTCGTTGAAGTCCAAATTGTCTCCCGCTGGGCCGCGAATGATCGGTGGGTCAACGCGAAGATTGCTGATCAGAGCAGTTACCGCGATGTCGACTACATCGTCGCCAAAACGGCGGCCATTCGGCCAGCCGCCAGGAATAACACCATCGCCAAAGCCCGGTTGAATTTGGCTGATCAGAGTGTCGCCACCAAAGATGCTCAGGCGGGAGAAACCAGGGTCGTCTGGATTGGGCCCCTGTTGAGTCCCGTTTCCAGCCAGACGGCAGGCATCTGTGGACAAATCAACCTTAATCAAATCGGGAATGAAAATTCCAGCGATGTCAGTCCGGCCTGTCTCGACATCCGGCAACGTGCCGCCGAAGATAATTTGGTTGATCAGTCTCGCCAGTTCGGGAGTCACCGCGTATCCGCTGAACAACTCGTTATCAGACTCGGGGCTGGTTCGGCTGTAGCGATCCTTGTCGGCGATGGCAACCAGACCCTCGTTGAACAGCGGGTTTCCTTGGCGTGCGACCTGCACCCACCGACCGTTCGTTTGCGGATCGCGATTGTCGCGTAGTATTTGTATTCGACGTCGGCTGGTGCTTGCATAAACGCCGACGATTTGCTGGTCACCGCCCAATTCGGTTACCGGAACGACCAGCGCCATGAGGTGAATGTTGAACCCGCCCTGGGAATCCTTGCCTGGTGAACGAAGCTGCAACAGATCGAAGATGGCATTGATGTCACCATAGAAACCATCGTCGCGTTGGCCGGCGAACGAGTAATAGCCGCCGCCCAGATTTTTGATCGTTTGTGTTGTATAACGATCCAGCTCGCCTTCGGTGGCGACGCCGTCCTTCGCGGGATTGTTGCCGTCGTCGCCTTGATTATAAAAAGGGGTAGCGACGCCCTGATTATTGGGCGGAACGGTTCCAGTTCCTAGCAACGTCCGATGGTCGTGTTGGCGATGGTCCACCTTGGTGACGGTGTAAGTCTGCACCAGGTTCTGATTAGCGTCCGCGACGTCGTTAACGACTCCCAGATACGACTGCAGGATAGTGTTCTGGTTCATGAACGTTGTTGTGAACGCGAACTCGTAACTCAACGTGGCTTTGCCAGCAGCCACGTCGTTACCCGTGGCAACGTGGATCTGATAGAGCACGTTATCGTCGAAGTTGTACTTGTTTGGTCCGACGCCGGGCTCTTCGTGCGGGTAAACGCCCAGTGCGGTAACAAGACTTTTTGTTCCGTTTTCATTTTGCACGAACGCGTAAACGTCCGTGGTGTTGGCTGAGGGATCGCGAGTGATCAGCGGCGCGTCCATGTGACTGGAGGCTTGCGCCGCTCCGATTAACTGTGCCGCGAACAGTGCTATAGCACAGCGCGACATGAGATATGTTATTTTTTTCATTTTCGTTTAGGTTTTGGTTTCGGGTTGGGTTTTCCGCGCGGTGTTCGGTCCGAGCGAAAAGGTTCTTTGTGTGTTTGGGGCAACGGACGCCTTCTTTTCAGCGCCACATGTCACCGCGTTTTGAAGTTCATTGCGTTCAGATGGCAAAAGCAGATGCGAGAGTTCGCTCGCTTTGCGCAGCCAACACTCTGCATCAGCCGTGTGACCGGTTTGTGACGCGATCACGGCAGCATGGAAAAAGAGCCGCCCATCTTCGGTGCCTTCTGCCAATGCGCGCTGCATTTCGCTGTGCGCTTCGGCCAGGTTGCCTGCCGCGGCCAGCGACCACGCCAGAGCGTCATGAGTGAAGACATCACTGCGCGAATCAAGTTCCACTCGCGCGAGTCGAAGCGACCTCTCGGGGGACTCGTGTCGTGTCGCGAGAAAGAGCGCTAGTGTTCGCGGGTCCCCGCTCGCGCCGTGCTGGCGAAGTTGCGTCTCTACCGCAGAGGCTTCGTTCTCACAGCCAGCTGCGCGCAGCGCCTCCGCAAGCGTCCACTGATATTCGGGAAGCGGATTCAGCTTCGCAGCGTTTTGCAAAGCGTCCACGGCTTCGCGGGGCCGGTTTTGAGCAAGTAGCATTTTCCCCTTCAGCAAGAGCGCTGGGGCATAATTGTTTTGTAGCGAGAGTGCGAACACGCAGCGTTGTTCTGCTTCGTTAACGCTGCCAGCTTGAAACTCGTAGAACGCCAATCGCGTATTCACCCATGCAGCGGATTCGGCATCGCTCGGGGTGGCAGCGGTCACAGCCAGTTGCATCGCCTCGATCGCTCCCTCGAGATCGCCTTTCAGCCAGCGCATGTGCGCCGCGCGGGCGTATGCGCGAAGGTCAGGCCTCAAATTCATCATCTGCTGATAGGCCTCGACCGCGTCGCCAAGCTTTCCCTGCTCCATCAACGCATCCCCGAGAAGACCGTAATCAAAGCTGAGTCCTCGCTGCTGGACGAGACGCCGCGCCAGGGTTTCGGATTCCTTAAAACGATGCAGATTCTGCAGCACGTGCGCACGCAACAGCATCGCTTCCTGGGTTTGCGTATTGCGCTTTTCGATGCACCGCGCGCACTGCTCGGCCAGTTTGTAAAAACCCGGGTCGAAACTTTCGCGCGCCTTGGCAACAAACGCCCAGCCGAGTTGTTCGAGCCAGAGTTGGACGTTCCTGCCGCTGCGAATTTGCTGCTGGAGCTGGGAAATTTCTCGATCGGTATGACTGTCGCCCGTCAGCGGCGTTAGGACCAAAGCCAGTGGGTCATCGAAAGTTGCGGCAGCTCCATGGACTTTGCTCGGTCCGTTCTTACTCTTTGGCCGAGTGGAAAAGGTGAGTAGACAAGCATTGGCCAGGAGTAGCGCCACGACAGGAATCAAAATTTTTCCGCCGCGCTTGCCTATTGCTTGTTTTCTAGTTTCCATTTTTTGCGTTCGGCGAGGATTACGCCGCAACGCACCGACTGGATGCAGTCACGACGGAAAATTTTCGATAGCGGCAGAAATTGCTCGTCCATATCGCTGCCAAGCGCTCGCTCCAGCCCTAGCCGCGCTTTCAGCTGTTCGAATTAAAATTCCATCGTGACAGTGACTTCGAAACTCCAGTCGCTGTCTTCATTCTCCAGGTCGAGCGATACGCTGTAGCGATCGGAACGGCTGCCGTCCGAAAGATCGAACGAGGCGTAGCGATCGATAATACGTTGGTCGATGGCGCGCTCGGCCATTTGATCGTTGCTATAGTCGAGATTGAAACCGGTCTCTTCAGCCGCAGACGTCGGCGAGAACGATGTGCTGTTTTCCTGCGCAACGACTGATCCGGCGGCGAGCATGGCCCGTATGAAAATAAAGATGCTTGCTTTCAAATGCCCGGTGATACGCTGCAGCCATCCGCCTGGATGCTTTGCCCTAACACTCACTGACGACACCGCAGTGGTGCTCCGAGGACGATTACGAACTATTTCAGGTTGTACCGACGAGCAAAATGGGTCCTTCCTTTTTGGGGACCCCACCTTCGCGCTCCAAGCTAATCGCAAAAGCCTTTACATGTTCCGCCTTCTCAACCGGCTTGAAGCGAACTTGCGCAACACCATTTTTGTCTACGCGAACAACGCCTGCGCTAATTGGATCCTTGTGCTCGGCATCGACAGCCCACAGCTGATAATCCTTGCCTGGTTGCGGCGCGGGAAGATTACTGATGCGAATCACGCCGCTTTGGCGACCAGGTTGCCATGCGACCGTCGCTTTTGCATCCGATGGAGCAGGCGCAGATGGCGCCAGAGTGAAAAACGTCGTCTGGATCAGCGGATCGACCGCGCGTATATCGGCAAGTTGGCGCTCCAGCCGTACGCGATCGAGAGCGAGGAGGCCGCAAAACACCGCCAACGCCGCCGCTATGGCCCACGGTACCCAGCCAAACGGAGCGCGTTGCGTCGACTCCAGAGTCGGCTCTTCAGTTTTCATCGCGATCTCACGCATGATGCGCTGCTTCAATGAAGCAGGTGGAGTCCGCGGCGGAGCCGTCAACGCGACGCTACCTGCCGCTTCGCGCAATTCGCGAGCGATATCGCGCAACTCAGGGTTCCTGGTTAATTCCGATTCGAACGCAGCGGCCTCACCTGGCTGCAGGAGCCCGAGCACGTAGAGTGCCGCCTGATCCTGTTGTTCTTCCGAAATCATAAAATCATAACTAGGTGCGAAGTTGTTCCCGAAGCTTCAAAAGGCCACGGCGAATTCGGGCTTTAATTGTACCGAGTGGTTGTCCAAGTTCCGCGGCAATCTCGTGATGCGTGCGGTGCCCGAAAAACGCCAGGTCGATCGCCTGTCGCTGTTCCAAGGGCAAGTTGTTCAACAAAGATCGCACATGCGCTGCTTCATCATTCTTGTCTGCGGTATCCGCTGCGGTCTCAACCGTGGATGCATTGGTTGCTTCAGCAAGCTTGGCGGCATCGGCCGTTGACCCGACCACAACGCGCAACCGCCGCTCGCGTGCCCGCAATCGATCGATCGCTCTGCTTCGCGTCAACAGAACAGCCCAGCTAAAAACGCTGCTCTTTTTCGGATCGTAAGTGCCGGCGCGTGACCATATCTGCAGAAAGACCTCTTGAAGCGCGTCCTGCGCATCTGAGGCGTCTCCCAACATTTTCAAGGCCAAGGAATATAGCGGACCACTGAGCCGGTCATACAAGGCGCTGAAGGCAGTTTGATCGCTGCGGCCAATCCGCGCGATCATTTCCTGATCCAGCATCTGCTGCGCTGAAGATGTTTCCGCCATGCTCAGGTCAGTTACGCTTAAATTTCTCCCACAGGCACCGGCAACCGATAAGTGTATCCAGTGATCCGACGAATCGTCGAGTCTGGATGCAATGATTTTAGGGCGCGATCCATCATGACTCGTTTCGCGAGTCGAATCCGTGCGAGCGATGGGGGTACTTTCCTCTACTTGGTCGTGCTGTCCGTTAGCGCCAGGGCCCGGGCTCGCTTCGTGCCGTAATCGAGCGAATGAAAACGTTTGATTTCATAGAGGCGACGCTGGCGGTTAGTGTAGCGAGATAAATACGTGTCGCAGAAAATCCCTCGGAAAACTGTCGCGCCGAGGTTATGATCGGTTGTGCAGAAAAGCGTAAAGAAATTCGGCAGCCTGGCCGAAGCAGAGAAAGTCGACCGAGAGTTTTACAAAAACCTTACCGGCAACGAGAGATTGCGAATCCTGGTCGAGCTACTGAACCATGCGCCTGAGCAACGACTGGAGAGAGTTTCTCGAATCACTAAACTCCCGCGGAATTGATTACGTGGTCGTGGGGGCGCACAGCCTCGCCTTTCACGGTCGACCGCGTTACACGGGAGATTTGGACATACTGGTTCGAGCCACGCGCGAAAATGCAGCCAAGCTTGTCGATCTTTTGAATCAATTCGGTTTCGCGGATGCCGGCTTCAAGGAATCTGATTTCACTGAACCCGACCAATTGATTCAGCTGGGCCGTGCGCCAAACCGAATCGATCTGCTGACCAGCATCACCGGTGTAACGACTGACCAGGCGCTCGCTAGTAAGGTGTCGGCTGACCTCGACGGAATTCCGGTTTTCATCCTTGCCAAGGACGCTCTTATACGAAACAAGCGTGCCGTGGGCCGCCCACAAGACATCGCCGATCTCAAAGTACTGGAAAGTTGACCGTCGCCGGCGCGAAGAGCGCCCGCAGACTTCGATTAGTTTCCGTCACCGTCTGTGAGGGCTAAGATCCGCTGTCTTTTCTCACCGTAATCGAGGGAATGAAAGCGCCTGATCTCATCGAGCCGGCGCACGCCGTTCAGCGTGTCGAGATAATGCGTGTAGTTGGCGGCGAGTTGGGTTGTCTCGAGATAGCGGCCCAGCAGATTCTTGTCGCGAAAAGCCTCCGGGCATTGGCGGGCGAAAAGATGAAAGCGCAGCCAGCGCCGGTCAGTTCGCGAAACCCGCTGGGTTTTTCGAAAAAACGCTACAAAGAGTAAGAGGACAAGATACGTATCGACCTGCGCCTGCAGCTCGAGATTGCGGGCAAAATCTTCAGACGCAATCTCGCGCGCACCGTTTTTAAACTGAAGCGCGGCGTGCAACGCATGATTGATTTCTTCCACGAACATGATGAGTGACCGGATGTTGCGGTCGCCCAGGCCGGCGCGCGGGTCGTGCTGCTCGAGTTGGTCGATCAGCCAGCGCGAATAATAAATACCGACGTAAAGCTGGTCCCCGGCACGCCGTAGAAACGTGCGCGCCAGCTCACTCAATTCGCGGGCCGAATTTCCCGCCAGGATGGACAATTGCGCGCAACGCCTCCGATCGATCAGGCAATCTTCCAGATTGATTCCGACCTGGGCATAGGTTCGTTCAAATAATCTCTGGATTTGGCTAAAGAGTGTCTCGTTCACAGGGAGAGCGGTGGGCGCGCGTCATCATCCAGATTGAGTAATTGATCAGAAAGTTGATTCAGCGCGATCCGGACGTCGCGAAAGCGATCGGCCAGTTCTTCGAATACATCGTCCAGCTCGCAGTGCCGCGCAGTCGCATGCGAAGCGACCATTTGGAAATTGGTTCGGCCGACTTGCTCGTAAAACTTTATGTCGGGTCCGCCGCGCAAACTGCGACGCTGCGTGTTCTCATGAAAAATGCCGCTGATAAAGAGAGAGTAATTGCCGACGTGCGCGCGCAGTAAAAAAGCCTGCTCGGGCGTCGCGCGGGTCAGCGCGATGAGCATGTCCGAGATATACTGCTGAGCGTGTTTATCGTTCTCGTCCGACATCTGTAATCGGTTCGCACGCGAAAAAGCTTCGAGCAGCGACGCCACGTAATCGCACAGTTTGCGGTCGCCGATTCCGCCCTGTTGCAAAACGTGCCGGGCCAGAACATAAAAATAGAATTGCGACGATATTCGGAGATGGCCGCAGTTGTTTAGAATTGCGTCAACCAATCGTGGATGATCGAGAATCGAATCGCGTGTTTCGACATCGCTTAAGAGATCGACCAGGGAAACTTGATCCGTTTGCGACCGCGCGAGCGTGCGCACGACGAAGTCGAAATCAGCGGCCGTGAACCGCGCCCGACAATTCGCTCGGATCATCGGGAACTCATCATGCGCAAACGAAACGCATCTGGCAAGCCAGATTGTCGACTGCCGCTACGCCCTGTCGGAACAGGTATCTTTGCCCGGAGCAGCACGCGGGCTTCCAGCCTGGGAGGCTAAGATCGCGATCGGGTGGAGTCGCCGGGCGTTTGCCTTTACGGGGCCTCCTCCTCAACATGCGCAAGATTAGGGTCGACTCTGACAATAAGCGGTGAGCGCAATGCACCAAGATGGCTTTAACTCAATTCAGATCATGATCTCGAAAATTATTAGCCGCGCAGCATGTCTGACGGAACTCGCTTCCAATTCCAAATCCTTCTCCAACTGTCCAAACTTGCACGGTGGTGTTCCGGGCTCACCTGGAGATAGAATCGATCTGAAGCCCGCTCTGGGTAAAAAACGATCGTTCTGCGGGGAATTCCAGTGGCGCAAGCCGCTTACGACAGATGGGTGAAGTTTCGGACTTCCGGTTTCGGGCCTGTCGCAGACAGCCGTGTGTCTGGTAAGTTGTTCTTTAGACCTGAGCGGAACAAACCTAACTTTTACTCCTCGTATAAAACCAGGGAGCGAGAATAATAGCAGCTAAAAGGACTAACTGAATTACGAAGGTAGATGTGTCCACGGTCATTTACTTCGCGTAGCGTTGGATCCTGTTCGTGTTAAAGCGCCGAGCATTTCCGTGAGGCGCGACTCGTAAGAATCGCACGTGGGACATTCGCCATTGGACTTGACCCATTCGGGATGTTGGATCCGCAGGTCGTCGTGAATCTGTTGCTGGAGCTCGGTGTAGGTGTGGATTTGATGATACATGGGGTATTGTCCTGGTGAAAGATTCAAGGGTGGCCAGGGACAGTTCCCACCAAGGGCTCGGCAGAATCGCCGACCAGCGTTGGCGCGGTGAGCGCGCGGTAGGGCCAAGTGAGGGTATTCCAAAGGGCGGCGCGCATGTTCCTGCGGCGTGCGCGACGCCGGGCCAACTGGATTACTTGGTAGCGCTGGCGTTGCAGCAGCACGGCGAGCAGTCCGCTTTGCGTAAGGGTCGGGATTAATTGTCTCATAACGTGTCTTTCTGTTTTTTCTTGTCCGAAGGACTCTGTAATTTACCTCGTCGGTGAGTGCGCTTCGGGCATATTTTCCGAAAGATTGACCGTTTCTTGTCGTGCGAATCCAAGACTCGGAAGGGGCCAGTAAATCTTTGACGCCCGCTCTCTGCTTTATTTCGCAAAATACTTCGCGGCGAGGGAGTGCGCGCCAGGGCCTAATACGCTAACCGCTGTTTTGCTACCCAGCAGTTTTCGCATCATTTTTCTCCTGCTCCGACACATCGGCTTGATTGATCGCAGTGAGAACCGCAGTCAACGACGCTCCGAAATTCTTCGCGGCCAGGCCGGCTGCAACTGCGGGTGACGGAGGCGCTACAGAAAATCACAGGCGACACGCCTGCCACTACAGATGCACGCAGCAGAGACAGGTGCCGCTACAGCCCATTCGATTCTCGGGTTGGTTAAGAATAGCCGTTCTGATCGGAGATTACGTGCGGCTCTGGAATACTCCCCAATCCCGGCAAAATCGCCGCGCGTTCGCCTTCCACCGGGCCTGCTCCTCAACGTACACAAGATTCGGGTCGACTCTGACAATAAGCGGTGAGCGCGATGCACCAAGATGGCTTTAGCTCAATCCAGAAAGGTAAATATATGAATAAATTAATAACATGGAATCCGCTTAGAGAGATGGACGAAGCGCAAAATCGCTTCAATCCGTTCTTCTTGGCCGGATTTCCGAACAGAATGGGCAGTGGCGAAATCCACAGCCTGACGGTCGCAGATTGGTCACCGGAGGTTGATATCAGTGAGGACGATCAGGGGTATCTCCTCAAAGCTGACCTGCCTGAAACGAAGAAGGAAGACGTTAAGGTAACAGTCGAAGACGGCATCCTTAGCGTTTCCGGAGAACGCAAAAGCGTGAAGGAAGATCAGAAGAGAAAATTCCATCGCATTGAGCGATCATTTGGCACTTTCCGACGCAGCTTCACGCTGCCCGAAGATGCCGATAGCACGAAAGTGACGGCGGAGTTTCGCGACGGAGTGCTGAAAGTGCACCTCCCGACAACGACGAAAGCAAGATCAAAAGCTCTCGAAGTTAAAGTGGCGTAACACTGACGGCGAGCGTGCGGAGGGTTCCGTGCGTTCGCCCCACCAGTGTAAGGCGGCTAACTTAGTCGCTTCCATTGCTTTTAACCAACGTCGGCGGCGATTTCCGCAGTAAATATCAACCCACCACAAGACAGTTATGAAGCGAGCTGATCTTTGTCTCGCCAGGCCGGCAAGAGGGGCCGGATTACTCTGCGGAGCTCTGCAAAATATCTCGAGCAACTCCGCGTCAGGCTTGATCGGACTGACACATCGGAACCGATACCTTCTAAGTCGCGCGTTGCAGCCTCGGAAGCGATTCGCGAAATTGCGTGGGAGAGCGCCGGACGATTCGCTTAAACGCGCGATTGAAGTTCGTCATGGATTGAAATCCGCAGGCGAAGGCAACTTCGCTAATTCGCGAGTTGGGATTGAGTAAAAGCGTCTTCGATTTCTCCACTCGGACTCTTGAGAGGTAATCGATGAAATTCATACCGGTCGCTTTCTTGAACATCTTGCAAAAGTAGTGCCTGCTGATGTTAGCCGCGTGGGCTACCCGCCCGAGCGATAGCGGCTCCGCCTGATGAGTCTCGATGAATTGCCGCGTTCGCGCCATGCTCGTGGACTCTTCCTTCTCGCGGCCTACTACCAGCTGATTGGACAAGATCGAAAGGTGTTGCGCAAAAATACTCAGGAGGCGCAACATCGCGCGATACCGGTCCGGCGATAAAACGCACGTCCGAAAATAAGCCCGCTCAAGCTGTTTCCAATTCGTCTTGTAGCCCCACGCGCGGAGCTGCCGGGTAATGGTCGCGAAATGTTCCTTTGTCGGGTTCTTGAGCATCACTTCGCCCGTCTCGAGAAAACCAAGAATATGGTCCCCTACGTACACCGGCACTGCACTTTCGGAGAGTCCTGCAAACCAGGTAACGGTGCGCCTTGTCGAGTTCGGTTCTCGAGATGCGTCGGTTTGGGCCCTTAAGCATGCGGCGCGAGCCTTGTTGAAACGAGCCAGAATCGACGCGAGTGAATCGCGATCCTCTTTTCCATGGTGTGCCGGCGACCAGGAATCGTGTCCTCGGATATTCAGCGGCAAACCCGTGGCTTCGCTGAAAGCCCGTTCGTAATCTTTGAAAATCTGGGAGCGCGACAGATGTCGCATCACTTCCTGATCAGAGGACCGGGTTGCGCCCGGTTGCGTCATTGCACTCTTTGAAGTCGCAGAAATCGCGCCCCGTCCACGGGCGTTGCGGATCAGGCCGCTTCTTTTTGAGCGTCTCATTGGCGTCAATTATTTTACGACACCGGCTCATCAACGGAGATTGGAGCTTCGAGAGCCCGAGCGCTCTCTCCTTTGGCGACACTCTTGCGCTCTCTTAAAATAGCCGCGCTCATATCCAGGCGCTCGTAATCCGCGCTACATTGGCAGCCCGCGGCACGCCGCATGCGATCAGGGTTTTGGTCGTGTCTTCTACAGTTAGGAGGTACTTGCGCACGATAGGATGAATTGCATACGCGACTTCGGCATCTCGCATTATTTCGCGGAATTGGATTAGATGCATGTGGCGTTAACCTTGGTAGCAGAATGCCTTCAGCGTGCCTCGCGCCGGACCGGTTGTGGCGTCTTCCTTCCGATCATCACACGGTAACTGTTGAAGTTGCCCCGGATTTCCCCCTTCGTTTTCCCAACGTCGCTCTGCGGCAAAATCGCTTTCTTCATTCTGTGAACTTGCGAAAGTCAGGGGACCCATGATCGCAATCAATGAAGGGGCTCAGCGCCCGTTGTCCTGATGAAGTCGTGGCACGATGAATAAGTCGCCGAAGGTCAGCTGTCGCCGAACATCCGGCCCCTGCTTGCGGGCCGCAGCGCGAAACTTCTTGAAAAGCGCGGCACGACATTTTGAAGTTTTATGTTGCGCGAAATAAAGCGCGCTGTTTTGCGTAATCGTTCGTTCCATATCGTTTTCCTTTAGGGTGGTTTTAATTTAGATGCGCCAATCGGATTCCGATCTCGGACTCATTGTCGCGCCTTACACTCTCTCGATGCGACTCCGCATCGCCCTGCACCTGTTTTTCAGATTGGTGATCTGAGCGTGCAATAAGCCGACGCCGGCGCCCCGAAACCGCAATATTGCTGGACAAGAAGTCCGCGAGCCACGTTTGCAGCGCGTCCTTGTTCGTATCAATGAAGACTGTCATAGAGATGATTCTGCAGTGTTTGGTTGGTGCAGAGGGAAAGGGCCGCACCCACGGTCGATTGACGCTGCGATTGTTAAGGAACCAGCATACGGCCGCGACTGCCGATTACCTAATGGTATTTGCGCGAAAAAGCTTCCAGCAACAACGCGACGTGGTCGCAAAGCTCTCCGTCACCGATCCCGCCCTGCTGCAATACATGGCGGGCCAGAACGTCGACGTCGCTCAAAAGATCGACCGGGGAGACCTGATCGGTTTGCTAGCGCGCGAGTCGAAATCGGCGGCGGTGAACCGCGCCCGACATTCGCCCTGATAATCGGGACTTCTCATGCGCGATGCCCGCGCCGATGGCAAGTCAGACATTCTAGCCCCGGACGCCGTGGTGAGCGCTAGTCAAATCCATCGACACAGATTTCACCGATCAACAGGAAACTGAGAAGAAAACTCCTCCTCGAATCAGGAAACCAGGAAGCCAGGAACAGGTTCGAATCTGGACAGCAAGTCGCAGACTCGCCGTGGAGAGAAACAGGAAGTTTTTTTCGTGGGATGCGGGTTCCTCTTTTCCCCTAATTCAAATATCTTGGCTTCCTGGTTTCCAGATTCTAAATAGAGAGGCGATGCCGGAGACGCATACAGGCCAATGTTACTGTGGAGCGGTGGAGATCGAGGTGCACGGCGACCCTCTCGACATGGGTTATTGCCATTGCGAAAACTGCCGGCGCTATTCCGCCGCGCCGGTGAGCGCGTTCACGTTGTGGAAATGGGAGAACGTTAACCTCACGAAAGGCGCTGAGTTCCTCGGTCGATTCAAGAGCAGCGAAATCAGCGATCGTCGTTATTGCACTAAGTGCGGCAGCCACATTAGCGTCGATCATCCCACACTCGGGCTGATCGATGTCCGCATCGGCGCTCTCCGTAATTTTCCGTTCAAACCAAAGGTGCACCTCAACTACGCAGAAACTATCCTGCCAATCAAAGACGGTCTGCCCAAGCTAAAGGATTTCCCCGCGGAGATCGGCGGGTCGGGCGAGACCCTGCCGGAATAGCGACATTATCTCTAAGGAAAGCAAGAACTCAGGAAAAAAGCGTTTCGATTACGAGAAAAATTCCTGCTTTCCTGGGTTCCTTAGATATCACTGCAATCCGCTGGGTAATCGGGGCGAGGAAAGGAGTTTGGCGAATTCGCTCCACCGTTTCTCGGCATCGGCACCGCTTCGTTTCTCGATGTAACGACGCACCATGTCTTCTCCGAGATTGTAGTTGATCACGTAGCTTCGGTAACGCTTGATGAATTTTATCTGCCGCTGAGCGCGGGGCGGCTCCATCACAGCGTATTTCTGCAACCATTGCTGCGCGGCGTTCTCGTCGATTTCGCCGTTGATCAATCTTCGCGCAGCCTCGTTTACCGCGTAGCTGAGCTGCTTCATCAAATCCTGCACCACGTAATATTCGTCCGCGCGTTTGGAATCGATCCCGGCCGCGGGAAATAAAACTTCTTTCTCGAATTTCATTCGCTCGCTCGGCGTGAAGGCAACGTCCCTGCCGAAATTCGCCGTCCCTTCGGCGATGAGCGATTGCGGTGAGAACAGCGCGTAAACCGAAAACTCCACCCAGCCGCGATCACGCACCAGGTTCTTTTCCAGCAGCGAATTGTAAACGTGATGGCCCGGATAACCTTCGTGCGCCGCGAGATCGACCGCGCGATCAATGTAGATGGGCAGATCAGTATTCACCTGAATCACGCTATGGAAATTGCCTTTGTACCAATTGTAACCGCCCCACGGCTTATTGGTCACGTACTCGACGGCGAAACTCTCGTTAGGCGGAAGCGCAACGTGCGCCAGCGTCCGGGCGCGGCATTCCTTGATCGCGAGTTGAAACACGGTATCCAGTTTTTCCTTCGGAATGACAAACGGCTTGCGCCACATCTCGTAGCGCTCCCACAACGAACCGCCAGTCCGGCTCGGACCCTTTCCCGGAATTTTTGCTTCCAGTTGGGCAACGATCCGATCGAAGTGCGAATCCGGAAAAGCTGGCGCAACGGCGTCGTAAAGCGCGCGCGACTCGTCGTCGAACTTTAATTTTTCGCCCTTCAACATCCGCACCCGCGCTGCCAGCGCGGAAATCTGTTTTTGCAAATATTCCCGCCGCAATTGGAGCATCTCATCGCCCGCCGCTGTTGCGTCGGGAATTTTCGCCAGAGTCAAGATCAGTTCGGCGGCCTCCGCACCGATCGCATCCAGCGACTTCTTTTCCTTCTCCGCCTGCGTCTTCCACTCAGTCGGTCCGTAAAACGCATCTACGTAATCGGGATTGTGCTGCCCGAGAGCCAGCACGAGATGGGCGTACCGCTCGGCGACGGAATTCATGGCGTCCGCCGCCTGCGCGCCACCGGTTGACATTAAGAAACCGCAAAGAACGAGGAGAAATAATGTTCGGCGCATGTCGCTCAGGAAAACATGAAAGCAGGGACTCGTCACCTGTCAGCGAGACTCCTGTAGTCAATTTTCCAACTGAGATTGGGACACAGGTGAGACCCTACCGGAGTAACTGCTGTCGCTACTTCTTAAATCTTAATTCTTCCTTCTGAGTTCGCGAGCATGCAGGTTGGCGATGAATCCGGCGTTTGCATTTTCGGCGTACTCGTCAGGATCTTAAAATCTCATCGTAACGATCGTGTCGGCCGATCCAAATCCAGACGAGGCCTTCGGGTCGTTCCTTGGCGACGGCGCGATAATGCAGCCCGATTCGCGCTGACCAAAAGATTCCGACTTTCTTGAGGCGAAGCGAGGAATGTCGCGGATCACGCCGCAGAAGCGTAAACTTTTCATCAGCCAGCTGCTGAATATCCGGTGGGAGAGCTCGATAGTGAAACCAGAATTGAGGTGTCGCAAAATGTTTCAAAGCGGGGTGCAGCGACCTGCCTCGAAATCCTCATCGGCTTGTTTTGCAAGATGATCGAGTTTGCCTGCGGCAACATCCGCTTCGAATTTGCGATCCCACGCGTCGGCTACAAACTCTTCAAACCATTTGGTAAATGCCGCGAGTTGGTCGCTCGGTAAGCGTTCGACTGCGGATTCAATCTCCCGAATACTCATGCTTTAGATTTTGCGCCAGCGGTTGCGTCAGCGCAAACGAAACAGCCGGACCCTTTCGAGTCCGGCTGTTCGAATTCATTCTGTCATTCGGCTTAGTAATCCATGCCGCCCATGCCGCCCGGAGGCATTGGAGGAGTTTTTTCCTTTTCAGGAATCTCCGTGACCAATGCTTCGGTGGTGAGCAACAGGCCTGCGATCGACGCAGCGTTTTGCAGCGCCGTGCGCGTGACCTTGGTAGGATCGACAATCCCCGCCTTCACCAGATCGGTGTATTCGTCAGCGGAAACGTCGTAGCCTTCGTTGCCTTTGCGCTTCTTCACTTCCTCGACGACGAGCGCGCCTTCGCGGCCCGCGTTGTCGGCAAGTTGACGCGTCGGCTCTTCGACGGCGCGACGCACAATCGCGACACCGACTTTCTCGTCGGGTTCGAGATCCTTGATGTTGTCGAGCGCTTTCTGGGTGCGCAGGAATGCGACACCGCCGCCAGGGACGATGCCTTCCTCGACCGCTGCACGGGTGGCGTGCAAAGCGTCTTCGACGCGCGCTTTCTTCTCTTTCATCTCAGTCTCGGTCGCAGCGCCGACGTTGATGACCGCAACACCGCCCGCGAGTTTCGCCAGGCGCTCCTGCAGTTTCTCGCGATCGTAATCGCTGGTCGTCTCTTCAATCTGACGGCGGATTTGGGCAATGCGGCCTTTAATGTCCGCCTGCTTGCCTTCGCCTTCGACAATGGTGGTGTTCTCCTTGTCGATGGTGGCGCGCTTGGTGCGGCCGAGGTCTTCAAGTTTGATGTTCTCAAGCTTGATCCCGAGGTCTTCGCTGATCAGACGTCCACCGGTGAGCACCGCGATATCTTCGAGCATCGCCTTGCGACGATCGCCGAAGCCGGGCGCCTTCACCGCGCAGACTTGCAATGTGCCGCGCAATTTGTTCACGACCAAAGTCGCGAGCGCTTCGCCTTCCACGTCCTCCGAGATAATGAGGAGCGGCCGGCCGGCTTTCGCCACTTTCTCAAGCAACGGAAGCATGTCCTTGAGGCTCGAGATTTTCTTCTCGTAAATGAGGATGTAAGGATTTTCGAGAACGGCTTCCATCGCCTCCGCGTTGGTCACGAAGTAGGGCGACAGATAACCCTTGTCGAACTGCATGCCCTCGACCACTTCGAGCGTGGTCTCGATCGACTTGGCTTCCTCAACCGTGATCGTGCCGTCCTTGCCAACCTTGTCCATGGCGTCGGCAATGATTTCGCCGATCGTCTTGTCCCAGTTGGCCGAAACGGTCGCGACCTGCGCGATCTCGGTGCGATCGCTCACCTTCTTGGAGAGCTTCTTCAGGTCCTCGACGATGGCCTCGACACCTTTCATGATGCCGCGCTGCAACGAGGTCGGATTTGCGCCGGCAGTGACGTTGCGCAGACCTTCGCGGTAAATGGATTCCGCGAGAATAGTCGCCGTGGTCGTGCCGTCGCCCGCCACGTCCGAAGTTTTCGAAGCGACTTCGCGGACGAGCTGGGCACCCATATTTTCATACGGATCTTCGAGCTCGATCTCTTTCGCGACCGTCACCCCGTCCTTGGTGATCGTGGGGCTGCCGAATTTCTTGTCGAGAATGACGTTGCGACCGCTCGGGCCGAGTGTGGCCTTGACGGCTTTCGCCAGTTTCTCGATACCACGCAGCAACGTGTGCCGCGCATTTTCATCGAATTGTAATTGTTTAGCTGCCATAGATGTTTTTTCCTCCTGCGATTAACCGATGATGCCGAGGATGTCGTCCTCGCGCATGATCAGATACGACTCATTGTCGATTTTGATTTCGGTGCCGCCGTATTTTGAGATCAGCACCTTGTCGCCTTTCTTCACCGTGAAATCGACTTTCTTACCGTTGTCATCGATTTTTCCGGTGCCTAAAGCGACCACTTTCCCCTCCTGTGGTTTTTCCTTGGCGGTATCGGGGATGATGATCCCGCCTTTCTTTACTTCCTGCTCTTCAATCGGCTGCACCAGCACCCGATCTCCGAGCGGTTTAACGTTAACTGCCATATGTTTTGTTTCGCTCCTTTCGTTTTTGGGTTGAGCCGGCGACCCGGAACCGTTTCAGGGCCCCAGCAAATTGTTTGATTATTTCTTCTTGTCTTCGTCCACGACTTCGAATTCCGCATCGACGACATCGCCTTCGCCGCCACGCTTACCTGCGCCTTGTTCGGGGCCCGGGCGTGCGCCAGTTTCAGGTCCGGGTTGCGGACCAGCCTGCGCGCCTGCGCCAGCTTGCGCTGACGCTTGCTTGTAAAGCTCGGCGCTGACTTCCTGGAACTTGTTCTGAAGATCGTCGTAAGTGCGCTTCATCGCGTCGGTGTCGTTGCGATTGATCGCGTCGCGCACGGCCGCGATAGCGTCTTCGACTTGCTTTTTCTTATCGCCGGAAATCTTGTCGCCGAGCTCTTTCAACTGCTTCTCGGATTGATAAGCGAGCATGTCCGCGTTGTTCTTGATCTCAATTGCTTCCTTCGCCTTCTTGTCTTCGTCGGCGTGCGCTTCGGCTTCGCGCTGCATCTTCTCGACCTCGTCCTTGGAAAGTCCAGAGCTGCCGGTGATGGAAATCTTTTGTTCCTTACCGGTGCCTAGGTCTTTCGCCGAAACGTGCAGGATGCCGTTCGCGTCAATGTCGAACGTGACTTCGATTTGCGGAACGCCGCGCGGGGCGGGTGGAATTCCATCGAGATGGAACGTGCCGAGCTGCTTATTGTCGCGTGAAAGTGGGCGTTCCCCTTGCAGTACTTTGATTTCCACGCCCGGTTGATTGTCGCTGTATGTTGAAAAGATTTGCGATTTCCGGGTTGGGATTGTGGTGTTACGCGGAATCATCGGCGTGGCCACGCCACCCGCGGTTTCAATCGCCAGCGTCAGCGGAGTTACATCGAGGAGCAGCACATCTTTGACCTCGCCCTTGAGCACGCCGCCCTGGATGCCGGCGCCAATCGCGACGACTTCATCCGGATTCACGCCTTTGTGCGGCTCTTTGCCGATGAGGTTGCGCGCGATCTCGATCACTTTCGGCATCCGCGTCATGCCGCCGACGAGCACGAGCTCGTTGACGTCCCTTTCACTGAGATTCGCGTCCTTCAGACAGGCCTTTACCGGCGGGATGGTCCGCTGGAACAAATCATCGCAGAGCTGCTCCAACTTCGAGCGCGTCAGTTTTTTCTGAATGTGCTTCGGTCCGCTCGCGTCCGCTGTGATGAACGGCAGGTTGATTTCGTATTCCTGCGTGGATGAAAGCGCGATTTTTGCTTTCTCGGCTTCTTCCTTGATTCGCTGGATCGCATCCGGCTGCTTCGTCAAATCGATGCCGGTGTCTTTCTTAAATTCATTGACGATCCAATCCATGATTCGCGCATCCCAGTCATCGCCGCCGAGGTGCGTGTCGCCGTTAGTCGCTTTGACTTCGAATACGCCATCGCCGATTTCGAGAACGGAAATATCGAATGTGCCGCCGCCCAAATCGTAAACGGCTATCTTCTCGTCCTTTTTCTTATCGAGACCGTAAGCGAGCGACGCGGCAGTAGGCTCGTT
>Ga0070676_10000538_pt1 | contig 18311 bp, 13 predicted proteins | sample KBSM53metaG_FD_64667 | JGI IMG/M metagenome (GOLD analysis project Ga0070676, IMG submission 64667) | Miscanthus rhizosphere microbial communities from Kellogg Biological Station, Michigan, USA - KBS M5-3 metaG | ecosystem: Host-associated > Plants > Roots > Rhizosphere > Soil ...
AAAATGAAAAAACAAAATTCTTTTTATTCATCAGTTTTTAAGCCAATTTATTCAAATGGAGTTTTATATAATAATATAGACTGATCTTTAGCTTATTTTTTTCAATTTAATAAGGATATTTTTAATACAGAAATTTGATTAAAACGTAAACAAATTGTTGTAGAAAATACACAAATGTTAAAATTTAAAATAAAATTTTCACGAAAATAACTTTGTATTGTTAGCTTAAATGGTAGAGCGTTGATTTTGTAGTTCAGAGGTTATGAGTTCAAGTCTCGTACAGTACATTTTGCAGCATTGAGTAATGGCAACTCGTTAGATTCATGCTCTAAAAATATTGGTTCAAGTCCAGTTGCTGCAAACATATAACAGTTTACGAAAGTTATTTTTAATTTAGGCCTATAGCTTAGTGGGAAAGCGTACTACTCATAATGGTTCAAACATAGGTTCGAATCCTATTAGGCCTAATTAACAGTTAAGAAGAAGGGGACGTAGCTTAATTGGTAGAGTTCGTACTTTGCAAGTACGTAGGTATCGGTTCAAATCCGGTTGTCTCCAGTATTTTAAGCGTTTATAGCTTAATTGGAAAAGCTGCGAACTTCGGATTCGTGATATGAGGGTTCAAATCCTTCTAAACGTAATTATAGTAGTTGTGAGTTTAGGCCTATAACTTAATTGGTAGAGTGTACAAGTGATAGTTGTAAAGTTGATAGTTCGAATCTATCTAGGCCTAAATACGAAAAACTAATTGCCTCAATGGCGGAACTGGGAGACGCGCTAAACTTAGAATTTAGTATCAATATGGTAGTTAAGAGTTCGAGTCTCTTTTGAGGTATGTTCAAAAATCTCATCTAGCTTAATTGGTAAAGCATTTCACTGTTAATGAATGGAGTATAGGTTCAAATCCTATGATGAGAGGTTTTAGTTAGAAAGAATGGCTGAGTGGCTAAAGGCGGCAGATTGTAACTCTACTAATATATTTATTTTCGTAGGTTCGAATCCTACTTCTTTCAGTATTAAAAGTTCCTTTCGTCTAGGGATTAGGACATTGCTTTTTCAGAGCGAGAACGTGGGTTTGAATCCCGCAAGGAATAGATTATAGTTTGGGATATAGCCAAGAGGTAAGGCGTTGGTTTTTGACATCATGAGCATAGGTTCGATCCCTATTATCCCAACATTATTATACTTGTGCGAGTATAAATTAATGGTAAATTATTTGTCTTCCAAACAAACTACGAGAGTTCGAATCTCTCTATTCGCAATTTAACTTAATATCTGTATAGTAATTATATTTAACGAATACCTTGGCATAACTATTAAGAGGACGTGTTAAAATGCGAAAAGTTGTAATTTAAGTAAAAATATTGTGATTTACAAATTTCCTCATGAAAAAATTTATTTCTTTAGAAATTAAAAAAACTTAGAAAACTGAAACATCTTAGTATCTAAAGGAGAAAAAATCAACCGAGATTCTACTAGTAGCGGCGAGCGGACGTAGAATAGGCTAAAAATTTAACAAAAATATTTGTTTAAATACTTTGAAAAGTATGCCATAGAAAGTAGCAGCCTTGTTTTTAATAATACGTTAAATTTTAAAATAAAAGTAAAATGATTTTCGAGAAGAATTGTTTGAAAATAGGAGGCCCACCTTCTAAGCCTAAATATATTAGTTATGACCGATAGTGGACGAGTACCGTGAGGGAAAGGTGAAATAAAACCCATTAGGGAGTGAAAAGCAGTTAAAATTAAATATAAGAAAATAATTTAATACAGCATAAGTTTGTTGTATAAATGTACCTTTTGTATAAGTGCGACAAGAAAGTTTACAATTAGAATGTGGTGAAAGCCCGCAGGATAAAGTTTAATATCTTACTCAGATCAGGCATGCGTAGTAAGTAATAGCTAGGTGTGAAGCCCAGATAAACGTAATTTTATATCTTACAAGTATAAGAATATGAGAGTAGATCTCTATGAGTAATGAAAGTGAATCTATGATTAGGCTTCGTAAGAGGTAGTAAGGGATTTCAATAAAATGAAAACCCAATAGCAGCGGTATTTATGTTTCTTATACTAACGTAAATTTAAACTCAAGTAGTTGCCGGAGTAAAGTAGAACTCTAAGGGGATCATTAAGGTCTAATTGTAGAAACTTGGTAAGCCCCACGATTTCCGACTTGTTTATAGTAGGTCGGAGTATCCGTAGTAATTCGGATTATCAATTAGGGGGTAAAAGATCTGTTTAAAACGCGAATGTTTCTCGGTAATAGAGAAAATAAGGTGAATAGCTTGTACTGAAAAGTAGCTGACTTAAACAAAGTGGTTTTTATAGACAAAAATTGGTTATATATATGAAATTTAAATTAGATTAATAAAAGATAGTTGTGTGGTTTAGGCTAAGTAGGGTAGTTTTTTCTTTTGTAAGTTCAAAAAATTTTATGGACTTATTACTGAGTACATTATCTTTTCATATTTATTTTAGTACAAAGTAGCTAATATTTGTAAAGAAGTTGCTCGAGCTGTATGCGATGAAAGCCGCACGTACAGTTCTTAGTGGGGGAAAGCCTGCAAAGGCCTACCTATCACGATTGGGTCAGCAAGTTAATAGGAATAGTGAGCTTAATTTAGTTAACAAAAGTAAGCGTAGCGAAAGCGAGTTTTAATTAAGCGAAAAATAAATTATTTTTATTAAACCCGAAGCTAGGTGATCTAACCATGATCAAGCTGATATTATTATGATAGATAATGGAAGGCTGAACTCATGTATGTAGCAAAATACTGAGATGAATTGTGGTTTGGAGTGAAAGGCTAATCAAACTTAGCAATAGCTGGTTTTCTACGAAATCTATTTAGGTAGAGCGCTGTATTTATAGTAATAATACGGGTAGAGCACTTATTGTTTAATGGGAGTGTGAAAACTTTACTGAGAATAGTTAAACTTCGAATAGTATTATTATAAAATTGCAGTAGGCAGACTTTAGGTGATAAGGTCAAAAGTCAAGAGGGAAACAGCCCAGATTACATGCTAAGGTCTTAAAATAACTTCTAAGTGGAAAAGGCTAATTTAATACAGAAACAATTAAGAGATAGGCTTGGAAGCAGCCATTCTTTAAAGAAATCGTGTGCGACCTGTTCTAATCCGCTAATAATGGATATAGCATCGAGTATGATGAACTATTCTTCTATGGAATAAAATTTCTCTTTAGGATCCGAAGGAAAGCTCTCGCGGTATAGAGTTGCTTGATAAATAGCTGTATAAAGCCCGCGTAAACGGAAGATGTGCTTTAAAAAAGAAAGTATTACGAATCCTGAGCAGGTATTCATGGGTAACAAATGTGAACTTAGTGATAGAAGCAGCGAAAAATAAAAAAATGGAGAAGCTTTTTTTCGATCAAGTCCAATAGATACTTGATCAACTTCCCATATCCCTAAAACGGGAGTAGGACCCAGAGCATATGCTACGATTCATATGTTGGATTTCTAAGTGTCCTCGTTGTATAGCTGAGACCCTAAAAATACGTAATCGAAGAATGGAACTGGGAAACCTGGAAAATTTCCAAGCAAAACGGTGTAAAGTTTTTTGCATTTTAGTCGAAAAACATCGGTCAAGTAAGGAGGGGAGATCATTCTTTATAATTTTTCAGTGTAGGATTGGGTAAAAAGCTAAAGATTTCTAGTAATAAGAAATATACGCTAACGTACTCAACGTTACGAAAAAAGTTCATCTAGATCTAATAATATATTTTAATAATATAATTCTAGAGTGTAATTTGGTAACGAGGAGCCGTATGCGATGAAAGTCGCACGTACGGTTTTGAAGTAGAGGTAAATGGGAGATCATTTTTCCGACTATAACAATAGATCATTAGTTAATAAAAGTTTACATTAGCCGAAGATGTATAGAGGCTGAAGAAGTTTACCGAAGCAGTAAATAAAAATAATTATTTTTATGGTAGTAGAACATTTTGTAGTTTTTTAAAGGAAAGTTGAGAAATTTTTTGTAGAAATCAAAAGAGAAAATGCTGACATAAGTAACGACAAATATAGTAAGAATCTATATCGCCGAAAGTCTAAGGTTTTCAGAGTATTGGTTATCTACTATGAGTAACACAGTTCCTAAGAAAAAAGTGAAAACTTTATTTGATGGATAAAAAGATTAAATATTTCTTTAGTTAATTTAATTAAATTAATAATTAGAGTTTTTTTTATTTTAATTTTTATTTTAAATGAAAAAGATTTTAGTTATTCGAGAAAAACTTTAAATTTATGAACTGTACCTAAACCGACACAGGTAGACTAGTATAAAAGTACTAAGGCGTATGAAAAAATAATATTGAAGGAACTCGGCAAAATAACTCTGTAACTTCGGGATAAAGAGGATCATAATTAATTTAAAATTAATTATGATGTCAAGAAAATTGGGAGTAGCGACTGTTTAATAAAAAGTGCGACAAGAAGTTACAATATATAATCCGTAGCAAAGATGTATTGCGGTATCCAATCCAATTTGGATAAGTCTACTTTAACATGCGAAGATAGTGATAACTTGGTATGAAGCTTAGAGTACAACGTAAATAAATATAAAAAGAAACTTTATATTTGTTGCTAGACTAGAGATTCACTGGTTAGTGTAAACAAATTATGTGTTATAAGGCATCGTTAAAACAGAAGTACGAAAACGTTTCTTGCGTACAGTGTAGTAGGATATTAGTGCTTTTTATACTTTTATCGATTGGACATATTACTACCGGTGTAGAGCATAAGACCTAACAAACTCAATTAAAGTATATATTGTAGAACTTGGTAAGCCTTTTAGCTGTTTAGGGTTTTTTTAAACTGGGAGTGTAGTAATATATTCTATAAGCTAGTAGGTAAAAGATAATGTAGGAAGCGAATGTAGAGAAGTAATATCTCTAATATAAGTAAATACTTTAATTCGAAAGAATGCTGACTTACATATATGGCGAATTTAGTTGTAATATAATGAAGTTAGATATTTAATAAAAGGAAAATCTACTTCTAGTTAATTACAATAGTTTATAAAAATAAGAAACTTCATAAGAAGTGACTTTAAAAACTTTATTAATTTGTGCCTACAGGCACAAAGTATTATTTATATGTACATGATAAATAGTATTAAATGTAATAATATTCTTTAAAGACTCGATATGCAATAATGTGTTGAGTACTGTATACTAATGAAATTGTTCCATTATTACTAAATACAGAATTTTATATATAATGTGTTAAAGTATAAGCTGCTTGAATTGAGAATGAAATTGTAGAATTGAAATTCAAAATTAGTTGAATCGTTGAAGCCGTATGATGGGAAACTATCACGTACGGTTTTCAAGGGGGGAAAGTTTGCAAAGACCTACCTATCCAACTCATAAGACTCTGCTAAATTGCAAAATGATGTATAGGGTCTGACACCTGCCCGGTGCTGTAAAGTTAAAAATTAACTGTTTAAGCAGTTATTCGAAGCTCCAGTAAACGGCGGCTGTAACTCTGACGGTCCGTGCGATTCGTTGGGTGGGAAAGAGTGTTGCAGCTCTATAATTGCCCCAGTATACTATATAATACTGAATTTATAATACAGGCTGGGAAGCCAGCACAACACGTCCAGTGTTGTTGATCATAGACCGGAAATAGCAACCGGTATTTCCCCTAAAACATTCGCTGACACCGATGTTTATAAGCGGGGCTAAACGTCCAACCCACCTCACTCATAGAGCGTCGCGGAGACTAGAATAAGAAGAAAGACTATCTGCCAAGAAAACAGCCGAAATAAAACTTCAGTGATCAGAGAGAATTCAGGCATTAATTATGAGTACACAATAAATCACTATTTATTGTAGGCCTGAACTTTAAATAGAAAGAAAATGATGTGCTTAATTGTGGCGGGAGACCACGCTGCATCTGGATAGCAAGAACATCCTGGAGAAAAGGCTGAGTTTTACCCTTCTCTTATATATGTATTATAGAAACGAAGTAACTATCCGTACTTTCTGTTTAAAGAAACAGTGGGTGTCAACTATATAAGTATGGATAGAGAGATGTTGTAAGAAGCGAAAGCACTATTATAAAGATAGTGATATGCAGACGTACAACGCCAATGGGAAATACGTATAAAATAGATCCGTTGGTAGGAGCCGTATGATGGGAAACTATCACGTACGGTTTTGAATTAGCAGGTGAGGTAGTAATATCGACTTGACTATACTTAAGGTAGCGAAATTCCTTGTCTAGTAATTTTAGACCTGCATGAATGGTGTAACGACTTCTCCACTGTCTCCAATATTATTTCAGTGAAATTAGAATGTCCGTGAAGATACGGACTTTATATGATTAGACGGAAAGACCCTGTGCACCTTTACTAGATTTTTACGTTGTTACATAAATTAAATTGTGTAGAATAAGTGGGAGTTTTTGATTTATAAAATGAAACGTCAGTGAAATACCGCTCTTTTTAATTTTTTGAACTTATTTAATTTTAGTAATTAAAGACAGCGTATGTTTGCTAGTTTGGCTGGGGCGGCCGCCTCCTAAAGAGTAACGGAGGCGTGCAAAGGTAAATATAATTCAGTGTTTTCTGAATTTTAAGTGTAATGGCAAAATTTGCTTGATTGTGAGACTGACAAGTCAAACAAGGACGAAAGTCGGCCATAGTGATCCGGTAATTCTGCGTGGTAAGGTTATCGCTTAACGGATAAAAGGTACGCCAGGGATAACAGGCTTATGACCCCCGAGAGTTCTTATCGACGGGGTCGTTTGGCACCTCGATGTCGACTTTTCACATCCTGGGACTGAAGGTGGCCCCAAGGGTTCGGTTGTTCGCCGATTAAAGTGGAACATGAGTTGGGTTTAGAACGTCGTGAGACAGTTTGGTCCCTATCTGTCATATATGTGTTATTAAAACTGAGAGATTTTGTATCTAGTACGAGAGGACCGACACAAATTGGCCTATGGTGAATCAATTGTTTTTAATAAGGAGCATCGTTGAGTAGCTACGCCAATCAAATATAACTGCTGAAAGCATATCAAGTAGGAAGATTTTCTCAAAAATAGTTTTAATTTTATTTTTTGAATTTTCAAAAAATAATTTGATTGGTTGTAGATTACAACTTTGATAGGCTTTTAAATGTAAGTAACGTAAGTTACTTAGTTTAAAGTACTAAATAATCAACGAATGTTTCCTAAAAGGAGAAATGGCTGAGTGGCTAAAGGCGGCAATTTGCTAAATTGCTATATATATAAATATATCATGGGTTCGAATCCCATTTTTTCCGCAGGCTTGCTTGGTGGAATTGGTAGACACGATTGACTTAAAATCAATTCCGTAAGGTTGTCGGTTCGAGTCCGATAGCAAGTATAAAATTAAGAATAAAAAGGATGCGTGACTGAGTGGTTGAAAGTGCTAATCTTGAACATTAGTATATGTTAAACATATCGTAGGTTCGAATCCTACCGCATTCGTATATTTATATGTTCTAAAACATCTTGTGGGATTCGAACCCACACTGTATGTACTATACAATAGTACACGTACACGCTTTTCCAATTAAGCTAAAGATGTATTTTTTTATTTTTAAATAAATTTTTCTGAACTAAAAAAGTTTTTTAATTTCTTATCTAATTCTGGTGATATTTTTTGAGATTTTTTGATTTCATCCGAAAGATCTTTATATTTACTTTTTAGTAAAGTTAAGATTGTTTCTTCAAATTTAAAAATATCAGAAATTGCGATTTTATCTAAAAATCCGTTCATTCCTGCGTAAACTATAACTACTTGATACTCAACGGGTATAGGAGTATATTGTTTTTGTTTTAATAGTTCAATTAATCGAGCACCTCGATTTAATGTGTGCTGAGTAGATGCATCTAAATCAGATCCAAATTGCGCAAATGCTTCTACTTCTCGATACTGCGCTAATTCAAGTTTTAAGCTTCCTGCTACTTGTTTCATAGCTTTTATTTGCGCAGCTGAACCAACCCGACTAACTGATAAACCGACATTTATTGCGGGTCTAATACCCTTATAAAAAAGTTCTGCTTCTAAAAAGATTTGTCCATCTGTTAATAGGGTAGAATAATAGTTATATACTTTTATAACATAAGCTCCCTCCGAACCGTGCGAAATAGTTACCCATTACACGGCTCTCCAACAGAGTTTTTTCACAAGGATTTTGTAAAGTTTAATATTTGTATTTTTACAATCTTAGTTAAATCTAAAATAGATTCGAACTTCTAAACAATTGATAAAATAACTTTACTAGGGTAATTACCAGACTACTATAAGCGAGATAAAGGAGGTCGATGATGCGATTCATCATTTACTATGTAATTAGTAATTTTTTTAAAATCGTTCTCTTTTAGTATTTTTCTATATCGAATTATAACTTTGATTTTATCAAAATTCATAGTCAGTTTAGGTGTTTTGTAATATCTACCGTATAAAATATTCTCTATTTTTAATTTTTTTGGTATTATACTTATTCAATTAGAAAGAGTTTGTACGTGATTGTTTGTTACTCCTACTATTGATTTTTTTCTAACAGATAAAGGTTTACTAAGATCATTTCCACTTATCTTAAAAACTTGAGCCACTGTCCCAAGTTTAAATTTAGCAGCATACATCTTTGCTAGCGAATATCGAATAATGTACGATGTATAACAAAGCGCAGTTCTACGATTTTTAGCAATTGATCATCAATCATTTAAATCGTGTAGGACACTGTTAATTTTTTTATTATTCTCAATTTGAGAAAATCGTAAATATCTAAAACATGGTAAGGGTTTCCCCTTACCATCACAAAATCCTTTTTTTTTAAGCTGACTTTTTAATTTTTTAAAATCTACTGTAAGTGTATAACTAAATAATCGACGTAAAGTGTTCGGTTTTTTATCGTATTTCTTATGTATAAAAACATAACGCCTACTGTATAAATAACCTAAAAATGAAATCTTTTCGGAAATATGGAGGATATTTATTGTTTCAGGATTTAAGTTCAATTTTAAATTTCCTTGTAAAAATTTGCTTAGTTCTTGATGAACTAAGCAAGCTGCCTTACGATTTCCAACCACCCCTACAAGAAAGATATTTTCATATCGTATGTAACATATTCTGTTAACTACTATATCCTGAGTTTCAGAGTTGAGTATATTCGTACTAGAACATTCACTTTTTATGTCTTTAAAAATTAACTTCTTTTCACACTTAAGTTTTAATTGTTCCACGAATAGGTCTAGCTCGTGGAAATAGACATTTAATAGCAAGGAACTTAGTAATGTAGCATCTTGAGACATTTTTGGTCTAATTGTTTCTTCGTCTAAGGCTGTAAATTTAATTATTTTAGCTTGTAGTCCGGTTTTTATTAAATCAATAATGTACTTATCCGTAACTCTCCGTTTAATCAGCCTAATTAGTATTTTGTAATTAGCCGAACTAAAACTATTGATAATATCTCCTTTGATAAACCAAGAACAATTTTTAAATTGTGTCGATAACGCGTATAACGCGGTGCATCTACTATGTTTAAGACGAAAACCATGATTACTAGAAAGTCACTGAGCTTCATATATTGGTTGTAATAATATTCGAAGAGCTTCTTGTACTAGAAGATTACGAGATATAGGTACTTCTTTAAGAAGACTACTATTAAATTGTCTATTTTTAGATTTATCCAATTGATTAATTAAGTTCCATGTAAATTTTTTAATCAAAACTTGATCACGGATTTTATTTATTTCATTTATAGAAACTTGACCGAGAGATTTTAAAATAATTTCTGGAGTTTTGTTTTTTGTATTTTTATACAATTTTGCGTAAGCTATATATCATAACTCTTTTACTTTTAGTAAACCTTTTAAATCGTTGAAAATAATTAATGGTTGTTGATTACTCTTAATTCAATGCTTGATTAAACGATCAAAAGTGCCGATCTGATTCAAATCCGCTTCCTCTACGAGAAGCTCACTTTCCAGTTTAATCGATTTCTCTGTGTGAATCCGTCGTAAGAACCTAGTAATTGTAAATTGCTGTATTCTTACACCTGATTGTTTAGGCTCCTTCCCGCATAATACGGTACTACGAGCCCTCTGACTTCTCTTCAATTTAATTTTGTAAGAGATCTCACCGGTTACTACAACGACGCATATATAAATTCAATTTATATTATCAATTCTGGTAGCTGTTTTATTTACTGTCCCGATTATTTTTCGGTAAACTCTGACTGCTAAGATATCCTCAGTGTTTTCTATCATCACTAGGCCAATCAAAAAACATTGAAAATCTTTCGATTTAAATTTGTTGGATATGTTAATCCGTAATAAACTCCAGTTTGAAAATTCATTCTCTACCTGAATTAAACGCTTCGCTTGAGTGTTATATTGGTATTCCTGAATCTTTCTATGCAGAATTCCCGCATACACTCTTTCATGACATGCTATAGTCCTCATGACCTTACGGCCTAAACGATTTTTAACCCGTTTGAGTAAGTCATGCGCGATTAACACCTCTCTCTTAGTGTTCCTCCGGCTTTTAAATTTAAAGCCCTTTGTAATTTCGTTGTAATACGAACGGTCGCCCTAGAAATAACATTTGTTGGTATATAAGCAGAAACGTCTCCTGCTTGTGTTTCAATTATAGGCAATGCTGTTAATGAACCAGAACCATAAGCTTCGTTTAATTTTGCTGCTCGTTCTAATAGACGAGAGTGTAAATAAAATAGAGTCAAACTTTATAGTCTTATTAGACATATATTCGAGTGCTCTCAGAACCGTGCGAAATAGTTACCCATTACACGGCTCGCCAACCCTTTATTTTAAAACAGAAATATTTTTTTGTGCTATTTAACTAATACATTCTTATACAAAAACTATATTTTCACTTTCAACTATTTTTTCGCATCTTGTCTTTATTTTACTCCCCATTAATAAAATGTACTACATACAAATATACCATAAGTTTAATTATTTTTGCTTAAAAGGACTTAAATTTTAGTATTTAACTGGTTATCCTACTTTTTGAAGAGAGTATTTTTTATTGTACTTCGTCCTTTTTGGCTCTATCTCTATTCTTTGTCGTTTAAAAACTGCAGCACATGTTTTAAGTTTAAATTTAGCAGCGTACATTTTTGCTACCGAGTGTTTTAATATGAAAATAATTTTGTTTATAAATCGTTTTCTATTTCTGGCTAATCTGTAGTAATTAAACAATCGTTGAATTATACTTTTGATGCATCGAATAGTAGTTGTTTGAGTTTGATGTATAAATTGAAAGCACGGAAGAGGATCTCCATTCTTTTTACAGAATTTTTTTGTATTCAACTGCTTAATTACTTTTCTAGTATCCGCGTATATAATTAGAACACGGCGTTGTAATACCTTCGATGCTCTCATCATTTTGAGAGTAATTCACCTGAAACCAATAATATATCCCAAAAAATGAACAGAATTACTTCAATGGAGTATTTTAATTTTCTCATAGTTGAGCTGAATATTTAGGTGAGACTTTAAAAAAAAATTTAATTCAACTTTAACTTGTTGAGTTTCATTCAATCCGCCAATTATACCAATAAGGAACGTATTGGCGTAACGTACGTAATGCAATCGCCTAAAATTATTGTCCATGGGATTTATTTTTACGCCTGCAGACTTACATATGAACTGTTTATAACCAGTTAATAAAGACATTACCCGAGTTCCTTTGTCAAAGCATGTTTTATACTTAGCTACTCACTGATCTAATTCTTTTCAATATATATTAGAAAAAAAAGGACTAAGCACGTTTTTTTCTAATATTTTTTTCTTTTTATTTTCTAAAGCTTTCGTCGGAAAATAAACTTTAAGTCCTGTTTGAATTAATCGTAAAAATTTGATATCATCTACACGCTTTTCTATTAAAGATAGTAAACGTTTGTAATTAATGTTATCAAAATAGTCAAGACTATCTCCTTTGATAAATCAAGTTATTTCTTCAAAATTTTTACAAATAGTTCTAATTGTCTGCAATTGTGAACACTTAGGTTGAAATCCAACAGTAAACTCTGATAACTCGGGTTCAAAGATTATTTCTAATATTATTTCTATTACTTTCTGTACTATTTTGTCTTGAAAGACAGGAATACCCAATGATTTGAATTTTAAATTAGGTTTAGAAATATAGATTCTTCTGAGTTCACCTCATTTAAAAAGTCCACTTAAAACAGATTCCTTAAGCGTTATGAGGCTTTCAAGTGAAATATCGTCTATCAGCAGCTTACTTGTACAGAACCCATTTGACTCTGAATTATGCAGTAACTTTTGATACCCGATCATCCAAAGTTCAGTATATCTTAATAGACGAAATAAATCTTTGTTTCGTCAAGATACGCCCTGAATTTTATTTCTTTGTTTTAATTTAACTAGTTCAGTTAACATTAACGGCCCATTCGGAACCTGGAACTGTTTCTTAGTTAAAAAAGGATATGACCTATTCCGAGGTATTAGCCTCGTATAGGTATTTAGGCTCCTTCCCATGGAATACGGTACTACAAGCCCTCTGCCCCCCATAAATAATTTATTTTTTACGGAGTTCTTCGGTATCGATAATGTCTTATAATTTAGGAAGTCCGTCTTCTGTTGCTTTTTTTTCGTATGGAAATAGCGTTTTCCTTTTAGTTTGGACAATAATCACGTTTTCATATTTTGTCAAGGAAAATATATACGTGTACTAACGATATACGTTTTTGGTATTAAACGCGCACAACTCAACTTCGCTAATAACCAGCTGAACTTAACATAAATCAAGAGAGTCACAGAGTAGCCTAGCATTTTGCCGAACTCCGTTTTATCGACAGGCTTTTGTCTTCGCATATGTTTCCGTATTACGAATAAGTCGATTCTCCCGCTACCCATCACTGTCAAGGTAGAATCCAGATTTACAAACCCAGATTATACACAATTATCAATCGTACGAACGCCCAAACATCACCTGGATAAGCTTCACGTCCTGGAGGACGTCTTAAAAGTAAAGAGTGAACTAAGGCACTATAAAAATAGACCTTTTTCCCGAACCGTACGTGATAGTTTCCCATCATACGGCTCTCCATTATTTTTTGCGTAAAATGTAAGATTGAGTTTAAAATTATTTTTTTTTGAAAAACATTGTATTTCAGATGAATTCGATTTATTTTTTTCCAAGCCTTAAATTATTTTATTTTTGATTTCTAGAATTAAGTTTTATACATTAAAAAGCCTAATTACGGAATTTTTATATTTATTTCCTAAAGAAGATCCAAATTTACGAATAACCTGTCTTTGAGTCTTAAGTTTAAATTTTGTTGCTAATAATTTTATACAAGATTCTCTTAATAGAAATTTAAGTATACTGCGTAAATGTACATAATTATCAGAGATACAATAATAATTATGTATTTTATTAAAAATTGAATTATAAATAATAATTATTTGATCTTTAGATTTTGATATTAATCTAAAATTAGGTATACCTTTATAACCCTTAACAAATCCTTCCGCTCTAAGTTTTTGAATAATAGTAGAAATGGGAGCATGTAATCGTAATGTCGCAGCTTTTTTTCTTTTTCGCATTATTGCATAATAATTGTTCCCTCTAAACAATTCAAAACCCAAAAACAATATTCGGTTAATATGTAAACTGATTATTTTAGTTTTAAGCAACTCTAAGTCAAACTTTAGTATTGAACTAAGAAATTTCTTACATGCTTTAAGTATAAAACAAGCTTCTGTATATGAACCTTCCACTCCTATTACTCAGTCGTTAGCGTACCTTGTGAAATAAAGATACTGATAATTTAGATTATTGTTACCCACAATCGATAACATGTCCGAAATCCTTTTCAATTTTGAAAGATAAAATGTGTTTCGCTTATTTTTTATACGATCTCTTTGATGTGATAGACTGCTATAAGTACTAAAATTACCTAATTTTTTTCCTTTACTAAAATAAAAGCACTCCTGTTCTAGAAATAAATCGAATTCATGAAAATATATATTATATAGGACAGGAGTAAGAATGAATTCCTTAGAAATTGCGTGTACGTCAACCTTCATAAAATTACTTTTTTTATCATAACCTGCTTTTAAAGCTTTATTAATAAGATTTAAAAATTTTGAATTTTGAATTTTTTTTTTAAGTAATTTACGTAAAATAACGTAATTTACACTAGTAAAACAAGCTTTAAAACTACCCTCAACTGCTCAAGTCACATTCTGATAATTTCGATATAAGGCCCGTACTGCTGTATGACAATTACGATTATATCTAAATCCATGATTGTTGGAACTAAATACTGGTTCATAGATAATATTTAAGATCATACTAATCACCTCCTGCACTATTTCATCGCGTAATGACGCAACAGATAGTAAGCGTAATTCAGTTTTTCTATTTTTAGTTATAAGTACCTGCCTAACTGATTTAAACTGAAAAGATTCGTTTTTCAATGTTTCAATAATTTTGCTTATCTCTTGACAATTAAACTCGCTTCGTAACTCAGAATCTAATTTAAAAGACAAAGATTTATCTTCGGCTGTTAACTTCTGATACGCTAACAGGTATAATTTTGGATTAAACATATGTTTATATAAATTTCTATCTATAATCTGAAAAGGATGTAACTCAACTCGTTTACGTAAAGTAGAAAGTTCTTTTAGTATTTCTGCGTGCAATCCAGCACAATACAAACCTTTCTTACTCAAAATAACTGAACTACTTCCTTCAGTAGAAGTACTATTAGTTCTCCGTGACCGTAATCTCGGTCATCACGTAGTATCTATATGTATATTTTTGTTTCCATTAGATTTTCCGTTCGTTACGTATCTGTGGTTTACTACCACTTGAGGGAAGCAAGCTGATTTATTTCGTCCAAATATCAAACGTAATAATTGTTCCGCTATCTTTATATTTCGTAGATAGCCCCCTACCGCTGAGGGCTCTAATAACTGGAATTCAACCAATTCAGGCTTAATCATTGGAAACTCAATTCTCCCTATAAAGCAACGTTTGAAACTAACACTGTTATTGGGATTTTTCGACATGCTCTGGTCGGATAAACACTTTCTGCATCTCCTAAGTCGAATATTGGTAATATTTATCAGCAATATAAAAGACGTAATTCCAGCCCTATTATACATATAAATTCGTACGTCGCACCATTTGTCGGTAAGCAACTGCCTGTTTACTTAAATCATCGTAAATGATTAATGCATGTTTCCCATTTTCACGAAAATACTCTCCGATTGTACATCCAGTATATGCGGCTAAAAATTGTAATGGCGCTGATTCTGATGCAGTTGCAGCTACAATTGCAGTATAGTTGAAAGCTTCTTCCCGCTCTAAAATAGAAACAAGTTGAGCTACAGTTGATCGTTTTTGACCTATAGCTACATAGATACAATATAATTTTTTACTGATATCAGCAGTTTCGTTTAATATTTTTTGATTAATAATAGCGTCAATTGCAATAGCAGTTTTACCAGTTTGCCTATCTCCGATAATTAGTTCTCGCTGACCTCGTCCAATTGGAACTAAACTATCTACAGCCTTTAGACCTGTTTGAACAGGTTCAGAAACTGATTTTCGAGGTATAATTCCCGGAGCTTTTAATTCAATTCTTCGAGATTCTCCACTCTTAACGGGACCCTTACCATCTATGGGTAAACCCAAAGCGTTTACTGTTCTACCAAGTAAATCCATACCTACAGGTACACTAACAATAGTTTTAGTCCGCTTTACAAGTTCACCTTCCGCAATTACACGATCATTTCCAAATACAACGACTCCTACATTATCACTTTCTAAATTTAAGGCCATACCTTTAATACCTGAAGCAAATTCTACCATCTCTCCCGCTTTTACATTTTTTAATCCGTAAATTCGTGCAATTCCATCACCAATTGTTAAAACTTTTCCTGTTTCCGTAAAAGAATTTTTTTTTGTGATAGTATTTTTAATTTGAGATTCTAACAGTTTAGACAGTTCACTTATATTTAATTTTTTCATTAGCAAATTTATTATTTTTACAATATATTTAAAGATTGTAAAGGTACATTTTTTATTCTACTATACATAAATTTTTTTAAATAAATACGAATTTTACTAAATCTTCAGATAAAATAAAAAATAAAATTGTTGCTGATACTTAAGCCTAAGCTTCTTTATTAATTAAATATATAATAACTTATTTCCCGCCCCATCAATAAATAGAAATAAACAAAAATAATCATACTACATATAGACTTAAATAAATTTCTGAATTTCTCAGAAACCAAGTAGTCCCCGAACCTAGCAAGATCATCACTGATCACAAGGCTCTCCACTAAATCTCGACAAACTTAAATAATCCATTATATACGAAAGCGGGTATTTACGAAAACGAAAAAAAATTACCAACTTATTCTAATCATGTATCATAAGATATAAAAAACTTATTTACTATTATGATTCTAAAGCTACAACATGAAAGAACTAACGTATTTTCAAAAGTTCCTATAACATAATCTATTTTTTTCTACACCTAATATAAACTATGTGCACGTTACACTGTTTTAGCAGATCTTCAATTTATTACGACTAATTTACAATTTTGTAAACTACTTGAATAAAAAAAAACGTTTAAACTTAAAAAAGATTTTATTAAATTTAAGACCTTCAATTTTATTTTTATGTTGAATTTTTGGTAAAAAATTTCTTTTTATTTTAATAGAATTACTTAAATCTTGTCCACCAATTTTAAAAATAGTAGAAATTCGATGTCATCTAAATTTTGCGGCATACATCTTTGCTACAGAAAGAGATAATATATAAAATATATATCTTATAAATTGACACCTATTATCTGCTAATAAGTAATAATTATAAAACTTATTTAAAATTCTATTAATTTTTTTATTCGTAATAGACTGGGTAACATTTAAATATGCGAACTTAGGAATTGGATATCCGTCTTTTCTACAAAACCCATTTTCATTTAAATTTCGTATAACTTTAGAAGTATCAGATTTTAATATAACATGTCTTCTTCTTATTATTTTAACTCTTGTAGAAGATATTCTTATAATCATCTTTGGATGATTTTTAATTTTATAACCAAGAAAAGAAGAATAAGTTTTACTAAAAAAAATAATTTTAATTTTATCACTGTTAAATAATAAATTTAAATAAGTTTTTAAAAAACTAACGATGACTGATTCTACCTGGATAGCCACACTACGCGGACCAGTTAAACCTATTATAAAATCATCAGCATATCGAACGTAACTACAACATCTGAAATTAAAATTTGTTTTTTTTAAGATACAATACTTCAAATATCTTTCAGATTTCTTATTAAATTCACTAACCCGATTACTATAATCATCGATTTGTCTTTTCTGCAAACCGCTCGCGGTTTCTTTGATTATTTGATGCATTCTAATATCAAATTCATGTAAATAAATATTTGCCAAAAGAGGTGATAAAATACTTCCTTGATACGTACCTAATCTAGAGTTAACCCTACCACGTTGAGGCAAGATGATTTTGGCCTTACATCCAGAATGTATTAAATTTAAAAATCGTTCGTCTTGTATCTTTTTCCGAAGAAAATTATCCAAGATTTTATAATTTATAGTCTCAAAGAACTTTGAAATATTACCCTCAATCAGCCAATCAGTATCCTTGAAGTCTTTTTGTACATTTCGAAGTGCAGTATGGCAATTTCTACCTGGTCTAAATCCGTGAGATAGCGGCGACATTATAGGCTCATAAATTGAACTTAAAATCCTTTTTAATACTTCCTGAACTAGTTGATCTTCAAAATTAAATACATCAAAAATTCCTAATTTATCATGTATTTTAAAAAAAGATGTTTTTTGGCTAGTACCTCACTTAAAAGATTGATTTAAAACAGATAATTTAATTGACATAATAGAATTAAAAGATTTGCTTACTATACGTTGCTTATCGAAATCTGAAACCCTATTTCAGCTACTATTCAATAATTTAATATAACTCGCAATTCAAATATCATTATGACGCAAAAGCCTAAACACTTGAGTATTTAGTAATTTACGATTATAATAATTTTTTTGCCATATATTACACAATAGTTTTTCTCCTTTACAGAGATCACCTCGAGAGTAAACACCTGTGTTATGCGATTTATTTTCTAAACCCGATTTTGCACTAAACTGCCTAACCGTTTTTATTCGTAGCTTCCTTCTTGCGATATACAATACTACAAAGCCTCTGCCAACAAAAGATGAGTAAACATCTGATGTCTTCACCGGTATCTTATTATCCTCCCCATGTTT
>Ga0070676_10000542_pt1 | contig 18275 bp, 14 predicted proteins | sample KBSM53metaG_FD_64667 | JGI IMG/M metagenome (GOLD analysis project Ga0070676, IMG submission 64667) | Miscanthus rhizosphere microbial communities from Kellogg Biological Station, Michigan, USA - KBS M5-3 metaG | ecosystem: Host-associated > Plants > Roots > Rhizosphere > Soil ...
CGTGCGTGGCGTTGAGCGTGATCGCCCACGCCGCGGCGAGGCCGTTGGCGCGGTCGCGCGCCGTGCGCTCGATGAACTCGTGAACCGCGACGTCGCTGATCGGTTCGTCGATGCCGAACCGCTGCGCGTCGCCCAGCGAGAGCAGGTCGAGGAGCGACGGGAGGTCAGCGGGCACCGGCTCGCGCAGCGTGACGATGCGTCCGCACAGCATCGGCAGCGCGTTGCGCCAGGTCGGCACGCCGATGACGGTTGAGTCGGCCATTGGGATTTGGGCAGGTCTCCGACGCCTACACGTCGCCTGTTCTGCGCGTCAACAAGCAACACAGATTCCAATGGATGACCTTCGTATGAATCATAGTCTTTTCAATAACTTACAGTAGTTTTCGTCAGGATAATTCAGACGTGAAGTGTTCGTTTATACGACAGGAGACGTCGTTAGTGTTCGATCCGCAGGAGCTACCGCGTTATGTATCAGGCATTTACGAAGCGCGTGCGCTGATACGGCACAGCATGTGCCGTTTCAAATCACAGTTTTGTACGAGAGCGTCGGCGGCTTTGAGGAGGGAGGGTATAAATACCCGTGGACGAACGCCCCCCGCACGGATCGCCGAGCGACGATGAGCGGTTTCTCGAGCGCCTTCACGAGCTCGATCGTGGTCTCGGCGCTCCCGACGGTCGCCATCGCGGAACGCCGCCGCCCCGCGCGCCTGAAGCGGTGCGTGGCCGGGCGCATCACCCGGCTGGCGACCTGCCCGACGACGATCCGGTCGGGTTTCTCACCGAGGCAATCTTCGAGGGGCACGAAACAGTGGCGCCGCCGGCCGGTTTGCCGCGCGCACGGAGTACGCGGCTCGATCTGTTCCCGCCGTCCGCTGTTGACGGGCCACGCGCTCCAGCATCGATTCAGCCGCCTTCGCCGTCCGCACCAGCGGCCGCCGGTGCGGCCCCGATCGCCCGCGTCCCGGTTGCGCCGGCGGCGCCGCCGTACCAGCCCTTTTACGGCCTGGATGAGGCGCCGTTCGCGCTCTCGAGCGACCCGCGATTCTTCTATCCATCGGCGTCGGCCGATCACGTCCTGAATGCGCTGCTCGAAGCGGTGCATGCGGCGGAGGGCTTGATTGTCGTTACCGGCGAGAGCGGCATCGGCAAGACGACGGTCTGCCGCACGGCTGCACGCGATCTCGATCGCCGCACCGTGCAGTCGCTGGTCGTCGAGCCGCCGCAGTCGATCGATGAACTGCTGCAGATCGTGCTCGTCGACTTCGGCGTTGTGTCTCGCCGCGATCTCGTGCGCCGCACGCGCATCGAGCGCAGCGCGCTGACCGCGACGCTCGGCTCATTCGTCAACACGCTCGCGGCTGTGCAGGCGAACGCGCTGATCGTCGTCGACGAGGCGCACCGCCTCCCGCAGGATGACCTCCGCGCGCTCGCCGACGTTGCCGCCGCGCTGGATTCACCACGCCTGCAGGTCGTGCTGGCCGGCGAACCTGCGCTGCTCGCGATGGTCAACGCTGCCGGATGGCGGACGCGGCGAGGCGGCGCCGGTCTTCGCCTCGAGCTGCACCCGCTCGCCGCCGACGAAGTCGCGGGCTATGTGAACCATCGTCTGCACGCCGTCGACCGCGCCGCGCGCGTCGAGTTCTCTCCGGCCGCGTGCGCGAGGCTCCACCAGGTGTCGCGCGGCGTTCCGCGCGAGATCAACCGCCTCTGCGACCGCGCGCTGGTTCTCGGCGCGGCGCTGTCGGCGAGCACGATCGATCGAGCGCTCGTCGATCGGGCGGCGGGCGAGTTGAACCTGGCGATACCGCCCGAGGCGTCCCCGCGGACGTTCGAACGGCGCGCCGTCACCGCGCTCGTCCTGATCGCGCTGATGTTCGCCGGCGCCGCGGCTGCGGCCTGGGTCTTCCGCGACGCCGCCACTCGCGCCCTGTCGCGGTGGCTCCGGCCGGCCGCGATCTCCGCGCTCCCCGCCGACAACGTTCCAGCCCCGCCCGTCGTCTAAGCGCCCGTGCAGGACGTGCGCTACGCGCTGCGGCTGCTCGTCCGCGCGCCGGGCTTCGCGCTGGTGTCGATCCTGACGCTTGCGCTCGGCATCGGCGCCAACACGGCGATCTACTCCCTGGTCCGCAGCGCGCTCTTCGCGCCGCTGCCGTTTGCCGATCCCGATCGCCTCGTCGTGATCTGGCACGGCTATCCGCCGGCGTTGCCGCGCAGCGCGGTGTCGGTGCCGGGGTATCACGACGTGCTGGAGGCGCCGGCACGGGCGCTCTTTCACGACGCGGCCGCCTTTACCACCGCGAGCCAGAACCTCACGGGCGGCGGCGAGCCGGAGCGCGTCGTTGTTGTTCGCGCGACGCACAGTTTCCAATCCACGCTCGGTCTTCCCGTCGCCATGGGGCGATGGTTCACGGCGGAGGAAGACGCGCCGGGCGACGCGTCCGTCGTCGTGCTCAGCGACGGGTTCTGGCGGCGCCGGTTTGGCGGCGATCCGCGCGTCGTCGGTCAGAGCATCCGCCTCAACGATCGGGCCCACGTCGTCGTTGGCGTCATGGCCGCGGCGGCAGCCTTTCCGAAGAGCGCGGACGCGTGGGTGCCGATCGCGTTCACGCCGGCGCAGCGAGGACCGGCGGGGCGTGCCAACGAATTTCTCGATGTCGTCGCGCGGCTTGCTCCCGGCGTGACGCTGCCGCAGGCGCGCGAAGGCCTCCAGCGGCTGACGACGACGTGGAAGCGGCAGTACTACGCCGACTCGCCGCGGTGGACGACCGGCATGCAGCCGCTGCGCGCGGATCTGGTGCGCGACACACAGCCGGTCGTCGTCGCCGTCGCCGGCGCGGTGGGCCTGGTGCTGCTCGTCGCCTGCGCCAACGTCGCGAACATGCTGCTGGCGCGTGGCTCGCACCGCCGTCGGGAGCTGGCGGTCCGTGCCGCGGTCGGCGCCTCGCGGTCACGCCTGATGCGTCAACTGCTCGTCGAAACCGCGACGCTCGGGATCGCGGGCGGCGCGGCGGGTGTCGCGCTCGCCGCCGCGTCGCTTCCGCTTCTCGGGCGGGCAGTGGCGTGGACGCTGCCGCAGGTCGACGCGCCGCACCTCGACGTCGCGGTGCTCGGCGCCGCCCTCGCCCTCTCGCTCGCGAGCAGCGCGATGTTCGGGTCGATTCCGGCGTGGCAGGTTTCGCGCACCGATTTGCGGAGCGCGCTGAACGAGGATACGCGCACGGGATCGGGACGCCGCACCGGCAGGCTGCTGGTCGCCGCCGAGCTCGCGCTCGCCTTTGCCGTGCTCGTCGGTGCGGGACTTCTCACGCGAAGCTTCGCGCGCGTCACCGGCGTGGATCCGGGATTCCGCGTGGATGATCGCCTGACGCTGCGGCTCGCCCTGCCGGCCGCGCGCTACCCCGACTCGCCGCGGCGGGCGGCGTTCTACGCGACCTTGCTGCCACGCCTGGCCGCGCTGCCCGGTGTTCGCGCCGTTGGCGCCGTCTCCGAGCTGCCGCTCGGGCCGCTCGCCAACATGGGCACCTTCGACATCGAGCGGCGCGCCGCGCCTCGCGCCGGCGACGAGCCGCACGCCGACTGGCGCTCGGCCTCGCCCGGGTATTTCGGTGCCATGGGCGTCGAGCTGGTGGCCGGACGGCTGTTCGACGATCGCGACGGCGCCACCGCGCCGCGCGTGGCGATTGTCGACGAGGCGGTGGCCTCGAAGGTGTGGCCGGGGGATCGCGTGCTCGGACAGCGGGTGAGCCTCGACGGCACCGGCGCCGGCGCGACCTGGCGTGAGGTGGTTGGGGTGGTCCGCGCCGTGCATCACGACGCGCTCGATGCTCCGCCTCGCGGCACGCTCTATTTCCCGCTCGCCCAGCGCGCGACGGCTTCGCTGTTCGTCGTCATGCACATGGCCGGCGACGCGCGGAGCGCCGCCGCGTTCGCACGCGATGCCGTACGCGGCATCGATCCGGCGCTGCCGGTGTTCGACACGCGGACGCTCGCCGATCGGCTCGGCGACTCGCTCGGGCGACGACGAGCGGCGACGTGGTCGATCACGGTGTTCGCGCTGCTGGCGCTCGCGCTCAGCGGCGTCGGCGTCTACGGCGTCCTTGCCTACGATGTCAGCCAGCGCCGCCGCGAGCTGGGCATCCGCATGGCGCTCGGCGCCGATCGGCGCGCCGTGGTGCGAATGGTGATGGGGAGTGGATTACGAATGTCGATCGGCGGCGTCATCAGCGGCGCCGCGATCGCCTTTGCGCTCGCGCGGCTCGCCGGCGGACTCCTCTTTGGCGTGGCGCCGTTCGATCCGCTGACGTATACGCTGCTGTCGATTGTGCTGCTGGGGGTGGCAGCGGCGGCGGCCTATGTGCCGGCGCGCCGCGCCACAGCCGTCAGTCCGATCGAGTCACTGCGAAGCTAGCAGTGCGGCAGGCCTGAAGGCCTGCGCCACGAGAGCCGCGCTATCTCAGCGGCTCGCCCTCGGCTCATACGGATCCGACTGCGCCTCGGGATGGCCCGGCGCGGGGTTGCCACGACGTCCCGGATGCGGCTCGCTCGCGCCGTCGGGGATGCGCGGACCGAGGCTGACCTTGCCCTTGCGGATCTCCTTCACCAGATATGGGACCAGCAGCGCCACCGCCAGCGCGAGCGCAACCAGAATGCCGTAGACCATGCGTTACCTCCAGGCGCATCCGAACGCAACGCCTGTGCCCGGCGCAGTCAGCGGCAGAGCTCGCAGCGCTGGCAGCGCGATTGAAAGGCAGAGCCCCGGAGGGGTCGCTATGAGAGCCTTGCTAATGTGTGTGCTGCTCGTCATCGTCGGCGTCGTTGCGTTCAATTACTGGAACGGCGTCCCGCTCCTGACCGATCCGCGCACCAGCCGCCCGGCGGCCGTCGGTACCTCCGGCACGGTCGACGTCAACGCGGCGCGTGAGCGCGGCGCCGACGTGGGGGAAAAAGTGGCAGTCGCTGCCGCGAAAGTCCGCGACAGCGCCCAGGAAGCGGCGCTCACCTCGAAGATCAAGGCGAAGATGGTGCTGGACGACTCGATCAAGGCGCGATCGATCGACGTGTCCACCGACGGGACGATCGTGACGGTGAGCGGCGTGGTGCGGTCGGCGGCCGAGCGCGATCGAGCGCTGCAGCTGGCGCGCGAAACCGCCGGCGTCACCGAGGTGAAAGATCGGCTGAAGATCGAGCGGTGAATCAGGCGGGGGAATCAGTCGGCGATCTGGGGTGGATGACGGGACTCGAACCCGCAACCTCTGGTGCCACAGACCAGCGCTCTAACCTTTGAGCTACACCCACCATAGGGAGAATTGGCAGTGTAGCACTTAGACTTCGGGTTCTTCCAGCAGCGGTACTTCGCCGTCGACGGCGTCGACGACGACGCCGTCCTGGATTTTCGCGCGCACCAGGTAGATGTGATTGGCGCGCTCGCTCTTGGCGTCGTACATCAACTTGTCGGCGCGCTGAATCAAGTCGGCCGCGAGTCGCCGGGCGATGAACCGGCGTTCGGCCACGCGCCCCAGCCACAGGCAGACAACGCCGACGTCGACGCGCACCGGCTGCGCGGCGAGGCGGCGATCTTCGAGCGTCCAGTCGAAGCGCTCGACCGCTTCGCGAAAGCGCTCGCCGACCGCGTGCGCCTGGTGGCACTCGGCGAGATCGGGGACGAGGAAGCAGAACTCGTCGCCGCCGAGGCGCGCATGCAGATCCTCGCTGCGCGGCCCGAGGCGTTCCTGCGCCAGCAGGTCATCCGAGCGCACCTGCTCGCGCAGCAGCGCGGCGACCCGTTCGATGATCCGATCGCCGACCGCGTGGCCGAGCGCGTCGTTGTACCACTTGAACCCGGTGATGTCGACCAGGCCGACCGCGCACCAGCGGCCGCGCTGCTCGAGCGCGAGGAACGATTCGAGCTGCTCGGTGAAGCGCCCGAAGTTCATCAACTTCGTCTTCGGATCGCGATGCGACTTGTCGGTGAGATCGGCGACCAGCCCCTCGAAGTAGCGCGAGATGCTGCTCACGGTGGCGTCGCGTGCCAGCAGCTCGGTCTGGACCCGCGCCATCTTGTCGGCGAAGCCGGCCGAAAGCGCCTGGATGGCCTCGTGCTTCGACTCCTGCCAGAGGCGCTCGTGGCGCGAGAAGACGGCGTCGATCGCGTTGAGCAGCGAGGTTTCGAGCGGGGAGGCAAGGCGCAGGTGCTCGCGCACCCAGGCCTGGAGCTCGTTGCGGGTCTGCGGCTGCGGGTTGGGCACCGTGACCTGGTCGGATCGCATCAGATTGCGCGGCGCCATTCGCTCAGCCATTACCTCTGTTGTGTTTAGCCCTACAAAGCCCGTACCCGGACAAGCTGGGCCAGTCGCGCCAATTTTCGGTGGATTTACGCGCCCAGGCTCATCCGGACGCACCGGCAGCCGTGTAATTTCCACTTAAGTGTCAGCGGGGTTCTGGTGGAGTTTCAGGAGGGAGAGGTGATGGGGTGGCCACGCCACCCCATCCCGGCGGATCGAGTTACGAGCAGGTCGCCGCGATCATCTTCACGGACGACACATCCAGCCGCGGCTGGTTGGCGTTCGCGCTCTTGTTGCGCTGCTCTTCAGCAGCCGCGGTCGCCGTGCTGCCCGAGGTGCCCACCGCGGACGCGGTCGGCGAAGCCGCCGTCGCCGGGTTGGCCGGAGTCGCGCCGGCAGCCGCTTCCGTCGTGTCCGGGTTGCGGTGATCCATCGAGTCCATCGCGGCAGCCTTGCCGGTGACCTGGATCTTGTGGCCGACGTGCTTGTCGAGATCGGTGCCGCCCGACAGCGCCCAGGACGTCGCCATGTTGCTGGCCGCGGCGCCGGTTGACGTGCCCGGAGTGGTCGCCGGCGTCGGCGTGGTCGAGCCCGAGGTGCCGGCAGTCGCGCCGGCCGGGTTGTCCAGCTTGGCGTTGGTCAGGATGTACTTGCCATCGGCGCCCTTGCTGAGGCATCCGGTGATGGTGACTTCGCGCGCGTTGTCGGCTGAGGTCCGCTGTCCCGCGCTCGTCGAGGTCGACGGTGTCTGCGCGTTCAGTGCACAGCTCAACGCCGCCGCCACACAAAGTCCAGTTGCCAGTCGTGTCATGCCTACCACCTCCTCAAAAAGTTCACGCCACGCGGTGCAGAACATCTGCCACGCGTCGCATGCCTGTTACCGCCCGATTTTGTCGCCGAGCTCGTTGATCGCCTGTCCGACTTTACGACGGCCCTTCCCGAAAGCTTCCTGTACTTCCCCTGCCGCGCGATCGGCCTCGCCTTCCTCGCGCAGCTGCTCATCGTTATTCGCTTCGGCGACCGACTCCTTGATCTTGCCCTTCACCTGCTCGGTCTTGCCCTGCACCTCGTCCTTGTTCCACATCACGCATGCCTCCTGATGATGATGATGCCGTCGCACGCGTACTCAGTGCACGAGTCGTGCCCCGGAGCGCGATCTGATGTGTGGGTCCGATGAGATCTGAATGGATCAGATCTGCGAGAGGTGAGCCGTTACGTGCTCAGCGTCTTGAGCACGTTGATCAGCTGATCGGTTTCCTGCGACAGCGCGCGCCACGCCGCCTCGCATCGCGGATCGGCGTCGAACTCCTGCGAGCGTCCGATCTCTTCGAGCGTGCGCGCGGCCGCGACCACGCCGTCGGCATCGAAGTTCGCCGCGGCGCCCTTCAAGCCGTGCGCCGCGCGGCGCAGCGCCTCGCCGTCGCGCACGTCGAGCGCCTGGCGGATGCGATCGAGATGCCGCGGCGCATCGTCGACGAAGAGGCGGCTGATCTCGGCGAGCAGCTCGCGGTCGCCGCCGACGCGCGCGAGCACCTGCATCGAGATCGCCGACGCCGGCGTTTCATCGTCGGCGGCCGGCGGACGGGCGGCGGCGATCTCCTCGACCATCTGGCAGAGCAGCTTCGGATCGAGCGGCTTGGTCAGGTACTCGTCCATGCCCGCAGCGAGGCAGCGCTCGCGATCGCCTTTCATCGCGTGCGCGGTCATGGCGACGATCGGCGTGCGATCGGCGCCGGCGCCGCGCTCGACGTCGCGAATCGCCTCGGTCGCCTCGAACCCGCCCATCTCCGGCATCTGCACGTCCATCAGCACGACGTCGAACGACTGCCGGCGCACCGCTTCGACCGCCTCGCGTCCGTTGTTGGCGATCACCACCTTGTGGCCGCGGCGCTCGAGCAGGCTCGACGCCAGGCGCTGGTTGACGGCGTTGTCTTCCGCCAGCAGCACACGCAGCCGCCGCTGCGGAGATTCGGCGGGCAGCATCGACGACGGCAGCGGTGCGCGCTGCCCGGATTCCTGCGCCAGCACGCGCGCGATCGCCGCGAGCAGCTCGCGCTGCTCGACCGGCTTGGTCAGGTGGGTGGCGATGCCGACCTCGCGGCATTTCCGCGACTCGTCGAACTGGCCCGACGAGCTGAGCATCATGATGGTCGCGTCGAGCTTGGCTTCGTCGCGGATCCGCCGCGCCACTTCGAAGCCGTCCATGCCGGGCATGTTGGCGTCGAGCAGGACCAGCGCGAACGGCCGGCCCTGATCGCGCGCCTCGACCATCGCCCGCATCGCCGCGGCGCCGCTGTCGACCACCGTCGGCTGCATCTTCCATCGCACCAGCAGGTCGTGCAGCACCCGGCGGTTGACGCCGTTGTCGTCGACCACCAGCACCGGCAGGCCGGTGAGGTCGACCGCCGGCGGATCGGGGCGCGCGTCGGTGAGACCGAGGCGCACATTGAAGTGGAAGGTGCTGCCTTCGTGCGGCGCGCTCTCGAGCCACATCCGGCCGCCCATCAGATCGACCAGCGTCGCCGAGATCGTCAGGCCGAGCCCGGTGCCGCCGAAGCGGCGGGTGGTCGACCCGTCCGCCTGCTGGAACGGCTCGAAAATCGCGCGCTGCTTGTCGCCGGCGATGCCGATGCCGCTGTCGCTGACGAAGTAATGCAGCACCGCGTCCTCGTCGGTGCGTGATTCGACCTCGACCTGCACCAGCACCTGTCCGCGTTCCGTGAACTTGATCGCGTTGCCGATCAGGTTCACCAGCACCTGCCGCAGCCGTCCCGGATCACCGACCGCGGCGGCGGGAACATCGGGCAGGATGTGCGCGACCAGCTCGAGCTCCTTCTGCTCGGCGCGCAGCGCCAGCGGCTTCAGCAGATCGGCGAGGTGATCGCGCACCGAGAAGGGAATCGACTCCATCTCCAGCTTGCGCATCTCGATCTTCGAGAAGTCGAGGATGTCGTTGAGGATCGCGAGCAGCGCGTCGGCCGAGCTCTTGACCATCGACAGGTACTCGCGCTGCTCGTGGGTCAGCGTCGTGTCCAGCGCCAGCTCGGTCATGCCGATGATGCCGTTGAGCGGCGTCCGGATCTCGTGGCTCATGTTCGCGAGGAACTCGCTCTTGGCGCGGCTCGCTTCCTCGGCGACGCGCGTGGCGTCGACCAGCTTGGTGGTGCGGTCGCGCACTTTCTGATCGAGATCGTCGGTCAGCGCGCGCAGCTCCAGGTTCAGGCGTTCGCGTTGATTCAGCGCGTGTTCGAGCTGGCGGTAGGAATCGGCGAGGCGCCGCTGCATGCCGTTGACGTCCTCCACCAGGTCGGCAATCTCGGCCGGCGGGTTGGTCGCCAGCTTCACCTCGGCGACCGCGCCGTGCGCGGAGATGTTGCGGACGACCGTGATCAGTTCCTCGAGCGGACGGGTGACGGCGCTCGAGAAGGCGCGCGCGCCGAGCACGGCGGCGCCGAGCGCCAGCACCATCAGCGCGAAGGTCATCGCGTAGTAGCCGGTCGTCTGCAGACGCAGCGTCAGCAGCGGCTGTTCAATGAACACCCGCCATCCCAGCGTCGGCAGCACCGCCGAGGCGACGATCCGGCCCGAATCCCTGGCGCCGGGGATCGGCCGCTGGTAGCGGTAGAGGCCGCCGCGCGCCTGCGCGCTGGCGCGGACCAGCGGATCCTCCGACAGGTTCTGGAGCGCGTCCGCGGCGCCGGGCGAGGTGCGGTAGATCAGCCGATCGTGCTGATCGAGGATCGTGATTTCGGCGTCGGGGAGGTGACGGAAGCCGGCGGCGAGGCGCTCGAACTGCGAGAGATCGAGCGACCCGCCGGCGACGCCGGCAATGGTGCCGCCGGCGTGAATGCGCGGCACGGCGATGGTGATGATCGGCACGTGCGACAGCCGGCCGATGATCACGTCCGACATCGCCATCTTCCCGGTCCGCATTGCTTCGACGAAGTACTCGCGGTCGGCAATGGTCGGCGTGTCCGCCTCGCGCTGCGGGTAGATCTCGCTCACCACGCCGCGGCGGTCGGCGGCGAACAGGGTGATGAACCCGGGATAGATCTTCGGCACGAAGCCAATCAGGCGCCGCCGGTCGCTGGCGATGAACTCTTCGTCCGCCATCGATACCGCCAGGCTCTCGACCGCGTGCTCGTGGCTGTCGACGTACTCCTGCAGCTGCTTCGCCAGCGCGGTCACCGAGTCCTGCAGGCGCGCGGCGCCGTCGGCTTCGCGCTTCGCCGCGCTCACCTGGTTGTCGACCGCCGCGAGCAGCAGCACCGGCAGCGTGGCGACCAGCAGGAAGGCGTGGAAGGCGTAGCTGCGCAGATGACGCGGCGCCGACGATCGGCTGCGCTGCGCGAGGCGCTGCATCGACGCGCCGGCCGCGAGCAGGTCGGCGAGCACCACCGCCACCAGCCCGCTCAGCATCGTCTGCATCGCGATCGGCCAGATCGCCTGCTGCACGTAGCCGAGGCCGTACACCGACGGCGCCGCCACCAGCGACACCGCCGCGATGCCCCAGACCAGCACGCCGGCGGCGAGCGGCGATCGGCCGCGCTGCGAGAAGATGCCGATTGCCAGCGCCTCCGCCGGCACGATCGCGTACAGCGCCGCGGACGACGGGGCGCGCAGCGGCAGCACGCCAATCACCGCCGCCACCGTTCCGAGCCAGGGACCGAAGAGGATGGCGATCGGCAGCGTAAATACGCGGCCCAGTAGTAACGAGGTGCCGCCGCCGACCAGCACGGCGTTGACGGCGAGCCCGGCGAGGCCGCTGACAACGGTGAGGCCGACGCGCTGCACGAGGGCTCGGTTCATGCTTCTGGTATGTGGTGTCGCGCCCGGCGCGGCGCGCTAATTGTATACTTCGTGTTTATGCAGGTGCTCATCGCCGAAGATGATCGTGTGACAGGCGAGATTCTCGCCCGCACCCTGCAGCGGTGGAGCTATCAGACGACGCTGGTGAGCGATGGTGTGCAAGCGCTCGAACGGCTCACCGTCGCCACCGAGCCGACGCTCGCCATCCTCGACTGGATGATGCCGGGGATGGACGGCCCGGATGTCTGCCGCAAGATCCGGCAGGATATGCCGCTCGCCAACATGTACTTGCTGCTGGTGACCGCGCGCGAGGGCCGCGGCGACGTCGTGGCGGGGCTCGATGCCGGGGCCGACGACTACATCATCAAGCCGTTCGATCCGGAAGAGCTTCGCGCCCGCGTCGCGGTCGGCATCCGCGTCCTCGGCCTGCAGCAAAAGCTGGCGGAGCGGGTCGCCGAGCTGCAGAGCGCGTTATCGAACGTGAAGCAGCTGCGCGGGCTGCTGCCGATCTGCAGCTACTGCAAGCGGATTCGCGGCGACGATCAGTACTGGCAGCAGGTCGAGGGGTACATCGCGTCGCATTCCGACGCGCAGTTCAGTCACGGCATCTGCCCATCGTGCTTCGTCACCGTGTCGGCGGAACTCGACGAGATCAGCCGCAAGCGCTCCCCGAATCCTGACAAAAAAAAGTAGCGCAGGCCTTCAGGCCTGCCATTGGCCCGCGCGGGGCTGTCCTGAGGGCAGCCCTGAAGGGCTGCGCTACGACTGTTCTGATGAAGCTGTCAGCGAGCCGCTATCTGCTTGACGATCTCGCGGCCGAGCGGAAGGCTGACGCCGCAGCTCGGGTCGTCGACCCGGCACTTGGCGACGGTGAGGTCGCACCCGCAGGTGCACGATTCGGAATTCAGTTTCTCCAGCGCCTCGCTGCGCTTCGCCGGCGGCAGCGACGCGAGATCGATCCCGGGGATCGTCATCAGCTGGGCGTTCTTGTCCAGCTTCAACCCCTGCGTCTGATCGACTTCCTCGATCGAGGCGTTCACAGGCAGTCCGGCGAGCGCCCGCATCTCGTACTCGGTGGTGCGCGGGTTGAGCATGCCGACGTGCTTCTGCACGATTCGCGACTCGCGATCGAGGATGAAGGAGGTCGGCAGCGCGCTGATCCCGGGAAACAACTTTCCCAGCTCGGGCGTCTTCATCACGATCGGGTAGTTGACGTTGAAGCGGGACGCGAACTGTCGCACCACGTCGGGACCCGCTTCGTCCTCGGAGATGCCGACGACCACCACCTGGTCGCGATACTTGTCCTGCAGCGCGACCAGGTCGGGAATCTCGGCGCGGCACGGCCCGCACCAGGTCGCCCAGAAATTCATGATCACGACCTTGCCGCGCATCGACGCCGACGACAGCTCGCGGCCGTCGAGATCGCGGAGGGTGAAGGGCGGCGTAGTCGCGGGGTTGCGGAAGAAGCGCAGCGTCGCGCGCTCGCCGCTGTCGGCCGTGTCCGCGGCGGCCTGATGGTCCTCGGGCCGATCCTCGAACTGGCGGGCAAACCGCGCCGCCGCCCAGGTGAGGAGCACGGCGCCAATTACGGCAACCACGAGCAGCGCGCGTCGAGCGGTCATGTCCACCGACAAGTGTAAGCTGAAGCCGTGCCGATTCAAACCGTGTTCCTCGACGCCGGCGGCGTCCTGGTCAACCCCAACTGGTCGCGCGTCAGCGCCACCCTCGCCCGCCATGGCGTAGAGGTGAGCGCCGCGGCGATGGCGGCCGTCGAGCCTGCGGCGAAAAAGCGAATCGACACCGGCGAGACCATCCAGGCGACCAACGATCGGCAGCGCGGGTGGACCTATTTCAACCTGGTGCTCACCGAGGCGGGCGTGCCGCTGTCCGACGCCACCGCCGCCGCGCTCGCGGAGCTGCACCAGTACCACGAGCAGTTCAACCTGTGGGAGTCGGTGCCTGAGGAAGTGCTGCCCTCACTCGCGGCGCTGCGCGCCGGGGGCTTCAAGCTGGTGGTGGTGTCGAACGCCAACGGCGCGCTGCACCGCGCCTTCGATCGGCTCGGCCTCACCAGCGCCGTCGACGTCATCGTCGACTCGTTTCTCGAAGGCGTGGAGAAGCCGGACCCGCGCTTCTTCCGCATCGCGCTGGAGCGCTCGGGCGCGCGGGCGGAGACGACGATCCACGTCGGCGACCTCTATCACGTCGACGTCGCCGGTGCGCGCGCCGCGGGCATCATGCCGGCGCTGTTCGATGTCGCCGGCTTGTATCCGGAGTGCGACTGCCTGCGCGTGCGCTCGCTCCGTGAGCTGGTCGGTGCGCTGGTTTCGGCGGGGACGTAGGGCGGCCCCGCGGGCCGCCCCGTTGTTCTTTCCGCTACTCGTCGTGGTCGCGCTTGAGGATGCCGGCGGCGAACCACGCGTTCGCGCCGGCCGAACTGCGGATCAGCAGGACCGGGTTCACGCATTCGGCCGGCGGCGCCGGCGTCAGCACATCGTCGATCTCGAAGTCGCCGTTCGGCGCGAGCGCGACCGCAGCGGCGGTCGGCGTGCTGTGGAGCGTAAACGGCGCGGCCTGGCCGCAGGCGAGCGTGGCGATCACGCTTGCGCCGGCGTTCATGCCGATGTTGTTGCCGCCGCCGAGCAGCAGGCCGCGGCCGCGCGCCCGGATCTCATCGCCCCTGACCTCCGCCTTGAGCGCGTCGATCACCCAGATCTGCCCCGCCGGGTTGACGGTGCGCACGATGTTCCGGCTGACGGTGATGCTGCCATCGGCGTTGACCGTGACATTCGACACCGGGATGACGCCGATCCCGCCGTCGAATTTGAGGGAGTTGTCGTCCTTCGCGAGGAGGGACGAGCTGAGGCCGAGGGACAACACGCACGCGAACACGAACCCGGTTCTGGTCATCGATACATCTTCCTTTCGGTTGGTCGAGCGAGCGATGGCTCACTCGGTTCGACGTTCGCCGAGCGGAGAGAGTTTCTCGATGACGTCCGTCCGCTGAGCGAGCGTGTGGTCGGGATGTCGCGGATGTAAAGAGAGCGTCAACGCGCGGTGACTGGCACAGCGCATCGACGATCGTCTCGGTGTGATGGCGCGCGCTCGCAAGCGGCGTTCCGCACGACTTGAGTCGCAAGCCTTACTGTGATCGAGTGGATGCGCGTTCGATGCTTTCGACGCGCGTAAGCGGTACCCGCGCGACGTAATTCTCGTCGCGTCGATTCGTAAGTACCGTCGAGTCGCAGGTAAGGCCGCCCGTTAGAGCCGCCAGTTCACGCCAGCAGTTCGCCGCGCAGCACCGTGACCGCCTGCCCGCCCAGGCGTACGCGATCACCGTCGAGCGTCACCTTCAGCTCGCCGCCGCGCGCCGACACTTGCCGCGCGACGAACGTCTGCTTGTTGAGGCGGCGTGCCCAGAATGGTCCCAGGCAGCAATGGGTCGATCCGGTCACCGGATCCTCGTCGACGCCGAAGGCCGGCGCGAAATAGCGCGAGACGAAATCGACGCCGCGCTCGTCGGCGCGGCTGGTGACGATGACGCCGCGCGCGGCGAACTCGCGGAGCCTGCCGAAATCGGGCCGGACGTTTCTCACTGCCGTTTCGTCGCCGAGCTCGAAGAGAAAGTCGAAGCGGCTGCGGCCGACGTAGAGTGGACGCGCCCCGACCGCGTCGACCAGGCCGGGCGGCGGATCGATTGGTTCATCCGGCGTCGCCGGGAAATCGAGCTCGATCCAGTCGCCGCGCCGCGCCGCGGTCAGCAGGCCGCTGCGCGTGTGGAACCTCGCCGTCGCCGAGCCGGCAATGCGGCCGTTCTCCCACAGCACGTGCGCGCTGGCGAGCGTCGCGTGCCCGCACAAATCGACTTCGACCGTGGGTGTGAACCAACGCAGCTCGAATTCCGCGGCCGCGCCGTCGCGCGGCACGACGAAGGCGGTTTCCGACAGGTTCATCTCGCGGGCGACGTGCTGCATCCACCCCGCATCGCGCGCGGACGGGAGGATGCAGACCGCCGCCGGGCTGCCGGCGAACGGCACGGCGGTAAAGGCGTCGACGTGAATGATTGGTTGCGTCACGCAGGTGATTGTGCCGCCCCGCGCCCGTGCGAACCGCGCCAATCCTGCAATGGCCTGTCCTGAGCGAGCGAAGCGAGTCGAAGGATGTCCGGATTCGCGCGGTCGTTTCTCGCAACCGAACGCTCCTCGCCCACCGTTCGCTGCAAACCGCGCCGTTCGCTGCAAACCGCATCGGGCTGTCGGCGCGCGCGTGGTATTCCTCGTTCTCAGCCACACATCACCATCGAGGACACCATGATCGACGAGCTGCTGAACGACCTCCGCTTCGGCGTGCGCACGCTGATGAAGAACCGCGGCTTCGCGCTGCTCGCCGTCGTCACGCTCGGTCTCGGCATCGGCGCCAACACCGCCATCTTCAGCGTCATCCACGGCGTGCTGCTGAAGCCGCTGCCGTACGCCGACAGCGACCGCCTGGTGCTGATTCGCCAGTCGGCGCCGCTCGCCGGCCGCGCCGACGCCGGCGTGTCGATCAAGGAGTACTTCACCTACCGCGACACGGCGGAAGACTTCGACGGGCTGGTCGAGTTCCACCAGATGAACTTCGACCTCTTGAAGCGCGGCGAGCCCGATCGCGTCAACACCGGCGTGGTCTCGCCGAACTTCTTCAACGTCCTCGGCATCACGCCGATCCTCGGCCGCAGCTTCGTCGCCGACGATGACCGGCCGGGCGCGCCGGCGGTGCTGATCGTCAGCTACTCCTACTGGCAGCGGAAGTTCGGCGGCGACCGCGGCATCATCGGCCAGGTGTTCGAGATGAACGACCGGCCGCATACCGTGATCGGCGTGCTGCCCAACGTGCCGCACTACCCGCAGGAGAACGACGTCTACATGCCGACCTCGGCGTGCCCGTTCCGCGCGGCCGCACAGCAGCGCATCAATCAGAATGCGCGCGTCTTTTCGATCCTCAACGTCTTCGGCAAGCTCAAGCCGGGGGTGACGCGCGAGCGCGCGGCGGCGAACGTGGACGTGATCTGCCGGCGCTTCACCGCCGACGACAAGACCGCGTACCGGCCCGGCTCCGGGTTCACCGCGACCACCGTCGGCGTGCGCGAGGAGCTGACGCGCAACGCGCGGCCGATGCTGTTGATTCTCCTCGGCACCACCGGCCTGATTCTGCTCATCGCCTGCGCCAACGTCGCCAACCTGACGCTGGCGCGGCTGCTGCGCCGCGATCGCGAGCTGGCGGTGCGCTCGGCGCTCGGCGCCGGACGCGGCCGCCTCGCCCGGCAGCTGCTGACCGAGAGCACGCTGCTCGCCGGCGCCGGCGGCCTGTTCGGCCTCCTGTTCGCGACCTCGACGCTCGGCCTGCTCACGACCTTCGTCGGCCGCTTCACCTCGCGCACCGGCGAGGTGGGCATCGACTGGCGCGTGCTGCTGTTCACCTTGATTGTCTCGATGGCGACCGGGCTGCTCTTCGGCACGGCGCCGGCGATGGCGTCGCGCGTCGATCTCGCCGGGGCGATGAAGCAGGGCGGAAGGGGAACGGGAGAAAGCGCCGGTCGGCGTCGGCTGCAGGGCGCCTTGATCGTCGCGCAGGTCGGGGTATCGGTCGTGCTGCTGGTCGGCGCCGGCCTGCTGCTGGCGAGCTTCTACAAGCTGCAGCGCGTCGATCCGGGTTACCAGGGCGATCGCGTGATGTCGGCGGAGCTCTTCACCAACTTCTCGAAGTATCCCAACGTCGACACGCAGCTGCGCTTCTATCTGCCGCTCATCGAGCGGCTCGAATCGCAGCCGGGCGTCGTGTCGGTGGCGGTCACCAACGCGGTGCCGCTGCGGGCATCGCAGCCCGGTTCGGCGCCGTTCCAGATCGAGGGACGGGTCGTCGACGATCCGAACCGCCGGCCGAGCGCCGACACGCGCATCGTCAGCGCCAGCTTCTTCAGGACGCTCGGCGTCCCGCTGGTGCAGGGGCGCACCTTCACCGAGAGCGACGGTCCCGACTCGCCGCGCGTGGTCGTGATCAACAAGGCGATGATGCGCGACTGGGAAAAAACGGATCCGGTCGGCACGCGGATCTCGCTCGACAACGGCCAGACCTGGTCGACGATTGTCGGGATCGTCGGCGACGTCAAGCAGTTCGGGCTCGACCAGCCGGCGGTGGCGCAGGTCTACACGCCGCTGCGCCAGACGCGGCAGGGGCTCGGCGGCCTGGTGCTGGTGCGCACGACCGGCGAGGCGGCGCCGGCGGCGGCGATGATTCGCGACGCCGCGTGGGCGATCGATCCGAACATGCCGGTGCAGAACGTCCGCACGCTCGACGAGATTCGCGCCACCTACCTCGCGACGCCGAAGCTGACGGCCGTGCTCCTCGCGGTGTTCGCCGCGCTGGCGCTGCTCGTCACCATGGCCGGCATCACCGGCGTGATCGCGACCTCGGTCTCGCAGCGGACGCAGGAGTTCGGCGTGCGGATGGCGCTCGGCGCCAGCCGGCGCGCGGTGCTGCGCATGGTGATCGGGCAGGGGCTGGTGCTGGTCGCCATCGGGCTGGCGGCCGGCGTCGTCGCGTCGGTCGCCGCGACGCGCGTCCTCGCCACGTATCTGTTCGACACGCGGGCAACCGATCCGATGACGTTCGCGGCGGTGGCCGTCGCCTTCGTCATCGCCGGCGCCGTCGCCTGCTTCGGTCCGGCGTGGCGCGCGACGACCGTGGATCCGATGCTTGCCTTGCGGGCAGAGTAGGGCGGCAACGCTCGCCAGGCCAACGCGAACCCTACCTGCCCCACCCGCCCACACGCGAGGGACGGCCGAGAGGCCGTCCCGAGCTTCAGTTCGTCGCGAAGCAGTAGAAGAGTCCCGCTCCGCCGGTGGCGACCAGGTTCTCCTGGCTGCAGCCCCGGCTCGGGTGCGTCGAGTTCCACGACGTGCTGCCGCCGCCGGTGCGATCGTGGTGTCCGAGCTGCACGGTACCCTCGCCGCTCTTCGAGTAGTTGCCGCAGGTGTGATCCTGGCCGTCGGTGAACGCCGTGCCATCGAGCTGCGAGCCGGTGATCATGTCGTGCCGGTTCGGCGTGTCGCCGACGCCGTTGACCGTCTCGCCCTTCTCGTTCAGCGCCGTCACCTTCGTCAGGTTGTTGCCGCGCCGGGCCTGCTCGAGCGTGTCGCCGTGCAG
>Ga0070676_10000558_pt1 | contig 18010 bp, 12 predicted proteins | sample KBSM53metaG_FD_64667 | JGI IMG/M metagenome (GOLD analysis project Ga0070676, IMG submission 64667) | Miscanthus rhizosphere microbial communities from Kellogg Biological Station, Michigan, USA - KBS M5-3 metaG | ecosystem: Host-associated > Plants > Roots > Rhizosphere > Soil ...
CCGCCTGCTGCCGCGTCTCGGCCAGCAAGGCGACGGCGTCGCCGTCGCTCTGCACCGCACGCATCATCTGGGCGAAAGGCTGCAGCGGCTCGGCACTGAGGTAGCTCTCGCAATAGCCCCGCAACACCCGGCATCGGGCCGCGGACGCATGGCGCAGCAGCTCCTCGATCAGCCGCGTCTTGCCCAGGCCGGGGCCGCCGCACAGCGTCACGCCCTGCGGCGCGCCGGCCAGCGCGCGGCGCAACGACTCCCGCAGCTGCTGCAGCGGCCCTTCGCGCCCGATGAACGGGAACAGGCCGCGCCGGCTCATCGCCTCGAAGCGATTGCGCGCATCTGCGCGGCCGAGCACCCGGTAGACCGACAGCGGCTCGGCCCGGCCCCTGACCTGCACCTGCATGCGCGCGCTGGTCGCGAAGAAGTGCCGCTGCGGACCGAGCGTCTCGTCGCTGACCAGGATGTCGTCCGCCTCGGCCATCGCCGACAGCCGCGCCGCGACATTGGGAACGGTGCCCAGCAACTCGAAGCGCCCGCGTTCGACGTCGCCGTCGGACAGGTACACCAGCCCGGCATGGATGCCGGAGTGCAAGGTCAGCGGCGCGCCGCCCGGGTCGCGCGCCGGCAGCGCACCGACCGCGGCGTGCAGTTCGAGCGCCGCCTCGGTGGCGCGCCGCCCATCGTCCTCTCGCGCGGTCGGGTGGCCGAACAACGCGAGCACGCCGTCGCCCTGCATGCGCGCGATGTGGCCGCCGTGGCGCGGAATGATCTCGCGGCTCAGCCTGCGAAAGCTCGCCAGCAGCGCGGCATAGTCTTCGGCCTCCATCAGCTCGCCGAGGCGCACCGAATCGGACAGGTCGCAGAACAACAGCGTGAGCTGGCGCCGACTCCCGTCGGAGTCGACCGCGCCGCCGGTGCCGGAAGGAGCCGTCATGAGCGTGTCGGGTGGCGCTTCGGTCATCGAGGTGGTCAGCCGCGATCGAAGCGCTTCTCGGGCTTGGCCGCGCGCGTATACAGCGGCTCGACCTTCGGCAGGTTGCGCTCGATATCGTGGATGCGCGTCGGCCCCGACGGGTGCGTCGAGAGCCACTGCGGCGGCGCGCCCTTCGCGGCCGCGGCCATCTTGTTCCACAGGGTCACGCCGGCGTGCGGGTCGTAGCCGGCGCGCGCCGCGAGCTCGAGCCCGACCAGGTCGGCTTCGGACTCGTCTTCGCGCCCGAACTTCAGGGTCAGCAGCTGGCCGCCCATGTTGGCGAAATAGCGCGCGCCGTCGCCCAGGCCAAGCAGTGCCGCGCCGATCTCGATCGCGCCGCGCGTGGCCATGGTCTTGCCGATGCGCTCGCGTGCATGCTCGCGCAGCGCATGCGTCATCTCGTGGCCCATCACCATCGCGACCTCGTCGTCGGTGAGCTTGAGCTGCTCGAGGATGCCGATGTAGAACGCGATCTTGCCGCCCGGCATGCAGAAGGCGTTGATCTGCTTGCTGCCGATCAGGTTCACCTCCCAGCGCCACTGGCGCGCGCGCTCGTTCCATTCGTAGGTGTACGGGATGATGCGCTGCGCGATCGCGCGCAGGCGCACCAGCTGCGGGTGATCCGCCGGCGCCAGCACATGCTGCTGCGCCGCCTGGCGCCCCATCTGCACGTATTGCTGCGCCGCCGCCTGCTCGATCTGCTCGGCCGAGACCAGACCCGCCAGGCTCGATTTCGGCCCGACCTCGACGCCCTCGCGCGCCCAGGCCGGCAGCGCGAGCGCCGCGCCGCCGAGCAGCGCCCCGGTGAACAGGCGCCGCGCATGCAGCGCGCACGGGCAGCCGAACCGGCGCGGCCGCATGGCGGTGCCCGAACACGACCATCGCAGCGGCAGGTCTTGCGTCATGGACTCAATCATCCACCAAAGGCGTGTCGGGATCGAACTCGAGCGCGCGCACCGGCGTGCGCAGCCACCACAGCAGCAGCAGCGCCGGCAGCGCTGCGATGGTCGAGACGATGAAGAAGGTCGGCCAGCCGATCGACTCGGCCAGCACACCGGCGAGCGGCCCGACCCAGACCCGCCCGACCGACGCGAACGCGCTGAGCAGCGCGTACTGGGTCGCGGTGAAGCGGTGGTTGCACAGGCTCATCAGGAACGCGACGAACGCCGCGGTGCCCATCCCGCCCGACAGGTTCTCGGCCGCGATCACCAGCAGCAGCCCGCCATCGACCGGCGTCGCGTGCACCAGCTTGACGAAGCCCCAGTCGAACGCGGGGATCGTCAGCCCCGGCAGCAGGCCGCGGCCGCTCACCGCGAGCCACCAGAAGCCGAGGTTGCTCGCCATCTGCAGCACGCCGAAGATCATCAGCCCGCGCCACAGGCCCAGGCGCAGCATCAGCGCGCCGCCGAGCAGCGCGCCGCCGATCGTCAGCCACAACCCGATGACCTTGTTGACCAGGCCGACCTCGGCGGTGCTGTATGCCATCGCCTGCAGCAGGAACGGCGTCATCAGCGAGCCCGCGAACGCATCGCCGAGCTTGTAGAGCACGATGAAGGCGAGGAACGCGAGCGCGCCGGGCTGCGCGAAATAGCTGCGCAGCCCGCCCAGCAGCGTCTCGAAGCGGGCCGCACGGGCGGCCCAGGCGGCGAGCGGCAATGTGAACGCCATCCCGAGAAGCAGCGCGAACAGGTCGACCCATTTCGCCTGCAGCGCTGCCGGCAGCGCGCCCCCGGCCAGCAGCGGGCCCAGCAGGGCGCGCGCGATCGGCGGGCCGAAGCGGTCGCTGACCACCACGCCGAACGCGACCGTCGCGAGCACCGCGACAAAGCCGAGCAGGTCGCGCCGCGCGACGCTCACGGGCATCGCCGCGGTCTTCAGCCGCGGCAGCGCGAACGCCGACAGCAGCGCCGCGGCCGCCATCAGCCCGGCCATGAAGCGGTAGACCTCGGGCCAGCTCCAGCCGCCGCCCTGGTTCGGATCGACCCAGATCAGCGCCACCCCGCCCGACAGGATCATCGCGAGCCGGTAGCCGAGCACCGACAGCGACGAGCCGAACGCGCGCTCGCTCGCCGCCAGCAGGTCGGTGCGGTAGGCGTCGATCACCACGTCCTGCGAGGCCGAGATGAACGCGACCAGCACCGCGAGCAGCGCGAAGCTGCGCGTCGCGCCGGTCGGCGAGGTCGCGGCCAGCCACAGCAGCGCACCGGCCATCGCGAGCTGCGTCAGCACCAGCCAGCCGCGGCGCCGGCCGAGCCATGGCAGCTCGAAGCGGTCCATCAGCGGCGCCCACAGGAACTTGAAGGTGTAGGGCAGGCCGACCAGGCTCAGGAAGCCGATCGTCGCGACATCGACCCCCGCGCCGCTGAGCCAGGCCTGCATCGCCTGGCCGGTCAGCGCCAGCGGCAGGCCCGAGGCGAAGCCGAGCACGGTGACCACGAGCAGCCGGTACATCGCCGCGGTCTCGAAGCGCGAGCGTGGTGGCGCCGCCACCGGCGTGTCGGGGACTGGGGCCGTGCGGCCGGCCGGTGAGGTCATCGGCGCATTTTAGAGATGCGCCCGCGGTCGCTCAGGGTGTCGACTGCCCCTGCCGATAGATCACCTCGGCCAGCGCCAGCAAGCGCTCGCGCGGCAGCGCGCCGACCAGCGCATAGCCGGTCGGCCCGCCGTGGGCGCTGCGCCCTTCGACCCAGTAGAACAGCCCGAGCTCGCCCTGGCGCTCGTAGGCGAATGCGGCCGGCGTGGCATCGTCGGGCTTGCGCAGGTAGACCGTGACGCGCTGCGCCGTCGCCGCATTGCCGGACGCGCCGGTGACGCCGCTGGCGCCACTGGCCCCCGGCGCCGCGATCGACTGGTACATCAGCTGCGCGCTCGGGGCGCTCGCATCGGGCAGCAGCCGCCCGCCGACCAGCTCGAAGCCCTGCGCGCGCAGGTCGAACAGCTTCACCGGGACATCGAGACGCTTCGTCAGCCAGCGGCTCAGGTGCTCCTCCTGCGCGCCGACTTCGACCGGGTGGCGCTGCTCGGGCACATAGACCGCATGCGCGACCGCGGCGCGCTGCACCCAGGCCGGCTCGGCGGCCGGATGCCCGCCCGCCGCGAGTGCGCCAGGCTGCGCCTGGACGCGCCACATCAGCGCCGCACCGACCGCGCCGCCGAGCACGAACACCGCGATCGCCGCGGCCCAGCGCAGCCAGGATGCCGGCGCGCCGACCTGCGGCACGGACGGCGCGGCCGCGAGGGCCGGCGCCGTGCCCCACACGACGTCGGCAAGCGCCGGCGGTACCGGCTCGTCGAGCACGCCATCGAGGCGCGCACGCAGCGCCGCGGCATCCGCGGCCCATTCGCGCACGCGCGCGGCGGCCTCGGGATGGTCGCGCAGCCAGGCGTCGACCTCGCTGCGCCGCTCGGGCAGCAGCTCGCCGTCGAGCCAGGCGTGCAGGGTGTTGTCGTCGGGGGCAGTCATCGCGGTGCCTCTGAACCTCTAGACGACGCGGCGCAGGCCGTGCGCGGACGCGTGCGGTGCGTGGCCGGCGAGCAGCGCGCGCAGCGCGGTGCGGCCGCGCGAGATGCGCGACATCACGGTGCCGATCGGGATGCGCAGCACCTCGGCGCATTCGGCATACGACAGCTGCTCGAGCGTGACCAGCAGCAGCGGCTCGCGCTGTTCGAGCGGCAACTGCTTCAGCGCCGCCACGAGGTCGAGGCGCAGCCCGATATCGGGGCTGGCCGCGGGCTGCAGCTCGACGGCCGACGGCAGGGCGCGGCCATCGTCGTGCTCGTGCGCATCGTGCCGCGCCGCACCGGCCAGCGGCAGGCGCGCCTGGCGCCGGCGATCGTCCATGTAGGCGTTGTGCGCGATCGCGACGGCCCAGACCAGGATGTCGCGGCGCTGGTCGAACTGATGCCAGTGCGCGAGCGCACGCTCCAGCGCGGTCTGCACCAGGTCATCGGCGGCGTGCGTGTCGAACACCAGCGAGCGCGCATAGCGGCGCAGCCGCGGGATTGCGGCGAGCAGCTGCTGGCGAAAGGCGGTCGGGGCTTGCACCTCGGGTCTACGCGGCGCGCGCGGGGTTTATTCCGCCGGCCAGATCGCGGTCTCGGAGAAGCCGAGCGCCGCGAAATCGGCGGCGCGCAGCGGCGCATCGTTGACGCAGAAGAACTCGTCGAGCTGCGGCGGCGCCACCGGCGTGCCCGACAGCATCGCGTGCGCCTGGCCGCGGTGATGCACCTGGTGCTGGAACAGGTGCGCGAGCAGGCGCTGCAGCGGCTCGCGGTGGATGCCGCTGGCGCGCGGCACCAGGATCTCGCGGCGCAGCAGCCCGGGCGCATCGACCGCCGACCGGCACAGCGCGATCAGGCGTCGGTCGCAGGCGGCCTGTTCGCGTTGCAGGCTCGCGGCATCGGCGATCTCGCGCGCCGGCGCGAAGAACGCGTCGGCCTGCGGGTTCGGCGGCTCGCCGGCGAGGCTGCGCTGCATCGCGTCGAGGTAGTACGCATCGACCGCGACGATGTGGTTCAGGGTCGCGCGGATCGACGGGAAGAAGCCGCTGCGCGGCGCGTCGAAGTCTGCGGGGCTCAGTTGCGCGCAGGCGCCGAGCAGCCGATGGTTGGCCCAGGCGTTGTTGCAGGCCTCGGTCAGCAGATGGTGCGCAAGCGGATCCACGCCGCAAAGTGTAGGCCGGGCCGCGCCGAAACGGCGCCGACGAATCCCGGACAATGCAGGCATGCGAACCCCGCGACGCGCCCTGGCGCCCAGCTTCTCGACCCCGGATTTCCGTGCCGCGCTCGGCATGTTCGCCACCGGCGTGACGATCGTCACCGCGCGCGGCACCGATGGGCTGCCGGTCGGGCTGACCGCGAACTCGTTCAACTCGGTCTCGCTCGAACCGCCGCTGGTGTTGTGGAGCCTGGCGCGCAGCGCCGGCTCGATGCCGGCGTTCGAGCGCGGCTCGCATTACGCGATCAACATCCTCGCGGCCGACCAGCACGCGCTGGCCGAGCGCTTCGCGGCCAAGGCGATCGACCGCTTCGCCGACCTCGCGTACCGGGAAGGTGCCGGCGGCGCGCCGATCCTCGAAGGTGCGGCCGCGGTGTTCGAGTGCTTCAACCGCAGCCGCTATGAAGAAGGCGATCATGTCATCTTCGTCGGCGAGGTCGAGCGCTGCAGCTCGCGCGCCGGCGCGCAGCCGCTGATCTTCCACGGCGGGCGCTACTTCACCGAGCTGCCACTTTGATGTGAGCCCCTCAGGCGCCGGATACGGCGCCGGGTCCCCCGAGCGGACGCGGCGCGGCGCTCGGGCCGATGCCGCGTCGACGCGCGAAGTCGATGAACCAGTCGATGCAGCCGGCATTGGCCATCGCATCGCGCTTGAACACCTGATCGGCGGGTGTGCCCATCAGCAGCTTCTTGACCGGCAGCTCCATCTTCTTGCCCGACAGCGTGCGCGGCACCGCGTCGACCTGGAAGATCTCGTTGGGCACGTGGCGCGCCGTCAGCGCGGTCTTGATCGCCTCGCGCAGCCGCTGGGTCAGCGCGGCGTCGAGCACGAGCCCCTCGCGCAGCACGACGAACAGCGGCATGTAGCTCTCGCGGCCGAGGTATTCGAGGTCGACGACGAGGCTGTCGAGCACTTCGGGCAGCGCCTCGACGGCACGGTACAGCTCGGCCGTGCCCATGCGGATGCCGTGGCGGTTGATGGTCGCGTCGCTGCGGCCGTAGATGATCGCGCCGCCGCGCGGCGTGATCCGGATCCAGTCGCCGTGGCGCCAGACTCCGGGGTACATGTCGAAGTAGCTGTCGTGGTAGCGCCGGCCCTGCGGCCCCGGAGGCGTGTCGCCCCAGAAGTACAGCGGCATCGACGGCATCGGCTTCGCGCAGACCAGCTCGCCGACCTCGTCGACCAGGTCGCGGCCTTGCTCGTCCCAGGCGTGCACGTCGGCGCCGAGGCAGCGGCACTGCATCTCGCCGATCACGGTCGGCAGGGTCGGCATGCCGGCGACGAACGCGCCGGCGAAATCGGTGCCGCCGGAGATCGGCGTGAGCCAGATGTCGTGGCCGTCGATCTTCGGCAGCTTGTCGTAGACCCACTGGTACGCCTCGATCGACAGCGGCGAACCGGTCGAGCCGACCGCGCGCAGCCGGGACAGGTCGGCGCCGCGCATCGGCTCGACGCCAGCCTTCAGGCAGCTGGCGAAGTACGCGGCGCCGGCGCCGAAGAAGGTGACGCCGGCCGCGGCGGCGAAGCGCCACAAGGTGCTCAGGTCGGCGTTGCCGATGCGGCCGCCGGGGTTGCCGTCGTAGATGCAGATCGTCGTGCCGCCGAGCAGCGCGCCGAGCTGCGAGTTCCACATGATCCAGCCGGTCGTGCTGTACCAGTGGAAGCGGTCGCCGGTGTCGACGCTGGCGCCGACATCGTTGTGCAGCGCGCCGGCCTTCAGCGCCTCGATCATCACGCCGCCATGGCCATGCACGATCGGCTTCGGCAGGCCGGTCGTGCCGCTCGAATAGACGATCCACAGCGGATGATCGAACGGCAGCCACGCCGGCGTGAACGCGGCGTCGCCCGCGGTCAGTACCTCGAAGTCGTGCACCGTGCGGTGCGTGGCCGCGAGGGGCCGCGGATCGGCCTGCGGATCGAGATAGCGCAGCAGCACCAGGTCGCGCACGCCGGGCAGCTCGGCGAGCAGGTCGCGCAGCACCGCGCTGCGGTCGTGCGCGACGCCGCCATAGGTGTAGCCGTCGCAGGCGATCAGCAGCTTCGGCTCGATCTGGCGGAAGCGGTCGAGCACCGCGACCGGGCCCATGTCGGGCGAGCACACCGACCAGACCGCGCCCACGCTCGCGGTCGCGAGGAACGCAACCACCGCCTGCGGAATGTTCGGCAGGATCGCGCCGACGCGGTCGCCGCGCTGCACGCCCAGGCGCTGAAGCTCGGCCGCGAGCGACGCGACCTGGCGGCGCAGCTCGGGCCACGCGATCTGCTGCAGCTCGCCGCGCGCCTGCATCGCCTCGTTCTGGAACACGATCGCCGGGTGGCCGGCCGCGTGCGCAGCATCGGCATGCGTGAACAGGTGCTGCGCATAGTTGACCTGCGCGCCGCCGAACCAGCGCGCGCCGGGCATCACCTCGGCCTCGAGCACCGATTCGAACGGCGTCGGCGAGCGCAGGCCGAAGTAGGCCCAGATCGAGCCCCAGAACGCCGGCAGGTCGGCCACCGACCAGCGCCACAGCGCGTCGTAGCCGGCGGTCGTGCTGGGGTCGAAATGCAGGCCGCGCGTCTCGGCGAGCCAGCGGGTGTAGCGGGTGATGAGGTGCTCGCGTGCAGGCATGCGCCGATTGTGCTGCGCACCCCCGCGGCGTCAACGCAGGGACTACCCAGCCATGCGGTCGCGCATCGCCGCGTCGACCTCGACGAACTGCCAGCATTCGTTGCGGAACAGGCCTTCCCGATAGCCCGCGAGCCATGGGTGATTCAGATGCGTATAGATGCGATGCACGTGCGCCCGGTAAGGCATGTAGGCGACAAGAAGCTTGCTGGCTTCGACAAACAAGGTGCGACGTTCGGGGCCGTCTGGCAGTGTCGACAGGCGGTCGTAGATCGCGTCGAACGCCGGCAGCTCGAAGCGCGCGAGGTTGCTGCTGCCGGCACCTGGCCCATACATGTACTGCAGCGCCTGCTGCGCATCCGGGTTCGTCGCCGTTGCGCCCAGGAACCACATTGCGAGCTTGCCCGCTCTCGCCGCCTTCAGGTTCTCGGGCCATTGCGCCGTGTCGAAGCGGATGCGCAAGCCCACGGCCGCGAGGCTCTTCTGCCAGGTCTCGTTGTACTGCCGATCGATCTGCGACGACTCGGTCGCCATGTGCAGGACCAGCGGGCGCCCGTCGGGCAATTCGCGCCAGCCGTCGCCATCGCGGTCGACATAACCGTAGACATCGAGCAGGGCCTTCGCGCGCGCCGGGTCATACGCACTGTTGTCGCTGCGGTAGGCCGGGTCGTAGCCGAACGTGCCGGGCTGCATCACGGCCTGCGCACGCACCGCCTGCCCGCGGCGCACGATGCGGACCTCGCGATCGACGTTGTAGGCCAGCGCGACGGCACGACGCAGCGCGACCTTCTCGGCGGTATAGCCGCCGACGATCGGGTCCTGCATGTTGAAGAACGAGATGGCGACGTCGGCATTCACGAAGCGATGCATGAAGATGCCACGCTTGGCCAGGTTGGGCGCGAGCGCGCCGTTGGGCGCCGCGTGATTGGCGAACGAGCCCGGCACGCGCACGAAATCGATCTGCCCGTTCAGGAACGACAGCCACCGGGCCTGCTCTTCCTCGAGCACCGAGATCTCGACGCCGTCATTGAACGGCAGGCGTCGGCCCCTGAAGCGCGTGACCCAGGCGCGCCCCTGAGCATCGTCGGCGGCAGGCTCGGCGTCGTAGCGCAGATCGCGAAAACCCGGGTTGCGCTCGAGCACGATGCGCGAGCTTCGCCGCCAACTCTTCAGCCGGTACGGCCCGGTGCCCACCGGGTGCGCCATGATGCTGTCGCCGTAGAACTCGACGACTTCGCGCGCCACGGCGCCGTAGCTGCCCGAGCTGCACAGGTTGGTCTCCAGGAAGCGCGGGCGCGGCTCGCGCAGCTTGAACTGCAGCGTGTATCGATCGAGTGCGCGCAGGCCCTCGGTCGGCGTGTCGTAGTCGAAACGTGTCTTGTGCTTCAAGGCCGCCGTGCGCAACTCGTCCAGCCCGATCAGCCCCTCCTCGGCGATGGACGAATAGCCCGGGCTTCGGTTCGCCGGGTCGAAGAAGCGCTTGAATGCGTAGACGTAGTCCTGGGCGACCAGTTCGCGGCGCTCGCCCTTGAACGCCGGGTCGTCGGCGAAGAAGATGCCTCGCTTCAGGTGTACCGTCCAGACGCGAAAGTCGCTTGAGATTTCCGGCAATGCCGCGGCGGTCAGCGGCCGCACCTTCACCGGCATGGCCAGATGGTCGTAGCAATAGAGCGCCTCGAAGATGTGCGCGATCACGGTGGCCGAATACAGATCGCTGATCTGCACTGCATCGAAGCCCGTCTCGGCAATCAGGAACGGCACCCGCAGGATGTTGCCGCCTACGTGCGCGGGCGCATCGGCCGCCGCGCGCGCGTTGCCGGCCAGGCGCGGCAGCGCGAGCGCGCCGAGCGCGGCAGTCGTCCAGGCGCGGCGGTCGATCACTTCAGCGCTCGCGCCGCAGCGATTCGTCGATGTCGACGTACTGCCACCAGTCCTGCCAGAACAGGCTGCGCCGGTAGCCGACGAGCTGCGCCTGCGCCATGTCGAGCGACACCCGGTTCAGTGTGAACTTGTATGGCATGTACGCGATCGCGAGCCGCTCGGCCTCGTGGAACGCGGCCATCCGCTGCGGCCCGTCGGGCAAGGTCTGCAGGCGGTCGTAGGCGGCATCGAGGGCCGGCAGGCGCACCCGCGCCAGGTTCTGGCCGCCGATCTGGCGGCTGTCGAAGCGCGCGTACCCGCCGCCTGCATCGGGCGCCGCGGCGGACAGGCCGAGGAACCACATCTGCAGCTTGCCGGCGCGCGCCGCCTTCAGGTTCTCCGGCCATTGCGCAATCAGCAACTGCATGCGGATGCCGATGGCCTTCATGTTCTTCGACAGCACCTCGGAGATCTTGCGGTCGCGCGCGACCGCCGTGCTCGAGATCTTCAGCACCAGCGGCGCGCCGTCGGGCAGGTCGCGCCAGCCGTCGCCGTCGCGGTCGGTGTAGCCGTACAGGTCGAGCAGCGCCTTCGCGCGCGCCGGGTCGTGGTCACTGAACTCGCTCTTGAACGCGGGATCGTAGGCGCTGGTGTTCGGCAGGGTCGGCCCCTGCGCCGGCGTGCCCAGGCCGCTGAAGGCGTAGTCGATGATGCGCTGCACGTCGATGCCCAGCGCGATCGCGCGCCGCAACGCGACCTTCTCGGGCGTGTAGCCGCCCACGGTCGCATCCTCCATGTTGAAGAAGAAGAAGTTGCCGGCCGGCTCGATGATCGGATAGCCGCGGATGCCGCGCTTCGCGAGATTCGGCGCGACCTTGCCGCCCGGCATCGCCTGCGGTGCGAACTGGTACCCAACGCGGTATGCGAGATCGGCCTCGCCGTTGACGAACGAGAGCCAGCGCGGCTGCTCCTCCTCGATGATCGAGATCTCGACCCGGTCGACCATCGGCAGGCGCCGGCCCCTGAAGCGCGCCAGCAGAGCCTGGCCTTCGGCATCGTCGGCGGCGGGCTCGGCGTCGTAGAGCATCTCGCGGAAGTCGGGGTTGCGCTCGAACGCGATGAACGAGCTGCGCCGCCACTGCGCGAGCCTGAACGGCCCGGTGCCCACCGGGTGCGCCTCGGCCTGTTCGCCGTAGAACTCGATCACCTCGCGCGCGACCGCGCCATAGAGGTCGCTGGCGGCGAGCCCGAGAAAGAAGCGCGGCCGCGGTTCCTTCAGCACGAAGCGCAAGGTGTAGCGGTCGATCGCGCGCATGCCTTCGATCTCGCGGTCGTAGTCGAACGGCTGCTTGCGCTCGAGCGCGGCGTTGCGCAGTTCGGCCAGGCCGAGGATGCCGTCGGTTTCCATGCCCGACCAGACCGGGCTCTTGTTGGCCGGGTCGGCGAAGCGCTTGAACGAGTAGACGTAGTCCTGCGCGACGAGCTCGCGCCTCTTGCCTTTGAACGCCGGGTCGGCGGCGAAATAGATGCCGGGCTTGATCTTGATCGTCCAGACGCGGTAGTCGTCGGAATGCTCGGGCATGCCGTCGGCGGTCAGCGGCTTGATCTTCACCGGCCGGGCCAGGTGGTCGTAGGTGTAGGGCGCTTCGAAGATGTGCGGCGTCAGGGTGCGCGAATAGAGGTCGCTGATCTTGGCCGGGTCCAGGCCGGTCTCGGCGACCTCGAACGCATAGCGCAGCACCTTCTGCGGCGCAGGGGACGCGGATGATGCAGCGGGCGCGGGCGGCGTCTGCGCGCGCAACGGGACGCAGGCGATCAGCGCCGCGATCAGAAGCAAGGGGCGTGTGATGAGCTTCATCGGGATGCGCGTCGAAAGGGCGACGGTCAGCGTGCCGGCCGGAGCGTGTCGTCGATGTCGACGTACTGCCACCAGTCGGTCCAGAACACCGGGTGGCGATAGCCGATCAGCCAGGGTTGCGTCATGTCGGTCGAGAGGCGGTTGAGGGTGTACTTGTACGGCATGTAGGCCAGCGCCAGCGCCTGCGCGCGCTCGAACAGCGCCTCGCGCTGCGGGCCGTCGGGGAGCGCCTGCGCCTGGTCGTAGAGGGCGTCGAATTCGGGCAGGCGAAAGCGCGCCATGTTCTGGCCGCCGATCTGGCGGCTGTCGTAGCGCGCGAGCGCGCCGATCGCATCGGGCGCGTCGGCCTGCGAGCCGACGGTCCAGACCTGGAAGCGCCCGGCGCGCGCGGCCTTCAGGTTCTCGGGCCATTGCGCGACCAGCAGTTCGCTGCGGATGCGCAGCGCCGTCAGGTTGCGGTTCATCACCTCGACGATCTTGCGCGAGCGCTGGTCGGGCTGGCTCGACAGCTTGAGCACGAGCGGGGAGCCGTCGGGCCTGTCGCGCCAGCCGTCGCCGCTGCGGTCGACATAGCCGTACAGGTCGAGCAGCGCGAGCGCGCGCGCCGGGTCGTGGTCGCCGAACTCGCTCTTGTACGCCGGGTCGAAGGCGCTGGTGTGCGGCAGCAGCGGCGTCTGCGCGACCATGCCCTGGCCGTTGAACGCATAGGCGATCTCGGTGCGCGTGTTCAGCCCGAGGCCGATCGCGCGGCGCAGCGCGACCTGCGCGGCGGTGTAGCCGCCGATCGTCGGGTCGTCCATGTTGAACAGCACGCAGTAGACCGTCGGCTCGAGGTTGCGGTGCCCACGGATGCCGCGCCGCGCCAGGTTGGGCGCGACCTGACCGTTGGGCATCGCCTGCGGCACGAACTGGAAGCCCATCTCGAACTCGAGGTCGGCCTCGTCGTTGATGAACGACAGCCAGCGCGGCTGCTCCTCCTCGATGATCGAGATCTCGACCCGGTCGACCATCGGCAGGCGCCGGCCCCTGAAGCGCGCCAGCAGCGCCTGGCCTTCGGCATCGTCGGCGGCGGGCTCGGCGTCGTAGATCATCTCGCGGAAGTCGGGGTTGCGCTCGAACGCGATGAACGAGCTGCGCCGCCACTGCACGAGCTTGAACGGCCCGGTGCCCACCGGGTGGGCCTCGGCTTCGTCGCCGTAGAACTCGATCACCTCGCGCGCGACCGCGCCGAACAGGTCGCCCGACGCGAGGCTCTCGTAGAAGCGCGGCCGCGGGTCGCGCAGGCGGAACTGGATCGTGTAGCGGTCGAGCGCGCGCACGCCATCGATCTCGCGGTCGTAGTCGAACGGCCGCTTCGCATCGAGCGCGGCCTGGCGCAGCTCGCTCAGGCCGATCAGGCGGTCGGCCTCGACGGCCGACCACACCGGGCTCCGGTTGGCCGGGTCGGCAAAGCGCTTGAACGCGTAGACGTAGTCCTGCGCAACGAGCTCGCGCCGGGCCGGGCGACCATCGGGGCCCTTGAACGCCGGGTCATCGGCGAAGTAGATGCCGGGCCGGACCTTGATCGTCCAGGCGCGGAAGTCGCTCGACGGCTGCGGCATGCCGTCGGCCGTCAACGGCTTGATCTTGATTGGTCGCGCCAGGTGGTCGTAGTGGTACAGGCCCTCGAAGATGTGCGGCGTCAAGGTGCGCGAGTACAGGTCGTTCACCCTGGCCGGGTCGAGGCTGGTCTCGGCGACCTCGAACGCATAGCGAAGTACCTTCTTGCGGGGCGTGGCCGGCGCCGGCGCGGCGGATACATCGAGTGGCGCCATCAGCGCGCCGGGCACGAGCGCGACGAACGCCCTGCGCTTCAATGCGGTCATTTCATGCGCCGCGCCTTCTCGGCGGTGTCGATGTCGATGTAGCGCCAGAACTCGCGCAGGAACACGTTGCGGTGGTAGCCGACGACCCAGGGCTGCGCGAGGTCGGTCCAGATGCGGTGCACATGCGCCTTGTACGGCATGTACGCCACCATGATCTCCTTCATCTGCGTCATCACCTGCAGCCGCTGCGGGCCGTCGGGCAGGCTGCGCTGCAGCTCGAACAGCCGGTTGTACTCGGGCAGGTCGAAGCGGGCATGGTTGGCCTGGCCCTTTTCGGGGCCGTTGCCGAGCACGAGAAACTCCTCGCCGTCGGGGCCGCCGCTCCAGGCCACGCCCCACATCATCAGCTTGCCGGCGCGCGAGGCCTTCAGGTTCTCGGGCCACTTCGCGGTCTTGAACACGATGCGGATGCCGATCGCGTCCATGTTCTTCTGCCATTGCGTGATCAGCTGGCGGCTCAGGTCGTCGGGCTGGGTCGCGTACTCGATCACAAGCGCCGAGCCGTCGGGCTGGTCGCGCCAGCCGTCGCCGTTGCGATCGACATAGCCGTACAGGTCGAGCAGCGCCATGGCACGGGCGCGGTCGAACTCGCCCATCTCGCTCTTGAACGCCGGGTCGTAGCCGTACAGGCCGGGCGCGACGATCGACTGCGCGACGATCGCCTGGCCGCGCCGCACGACCCGGATCTCCTGCGCGACATCGACCGCCAGCGCGATCGCACGGCGCAGCGCGACCTTGTCGGGCGTGTAGCCGCCGACCACCGGGTTCTCCATCGCGAAGTACGACATCGCGGCGTCGTTGCGCAGATAGCGCACTTCGTAGATGCCCTGCTTCGCGAGGTTCGGCGCGACCTTGTTGTTCGGGATCGCGGTGAACGTGAAGTCTTCGGGCACCTGCTCGATGATGTCCATCTCGCGGTTCACGAACGACAGCCAGCGCGGCTGGTTCTCCTCGATCACGCTGACCTCGACGCGATCGACCAGCGGCAGCCGGCGCCCCTGCAGCTTCGCGACCGCGGCCTGGGCGAGCGCATCGCCGGCCGGCGCGTGCTCGTCGTAGAACACGGCGCGGTAGTTCGGGTTCTTCTCGAAGGCGATCAGCGAGCTGCGCCGCCACTGCGCGAGCCGGTACGGCCCGGTGCCCACCGGGTGCTCCATGATGCGGTCGCCGTAGGCCTCGACGACCTCGCGCGCGACCGCGCCGGTGATGGCCGGGTCGCTGAGCTCCTCGGTGAAACGCGGGTTCGGGCGCGCCAGCTTGAACTGGATCGTGTAGCGGTCGAGCGCGCGCAGCCCTTCGACGGGGGTGTCGTAGTCGAAGGCCTTGTGGCCCTCGACCGCCGCAGCGCGCAGCGCGTCGAGGCCGAGGATGCGGTTGTTCTCGAGGCCGCTGAGCCGCGCGCTCTTCCAGCGCGGATCGTAGTGGCGCTTGATCGAGTAGACGTAGTCGGCCGCGACCAGCTCGCGCTTCTTGCCGCCGAACGCCGGGTCGTCGCTGAAATAGATGCCGGGCCGCAGGCGCACCGTGAAGGTCTTGAAATCGGCCGAGCGTTCGGGCATCGCCGCCGCGGTGTTCAGCCGCAGCCGCACCGGGCGCGCCAGGAACTCGTATTCGTACAGCGCGTCGAACATGTTCGCCGCCAGCGTGCTCGAGTACAGGTCGGAGATCTGGGCCGGATCGAAGCCGGTCTCGGCGATGCGCATCGCATAGCGCAGCACCTTGGCCGGCTCGGCGCCATGGGCGATCGTGGCGATCGTCAGCACGGCACAGCAGCAGGCCGCGCGCAGGACAGACAACATGGTGAGCGGCGTTCCTTGTGGGATCACGACCGCCTGAATCGACCGATGCGCCGAATCAGGCAAACGCGCGTGAGTCTAGGGGCAGCGACCGCGCTTCGATCCCGGTGCAAGCACTATGGTTCGCGCGCTTCGCGCGACCCGAGGCATGCGAATTGCGTCCTGGCTCGCGTAGAGGGCAAATGCGGAGAAGGCGCGCCACGCCGGTGCCCTAGACTCGCCCCGCTTGCGCCAACGCGATGCAGCACGTCACGAGCGTGCCGGCAGCGGTGGCGCCCCGATTCGATTGAATGAGGAGTGTGCCCCGCCATGGCGGCCTACCTGATCCGACGCCTGTGGCAGATGGTCCCGACCCTGTTCGGGGTCGTGCTGCTGGTGTTCCTGTTGTTCAAGTTCTTCGGCGGCGATCCCGCCGAGATCCTCGGCGGGTTGAATGCCACCACCGCGCAGGTCGATGCGATCCGCCAGCAGCTCGGGTTGAACGAGCCGCTGTGGACACAGTTCGGCATCTTCCTGAAGCAGATCGCGACCTTCGACTGGGGCAAGAGCTGGGCCACCAACGAGGCGGTCGCGCACCTGTTCGCAACCCGGTTGCCGGCGACCCTGACGGTGATGACGCCGATCCTGATCCTCGAGACGGTGCTGGCGATCCCGTTCGCGATCGGCGTGGCCTATGTGCGCGGCTCGCTGACCGACCGCGCGATCATGGTGCTGACGACGGTCGCGCTGTCGATCTCGTTCCTCGTCTACGTGATCGTCGGCCAGTATGTGTTTGCGTTCCAGCTCGGGATGTTCCCGGTGCAGGGCTGGAGCGACAGCGTCTGGACCAACCTGCGTGTGTATGCGCCGCTGCCGGTGCTGCTCGCGGTCGCGGTATCGCTCGCGCCGACGACGCGCCTGTACCGCACCTTCTTCCTCGACGAGATCGGCCACGACTATGTGCGCACCGCGCGCGCCAAGGGCATGACCGAGCGCACCGTGCTGCTCAAGCACGTGCTGCGCAACGCACTGATCCCGATCCTGACGAATGTCGCGGTCAGCCTGCCGGGCATCTTCGTCGGCGCGTTCCTGATCGAGGTCTTCTTCTCGATCCCGGGCCTGGGCCGCGAGATCCTGCTGGCGGTGAACCGCAGCGACTATCCGGTGATTCAGGCGTTCGCGATCTACATCGCGGTGATCACGATGGTGGTGAACCTCGCCACCGACGTGCTGTACACCTTGGTCGATCCGCGCGTGGTGCTGAAGTGAGGCCTACCGCGTTGTTTGATGCTGTCGGCCCGTTGGGACCGCTCGTTGTTGCTGCTCTTGCACTGACCTGCGGCAACCCGCCGGTCGCGCCCGGCCCGCGGGCTTCCGCATGGACCGCAATAGCAGCAATGAACGATCCACTGCGTCGGGCCGGGAGCCGAACGCGCAATGCGCAGTGGAGCCTCTGAATGAGCGCGGTCATGAATGCGCCGGTCGCCGGCACGGGCACTCCGCAGCACTCGGTGGGCGTGTGGTCGGCGATGGTGCAGCGCTTCCGCACCGACCGCGTCGGCATGACCTCGCTCGTGGTCGTCGTCGCGTTCCTGCTCGTCGTGCTGGCCGCCGGTCTCGGCCTGGTCGCGCGCGACTGGCAGGTCGAGCGCGGCGTGCCCGACGCGCCGCCGACCTTCGTCGGACCGGCGGCGGCGACCGAGGACGCCGCGATCCGCCCGCCCAGCGGGCCGAACGTCGACATCTCGGCGATCGACCCGCTCGCGCCGCGCTACGCCGAGTGGGCCGAGGCCGCGAAGAAGTACCAGACCACCGAGGCCGTGAAGGCGCAGACGCTGCCGTTCGGCGGCGACCGGCTCGGCCGCGACGTGCTCGCGAAGGCGATCAAGGGCGCGCAGGTGTCGATCCTGGTCGGCGTCTCGGCGGCTGCGCTGGCGACCCTGATCGGCACGCTGCTGGGCGCCGTCGCCGGTTTCTTCGGCGGCAAGGTCGGCGATTTTCTGGAGTGGGTCTACAACGTCTTCACCGCGATCCCGGGCATCCTGCTGATCTTCGCGTTCGCCGCGGTGTTCGGCCGCGGCATCGGGTCGGTCGTGCTGATCCTCGGCCTCGCCGGCTGGACCGGCATCTACCGCCTGGTGCGCGCCGAGTTCATCAAGCACGCGGTGCGCGACTACGTGCGCTCGGCCGAGGCGATCGGCGCCAGCACCGCGTCGCGCATGTTCCGCCACATCCTGCCCAACGTCAGCCATGTCGTGCTGGTGCAGCTGTCGATCCATGTCGTCGGCTTCATCAAGTCGGAGGTGATCCTGTCGTACCTGGGCCTGGGCGTCGGCGTCGACCAGGTCTCGTGGGGCAC
>Ga0070676_10000584_pt1 | contig 17649 bp, 17 predicted proteins | sample KBSM53metaG_FD_64667 | JGI IMG/M metagenome (GOLD analysis project Ga0070676, IMG submission 64667) | Miscanthus rhizosphere microbial communities from Kellogg Biological Station, Michigan, USA - KBS M5-3 metaG | ecosystem: Host-associated > Plants > Roots > Rhizosphere > Soil ...
CATAATTTACATCTGATATTACAATCAATTACAAAACAAAAGCTGTATTTACCGAACTTGAGAGGTGGCTCGTTAATTGTTAACTTTTACACAACCACGGAAAGAAGTAGGTAAATTAACAGATCGGTTGGCTGACCTCGACGGTTATCGCGGTGTTTGTTGCCGCGTCGGCTGCGTAACTTTCGTGCATACCGACGTGCGTGAAGTCTTTCTTCGGCATGACGGCTTCTATGTAGCGTTCAAGTTCCGCGGCTGCGCTGAGGAGTCGTGTGTTTCGCTCGGTTCTTGCAGGCTCACCGCCGAAGGGTTCAAGGTGGGCGGTAACATCAACGAGTTTTAACCCCTTACCGCCAAGCATTCCTACGAGTTCGGGTGGCAGTCCGGCAACACGGCGGCCGCCCGATTGCTCGGGAGATTCGACGCCATCGATTTGCTCCGCCCTGATGCCAAAATGCCCAACTTCTTGCACCGTAGGATTGAAGCAGGGCGGACGGCTATCACCGGTAAATTTGCTTTGACCGGCTAGAAAACCAAGTCCCAAACCGGCAAGCAAAAAGCCGGCTGACGTCATGTACGGCACCGAATTAGTAAAACTTTCCTTAATTTTCCCCATAGAGCCTCCTACCTATGAAATACAATAATACAATGAATCGTGATCTTCTGCAACCACGCGCAGCTTCAGCCCTGGAAACCGTTGTTATATAATCATATTTATTGTATAATATAGAAATGACAGAGTTTAGTGGTGGTTCGTCTCTTCCGACGGAAGGCTTACATTTCCGTGGGCATCATTTCGTGTCCCTTATTGAAGCCGAGCGGTTTGGCGGTCAGGCTGTAAGTCATGGTCTGCTCGGACAGCTGGTTGAAGACCGGGGCGACCATACCAGCGCTACCGCTAATCCGACGCTGCTTGAACGCTATGGTTCGACCGAGCTTCCTAACTATGATGCGGCCTATGCCGTTGACGTTATCGGAGACACTCCCAAGCACATAGCAACGTATTATCGTAAGCATAGACTGGCATATGAACAATGGACCAATGCAACGCCTGGAGCATCGATAACGTTTGATGCCAAGCCGGATGCAATATGCGGAAGCTGCGTTTTCGGACATCACTGTAAAAGCCCTAGCGCTGTAGATGGCGATATATTGAGCATTGCTGCACTGCGTTGGGTAAGCGAAGGTTTGGGATTAAAAGATCAAGTAACTATTAGCGGTGATCGGCGGGACGCTTTGTATAAGCTAGTGACCACGGTCAAGGCAGCACAAGTCATGATGGGGCTTTTTATATATGCAAACCCCGATGAGCCCGGCAGGGCGTTTCAAAAAACCTGTACCACGTATACGTATGAGCCTTTCATCGAAGCGAATGCAAATGGTGGCAAATACCCGGCCTATAAACGTCCGTGGGAACCGGAGTATTACGCCCACCAGATGTGGTAGCATCGCGACATTTAGGCGTGAACATTATCTATAAGGCCGGCGCAATATTGCACATATAATATAGTTATGACCGAGATGGATCCTGGAGCACTGGTTACGGCAGAGGGCGTGCAATTTCGTGCACATCATTTTATAAACTTGTTACGTGTAGAGGACGTTGGTGTTGCGACCATCGTCGAGCAAGCAACAACGTATGCCCAAGAAGACCGGGGCGATAATACCAGTGAAACCGTAGACCTTACGACATTGCGTGAACCGTACAACAATCATATGAGTGTCGAAGAATCCGCAGCGTATTACACAAAGTATGCAATCGACCTCATCGGTGACACCGAAGCGCAAATGGCTGCATACCGCGAGCGCCTCATGGCGGCGTTAAACCAGTGGCAAGGCTTGCCGGATGACGCTTCGGTAACACTTAATATGAAACCAGACGCCATCTGTGCCAGCTGTGTTTTTGGTCAGCACTGCAAACGAACTAATGCCGATGTCGATGTTGACACGATCTGGACGCTCGGCTGGGTCAGCGAAGGGCTTCAGGTTGCCGACCAAGTGGAAGTTAGCGGAGACGCGGCAGACAACTCGCTTATGTTGGTAACTGCCGCCGGTGTCATACGTCGCATGATGCAGCTTTTTAAAGACGCATATCCCAATAACCCTGCTAGAGCGTTTGCTCTGACCCGTGATACAACATACCAGCCGTTTTTGCAGGCGGTTAGAATACGCGGCTGCGACTATCCTTTGTATGAGTTGCCCAAGCACCAGATAAATCCCATGGGTTCGCCTGGTATGCGCTAACTATGTAGTGCCGTTTTGATAAACGTTGCCATATTTTCCCGGAAGTTTTCGGGTGAGAATTGTGTGGCGAACTTCTGGATTTCTTTGGGGTTGTACTTGGTTCCGTCAAACTTTTTTATGGCAGCGGCCATACTTTCGATGGTTTGCTCGGTGTAAAATTCGCCGGTTTTACCGGGGACGACGTAATCGAGCGCACCACCGGCTTTGTAGGCGATTACCGGTGTTCCGGCAGCCAAAGCCTCGACGGGGGAGATGCCAAAATCATCAAAACTGGCGAACAAGAATGCTTCGGCGCTGGACAGTTGCGCCGGCATTTCGGCGTCGCTGACGTTTTCAGGAAAGGTGATAGTTGCACCAGCCATACCTTTAAGTCGCGGTAGGTCCGGCCCGCGGCCGATCACTTTGAGTGGCACGCCGAGTTTGTTACAGGCGCGCACGGCGATGTCATTGCGCTTGGCGGCCGCCAGTCGGCCCATGGCGACAAATCCGTGGCGGTTACCTTGTGGCGCATCTTTGAACCGCTCAACATCGACTGGCGGATGAATAACCACGGCGTCACGCCCATAATATTTTTTGATGTCGGCCTTGATGTGGTTGGAATTGGCGATGTAATATTCCGGCCGCTTGCTGGCGCGGAGATCCCACTTACGGAGCGGCCCTACTAGTAGCTTGAGGCCAAAGCGGGCAAGGGGATCAAAAAAACCAAACCCCGGCCGCTGGATATATTGGTCATAATGGCGCCAATAATAATGCGTTGGCGTATGACAATAACAGATGTGTGTGGTGTGCTCGCCGGTTTGTACACTAAAGGCTTCGCCATTGCCGGAGCTGCTAATCACCAGATCGTAATCTGACAAATCAAGGCTTTTAAACCAGCGGATGCGTCCGAGCACCATGACTTTCCGCAGCTTGCCGAAATGCTGCAGCCAGCCGGTTACTACCTTGTTGTCGAGGCGTTTGCGCCATTCGGGAGTGCAATATGAAGTGTAAATCGGCGCGTCGGGGAACATGTTGTGCAGTTCAGATACGACGCGCTCGGCGCCGCCACCGACGAGCCAGTCATGCACGATAGCGACTTTAAGCTGTGCAAGGTCGGTTTTTTTTGTGGGCATCAGTACCGGGCTCCGCGTCGCAACAATCGTTCAAATACTACGCGCACCGTTTTGGCCAGAATAATCAGGTCGAGCCACATGCTCCAGTTTTGCACGTAATACAGATCGAGTTTTCGGCGTTCCTCAAAGCTGATGCCCGGCCGTCCGGAAACCAACGCGAGGCCCGTGAGTCCGGATTTTACGCTCAAAATAAGGTTCTTTTTGGAGAACTGCTCCAGTTCGAACACGTCTAAGGCGCGGGGGCCGACTAGGCTGATTTCGCCGTGTACGACGTTGAATAACTGCGGTAATTCGTCGAGTGACGTGGTGCGGAGGAAGCGGCCCACGGTGCTGACGCGCGGATCAACATCTAACTGGTCACCGTTCGCGCGGTATGGTTTGATAAGTTCCGGTCGGCCCATTTTACGAAAACCTTCTTCGGGAGTTAAACCATTATAGGCTTGTTTCATGGTGCGGAATTTGAGAATGCGGATGGTGTTGCCGAAGCGGGTCAGGCGTTTGGCGCGGTAAAAAACCGGTCCGCGCGGATCGCTGATTTTAATCGCCAGTGCGATGAGCAGCCACAGCGGTGAACTGAGCAGCAATAAAAACCCGCCGAGCAAAATATCGGTGAGCCGCTTAACGACGCGTCCCCACCCGAACAGCGCCGTGTGGCGCACATTGATGACCGGGATGCTGTTACGGAACAGTTCAACGTCGATGTTCCCGACGAATAGTTCGGAGTTCCCGGGTACGAAGCGGTAATTTATGTGGTGCTCTTGGGCGTAGGTAAGGATTTCGGCATTCCGCGATTCATCGGCATACAGTTCGGTCTGGATGATGCCATGCAAATCGGCAGGCGCACTTTGCAAAAACTCGCGGAAGTTGCCGTAGGTGAGGATCGGACGGTCGCCCACATGGCGTTTGCCGCCGACAACAGCCATGATTTTGTAACCCGAGCGGTGGCTGTTGATGAGACTTTTGACTAGCTCACCGGTCATCGCCGTGTTGCCGACCAGCACGACTTTGGTGAGACCGACGTTATACCCGAACAGCATGGTGCGGGCCATCCGCGCGAGGTTGCGGAACAGCACCAAAAACACAAAGCCCAGCCCGAAGCCATAAATAGGCACCAGTTTTGCCGGGAAAATCGGTTTGACCGACAGGAAACTCCAAAAAATCACGAACAGCATACCGATGAACGACCCAATAAGCAAGCGGCCAAGCTCGCTGAAACGTTTCTCGTAAATATTGCTGTTGTACAACCCGAGCAGCGCGAAAAGAAGGATCCAGAATGGCAACAACACCAAAAAGGCAAAAAAGTACGTGCGGCTGTCTATCTGATGGGCGATGGCTTCGTGGCTAATGGTGACGCGGAGGATATATGCGCCCACGAAGGCTGCGATCAGCGCGAGGAAGTCGCCGAGAATCAGGAAGAGGTTGTATAAAAGCGAGGCGTTATTCTTCATATATGCGGTTTTAGTTAAGCGAAGCCGCTTCTTTAGGTATACTAGCATTGTAACACTCATGAAATCACTTGAATCACAAAAATTACATCATCGGTTTGGGTTGGCGCTGGTCGTGCTTTTGCTGGTGCTCGCGCCGTTCCATGCCTTTTTGACGGTTTTTGCGGCGAAGGTGTTTGGTCATTACACCGTGTGGCGGTTGTGGCCAGAGGTATTGCTGTTGCTATCGGCTATGGTGAGCGCTGTATTGCTCTGGAAGGACGTCGCTTTGCGGCGCGTAATACTCAAAAGCCGCTTGACGTGGTTGGTGCTGGCATATGTGGGCTGGCTGGTAATCATGGCGATCTGGTCGTATTTGCGGCACCACGTGACGAAAACGGCGTTGGCTGACGGACTTATCGTTGATGCCCGCTTGCCCTTGTTTTTCCTGACGGCGCAAATTGTCCTGGCCCGTAATGACTGGGTGGCACGCAACTGGCGTAAAGTCTTGATCTGGCCAGCGGCAGTCGTGGTGGTCGTGGGCTTACTGCAGATTTTCGTGCTGCCGTATGGTTTTTTGCAGCACTTCGGCTACGGGCCGGCGACAATTATGCCGTATGAAACCGTCGACCAAAAGCTGGCGTATGTTCGGGTGCAATCAACCTTACGGGGAGCGAATCCACTCGGCGCGTACTTGGTGGTGGTACTTGCCGGACTTGCCGGGATCGGATTTATAAAGCGAAAACCCTGGGCAAAAGCAGCTATGGTGCTTGCCGGAATCGGGACGGGCATCGTTTTGACGTTCACCTACTCGCGGAGCGCGTATATCGGCGCTGTGCTCGCGCTGGCGGCCGTTACGTGGTGGGCGGTTACGAATAAGCGGTTCAAGCGGCTTGCCGCTATGAGTGCGGTGATCGTGGTGGTGGCCGGCGCGGTATCGCTGCTGGCGCTGCGTCACAACGACCGCTTCCAGAACACGTTTTTCCACACCGATAGCCACTCGACTTCGGTACAAAGTTCGAATGATGCGCGTGGCACGGCGCTTAAAACGGGCGCGCATGACGTACTGCTGGAACCGCTGGGACGCGGCCCGGGCACCGCGGGGCCGGCATCAGCACACAACACCGGTCAGCCGACCCGGATTTCGGAAAATTATTTCTTGCAAATCGGCCAGGAGGTGGGTTGGATTGGTCTGGCGTTGTTTATAGGCGTGTATGCACTTTTGGCATTCCATTTGTGGCAACGGCGCAGCGAGCCGCTACCGCGCATCCTGCTGGCGAGCCTGGTCGGCCTCACGGTAATTAACTTGCTCTCGCATGCCTGGACGGATGAAACCATCGCGATTTTGTGGTGGACGCTGGCCGGAGCTGCGGTAGCGCCACGTCTGAATACAAAGGAGTAGCGCTGCAGTGCGTATCCGTGCAAAACTTCGGGCCCGCGTCGTGCAATTTGGTGAATATATGGTGGGCGGCGCACTGTATTTTTGGGTAGGATATGGCGTATTTGCTATCTGTTATAGCGGCTTGAAATGGAAATGGCTGCCAGCCAAAATCGTCGCCGACGTGGTGGGCTGGTCGCTGAATTATGTGGTGCAGCGCTACTGGGCATTCGCTAAAGCGGGTCGCAAGTTGAGCGAGATCGAACACATCGCTCGCTACATAATCATTGAGAGCATCGGCTTCGTGCTGGATTATGCGATCGTCGGCGGGTTGAGCCATATCGGCATCACGCCGTACGCCGGTTTCTTCATTTCGGCCGGCTTCTTTACGGTGTGGAGTTACTTTTGGTACCGCTACTGGGTGTTTCCCGAAAAACCCGGCAAATCTTTGGCCGACCGGTAATCTTGGATAACTTTTGCAGACTTTTGGCGACATGCCGTCAAGTTACCGGAATGCTACAATAACTCTATGCCCGAAGTCGCTATCCGTCCTACCAAAAAGCAGCGCGAGCTGCTGGGATTTATCGAAACATTCATTGCCGAACATGGCTACAGTCCGAGCTACCGCGAGATTATGACGGGGCTTGAATACACCTCTGTTGCCACGGTGGCGCTGCATGTCAACAACCTGATTAAGCGTGGCCATTTGCAGCGGCGTGACGGCTCGGCGCGTTCACTCGAAGTGGTTGCACTCCGGCAGGCGGACAAAATTCCCACAAACGACATCAAACCGGACGAAGAAAAATGGTTGATCGAAAAAGTAGAGCACTTTTTTACCCAGGCCGAGAGTTTGGGCGAGATCGACCCGGCGACGTTCGAACGGTTGCAGGTGCTGGTTGCGGCGCTTAAGGCGCTTGGGTTGGAAGGCGCTGCGCAGAGTTTCGTACCGCGGTTAACCTTGCTCCGGAAACGCAGCGCGTAGCTCGGCCTCATACGTTGCAAGGAACGTCGCACCTTCAGCGTAGCGGTCTTCTTCGGTCGGCAAGTACGGCTGCTGTGCAAAAATAATCGCCCGGTTGCCTAAGATTTCTGCCGCGCAACCAGTATGCGCGACTTCTCCGGCTCGGAATGCGACCCCCATCGCTTTGTTATTCTGGAAGGTCTTGAGCCGCATTTGGAGCATGCCTCTGGCGGGCGATTCGTCGACATAATGTCCGCCGGGCGCTTCATCAAACACGAAACCATTTTCTTCACCCACCTGCGCATTGATATATTTGAACACGAGCGGCTTGGTTGGATCGAGATTCAAAATCATTCGCCAGTCGTCTGGTTGTTCTGCGTTCCGGCTCGGCAAGTGTATGTGCGGCAATGTATGGTCTGGAAGCGCTTCCTGGTTTCGTCCGGGAAACTTCCAGGCGGCATGAAAGATAACATCTTCACCGACCCCAGGTACGTTAAACGGCGTGAAATAGTTCCAAATGGCCGGATCGGCAAAATCAGGGAGTGCAACAGGCGGGAGTTCTACGGTAACTTTGTGTGGTGTGAGGTCGGGAGAGAGTCTTTTAAACATGCTGCACATCGTAACATACATACACAGTGTGTAAAAATATTTATGGTCGTAGTGTATAAATGTAGGCAAAATTACGCCACATGTAGCGCACCGGCATGATATGATATCCATATTAACAATGAACATGCTGGAAGCCGGTGTGAATCCGGTACTGTGCCGCAACGGTGATGTGTGAGGGGATCACAATAAGTCCGATACAGCGACAAAACCAAAATCCCGAGCAGGAGTTGTGGCGGTCTTTTTAGCACCCCTTGCCCTGCCCGGCCGAGGGAATTTTTATGGGTGAGACAGCAACGCTTCCCCCGCAGGAAGCGTTTACGGAGTATCAGGCAGGGGAATTAGTCGAGGAGACTGAAGCTTTTTTGCGTGGGCAAGCCGATGCGGTACGGGCAGCTGAATCGCAGTTACAGCAGGCCGCCGCTCCCGAAGTCACCATTATTGGCAAAGCCGAAATTCCGCACAACCTCCCTGCCGATGAACGCGTGCTTACCGAAGTCGACAACCTCAACCGCAACCGTTTGCCCGATGGATCACACAGTCCGTGGGTGCTGGACGAACAACTCAAAAACCTCATCCCTTATGTAAAAGAAGCCGGCATGCCTTCAGCGGTTTCGGAGGTCTATCAGAAGTTCGTAGCGGGCCACGAGGATGAGCACGGCCGCCGCGATACCTTTATGTGGCTCGGCCAAACCGCGTTGCAAACCGCCGTCAGCGGGTTCCGGTTTCACAAAGCTCCCGAGGCACACGCCCGGGTTCGGGTAGAAGTCGAAGAAGCGCTCGACGGCGATAGGTCGATGCGCCCCGGCTACGCCAAGGGTTTTTGGTCGCCAAAAATGAGCGAAGCCGATGCCCTGCCTGAAACTGCGCAGGCCGAAAACTTGGCCAACGACGACTCGCTCCGTATGTACTGGCTTGACGTAGACAATAAAGGTACCGTCAAAGGCCGCCACATGCAGTCCATATTGGTAAGCGATGTGCCGCTTGAGGCATGGGTATCATTACTCGCCGATCCTCATAACATTTTCGGTAAAGCAATTCCGGTGGAAAATCCAGAATCTGCACTCTCGGTTATGAAAGTGTTCCGCGAACTGGAGTTGCCACTCGAAAAGTTACCTGAAGGCGTCGTTACTTATGTAAAAGAAGTAATTCCTTATGTGAAAGACCCAGATACGAGAGCGAAGGTTATTCGCCAATACGAAGATTTCCAAAAAGACCAGGCGCTCAAGCATGAACGGGCGCTCAGTATCGCCAAACGCTGGCGTAATTTTGAGATGGCATTGTCGGATGGTTTGTTCCAAGGCTGGGTGAGTCCGAGTAGTGAGGTTGCCAAATTCGTGTACCAGATGAGCGGGCAGTGGGTTGAAGCCGATGCGGCCTTGATCCGGCAACACCAGCTCGATGGTGGTGGGTTGCGCATGACCCGCAAGCTTGCAGTACTGGTTGAAACGGCGAAGCAAAAACTCTTCCGCGACGAAGCGTCGATCGTAAACGGTGAGCGACATGCTCAGAAACAGCTCGAACCCGACGTTTTAACCGAGATTCAGGACCGCGCCAAAAAAGTACAGCAATTGTATGACGCCGGGCGGGTGCAGGAAGCGACCCGGCTCGAAGTGATCAACAACCAGCACATCGCCAACCAAAATATGAAGGGCAGTGGCGGCGGGTGTCCCGGCGAGAACGATATGCAATTCCAGGCCGAGCGGAACACTTACGATACGGCAAAAGATGATAAAAGCGCAGACCAAATGCGTGCCGAGCAAAAGAGGTGGAAAAAAACCAAAGGTGCTTGTGCGATCAAAACCTGTCCGACACGGCCGGCAAAGGTCGAACTCGGCCCCTGCGGCGTCTGCATGGACCGCTGTCAGGAGATCTATAACGAAGGTGGCGACCCGGCCAAAGGCCAAGGTGTCATACTTAAAATGGTAATCAGCATTTGACAAGCATAAGCCGTATGGTCTACAATAAGACCACTTCTTGAGGGCTTTCGAGGTGGCCATCTAGAGACAAAAAGTTAAAAAATAAAAGTGAGGGTAATCGCCGAGCGTCGGTCTTTTTACGTTTTTGTACCGAGAGCACGATTACGGTGGAGGGCAGTCATGCCAGTCAAAATCAAAATGGTGCCATCGCGCGCCACTCGAGTAGTGGTGCAGGTACAACGGCCAAATTGGCAGGAGTACTTGCATTACTAATAAAATAGCCCCGGTTTTCGGGGCTATTTTTGTATGTGATGGGGATGGCTTATTGCGGGTTTTGTGAACCGCCCGGCGTGCTGGTGGTGCTGGTTTTGGCGGCAATAGCGTCGTCGAGCACTTTAGAAAAAGTCGCGACACTGGCTGGCACATCGACAGTTTGTTGGGAGTTGTCGGTGTAACTCAGGCTTGGCGTAATCTTTTTACCATCGAGTAAGAAGGTTGGCGTTTCGACCTTGTTCTTGGTTTTGTTAAACTCGGCGATGTCATTGTTGATGAAATCGTTTACTCGTGCGCTCGTGAAGTCTTTTTTAAATGTGTCGACGTTCAGGCCAAGTTGCTTGGCGGCTGCTGAAAACGTAGTGATGGGATCTTTTGCGCCGACCCACGTCTGTTGGTTTTCATACAACCAGTCGTGCATTTCCCAGTACTTGTTCTGTAGCCCGGCGGCTTCGGCGGCGCGGGCACCGGCCAGCGCGCTATCGTGCACCTGGGTCAGCGGCATGTTGCGGAATTGGAACGCGATGTCGTTTTTGTACTTTTCAACGACTTGCTTCACAACCGGATAGTATTGCTCGCAGAACGGACACTGGTAATCACCGTACTCTACCAGGGTGATGTGCTTTTGATTCGCGCCCTCGACGTGATTTGTCGGCTGTGTGGTGCTCGCCGTATTCGTTTTATTGTGGTCCTTGAAGAACAAAATACCCCCGAACACAATGGCGATGATGGCAATGACTGCCCAGAAACCTTTACTCATATCCTTATAAGACTCCTTGTTTCCTAACCAGTATACAACGTGTCGGTGTTGGCACCCAACAAAGCATGAAAGTCTTTGCAATTTGTGCAGCGCGCCGTAAGATAAAAGTATGATACAGCTTGCGTTTGCCGTTCTGTGCGCCCTCCTGTTTCTGCTCACGATGGCGGTTCGGCGCGTGTATTATTGCGTGCCCGTCAAGGAATTGAAACGTCTGGCGCGCGAACGCGACCAAGTGGGCTCCACGCTCTATAAAGTGGTGGCTTTTGATGGCAGTTTGGCGGCGCTGTTGTGGCTGCTGGCCGGCACATTCGCCGGTGTGAGTTTCGCGCTGTTTGCGATGTCGCTGCCGCTGGTACTGGCGGTTATCGTGGTGATGGCGTTGCTATGGCTGGCGTTTAGCTGGGTTGCAAGTTCATTTCCGCGGAGTTCGATCGTACGCTTTACCGCGGCGATTTCACCGGGCCTAGCGTGGATTTTGAGCCACGCGCACATCCTGCTCGAAGGTCCCAGCAAACTGGTACGCAACCACCGCCGGGTACTTGACCACACCGGACTGTACGAAAAGCAAGACATGCTCGAGCTGGTTTCGCAGCAAAAAACACAGATCGACAGCCGGATAACCAAGGGCGATTTGGCGTTGATTGAGCGCGTGCTGGCATTCAGTGATAAATCCGCTACCGACATCTTGACGCCGCGCAAAGCAGTACGTACGGTGCGCATCAACGAAACGGTCGGGCCAAAACTTATGGACGAGCTGCACAAAACCGGGCAGTCGTCGTTTTTGGTAACCGACGAAAAAGCGGAACACATCGTGGGATCGGTGCGGCTTGAAGACTTGGTAAAGGCGCGCCAAGGCGGAACAGTCAAGTCGGTCGCCGACGAGGCCGTGGCTTTTGTGCGGGATGATTTTTCATTGCCACAGTTATTAGACGCTTTCCGCGCGACCAAGCAATCGGTGCTGGCAGTCATCAATAACGCTGAAGAATTTTTAGGCATCGTCACCATTGATAATTTATTGAGCCAGTTGGTCGACCGCGAAACGCCCGAAGACCTTACGTATACCGATCGCAGCGCCGTGGCACAGTACCAACCGCCCGAGTCGGCCCCGCCGGAGTCTATCGACGAAAGCGCACCTGATTCGGCTACGCCTACGGAAAGCTTGTTGGACGGCGTGTTGCCCCCGCAGCCCGTGCCCGAGACCATCGATGAACCCAACGATCAGATCGACGAAGAAGTCACCGAAGTGTATGAGCAGCCCCGTAATAGCCGCGCCGGCCAAGAAAACACTACCTCTGAAAGTCCAGAGGTGGTAAAATAGCCAACATATGAGCGTCACAAACACGCACACCAATATGAATCCTCGGGTCGGTAGCTGCCGCGAATGGCGACGGTAGCTGCGCAGCCGGCCCTTATCTAGCCTCTTACAACTTACTTTAGGAGAATTTTATGCGTACATTGAGTAACGAAGTGCAGGCGCACATCGGTGAAACCGTAAGTATCGAAGGATGGTTGCACAAAAAGCGGCTACTCGGCGGGCTGACCTTTATTAACGTCCGCGACCGCCGCGGCGTCGTACAAGTAGTGATCAAAGACAAAGACGAAGTTGAAAAGCTGCGTGGTATGCAGATCGGCACTGTTTTGGAAGTTACCGGTAACGCAGTCGAAGAGCCGCGTGCCCCCGGCGGTGCTGAACTGCACGATGCCAGAATCACCGTCATGGTCCCGGTTGTCGAAGAGCCGCCGATTGAAATCGACAAACCGCTGAGCCACAAATCCGACAACCTTGACACCTTATTTGACCACCGCGTGGTTGGCCTGCGTAACCTACAAGAGCAGAAAATATTCAAGATCCGGGCAGCAGCCCTCAGGTATTTCCGTGAATTTTTAACCCAGCACGAATTCACCGAAATCAACACGCCGAAACTCGTGGGCGGTGCGGCCGAGGGCGGCACCGAAGTGTTCAAGCTGGATTACTTCGGCCAGGAAGCAACGCTCGCGCAAAGCCCGCAGCTGTACAAACAGATCATGGTCGGGGTATTCGAGCGGGTGTTCGAGATTGCACCGGCGTTTCGCGCCGAACTTTCAGCTACCACGCGGCACGTCTCGGAAGTTATGATGCTCGACATCGAGTTCGGGTTTATCAAAAATCACGAAGAAGTGCTCGACATGGTGCAAAACATGGTGTTCTACGTGTTGAGCAAATTGTATGAAGAGCACGGCGCCGACCTCAAGAGTTTGAACGCACCGGCTTTAACGCTACAAGAGAAGTTTCCCCGCTACACCGTGGCTGAAATCCACGAGCTCTACACAAAAGGCACCGGCACTGACACGACCGCCGAAAAGGACCTAACGCCGGACGAAGAAAAATGGATCTGCGAATACGCTAAAAAGCACGACGGCTGTGAAGCGGTATTCGCTACTGAATTCCCCAAGGAAACGCACAAGTTTTACCAGATGCTCAACCCCGAAGACGGCGGCGAAACCACGCTTTCGGCTGACTTATTGTTCCGCGGCGTTGAAATTTCGACCGCGCCAATGCGCGAATTCCACTATGATACATTGGTTGAACAAATGCGCTCCAAAGGTATCGACCCCGATGCGCCCGGCTTCAAGTACTATCTGCAAGCGTTCAAACACGGTTTGCCGCCACACGGTGGTTGCGGCTTCGGCATCGACCGCTTCGTTGAAAAGACGATCGGCCTGGCTAACATCAAAGAGGCAATTTTGTTCCCGCGCGACATCAACCGTTTAACTCCCTAAAAGGAGGCTGCTATGGCCCGGTTCCGCTTCAATAAATTAGTTCGCGACAAGATAGTTGAGCTGCAAAAAACGCGCGGCACCACACCACGGTATCACATACTGGATGGCGAGGCGCATGTGCAGGCCTTGCTGGAAAAATTAACAGAAGAGGCAAACGAAGCGCGCGTAGCAACCAGCGATGAGTTGATTGAAGAAATCGCCGATGTCCAACAGGTGCTCGAAGACCTGAAACGAAAGCTCAAGCTGAGTGATGCGCAGGTTTTAGAGGTACAGAAACGCAAAAATGAGCAAAGCGGTGCGTTTTCGAAGGGCATCTTCATTGAGGAAGTTACCGTGCCCGACACCGATGAATGGGCGGCGCATTTCCGCGCCAATCCGGACCGTTATCCTGAAATCAAAACGTGAGCTTAGTGTTTACGCGTCATGACGGCGCTGCCGAGCTTCGTGTACAAGCCCAGGAGTACCGTCAGAAAGACGCCGGCAGCCGCGATAAAGCACGAGGTAAGCGCTACTTTGCCGTAGCCGTGTTTGGTGACGTCGAGAAACGGATACGGATACCAGTGCACGATTGCGCCCCGGACAAGGCTGTAGACTAAAAATATAATGGGAAACGCCAGCCACCACAGTGACTTTAAAAGGTCGATCGGCCGGGCACGGTCAAGCAGCCAGTCGACGAACATGACAATCGGAAATGCGTAATGCAAAACCGTATTCATCCAGGACGAATGACCGCTGTCGGCCAGGAGCAGCGTGTACACGACGCCCGTAATCACCATAAATAATGTAGCTGCGCCGCGGATGTAGCTGAAGGTTTGGCTCGACTTCCCGCGGAGCACGAACACGCCCGAAATCAGCAGGATGATCGATGCAAAAATATTCGACTCAATCGTAAAATAACTGAAGAAGTTAATAATTCGGAACGCAGTATGTTCGAGCTGGGTAAATTCTGCAATGACCGCCGCGAACACTAACAGAGGGAAACCAAGTTTGTATATTGCCGTAAGCTTTTTCATGGTTGTATTGTAGCATCTAAATCGGCCCGGAGTTGGCTGCGGTGGTATATAATAAAACCAGTATCTAGTAAAGGTTATTTTATGACGTCACCAGTAGATCCGAATTACACCAGTCCCGAACCGAATCACCATGACGATGACGACTTCCCTAAGCCCGAACATGATGAACATGATAAAGATGTGCAGTACACGCATGTGGAACGGCTCATGGGCTATGCGCCGCCGAAAGCGTCGCGCCGTTGGCTCCGCGGGGCGGCGATTGTCATTGCCGTAGTGGCGCTCGTTGCCGGAGGGTTCTACGGCGCCAAACATATCCATCTAGGCTCAAAAAACCAAACGGCCAAGCCGAACCCGGTCAAGGTAAACACGCCGGCTGCGACACCGCCAAAAACGAAAGATTACACTTCGCAAACGTTCAACTTGTCGCTTTCGTACCCGCAAACTTGGGGTGTACTTGAGCCGGGAAATGGTAAGCTCACGGTAACTTCGCCGGTTATGCAGCTGAAAAATATGAGCGGTAAAGCGGTTAATGCCCGTATTGTAGCGACTATTCAAAACAAACCGACGGGACTGCCCGAATTCAAAAATGGCAGCGCGGTTGCGGCGCTCGATTCCGAAAAGATCAGCTACACACACCCTACCAGCACGCAGCGCGCACAAACGTACATCAGCTTTTTGAGCTACGCAACCACCAAGGGCAACGGATTGGACGCCATATTTGTGACGGGCGACAATGGCTACCAAAAGGCGCAGGCGATTCCGGAATCGGACGTACTGCAAACCAATCCGCTCATCACGGTGTCATTCCTGCAGTGTGCCGATACGGCCTGCAGCAGCGGCGGCACTGCCTTGACGCTGACCGCAAATACATGGTCTGATGCGGCCGTTTCGCAGCCTATTAAAACCATTCTCACCTCGCTCGTGCTGCAATAAAAAAGTAATCCTCTTGCCAAGCGTTAGCTTTTTTGCGAGACTTTGAAAAAGGGGATTGCTATGGCAAAAAATGACACATCGGACGGGGACCAAAATGACACGCATGAGGGCGCAGGAGTGGACAGTGCGCCACCCGAAGTTCCCAAGGTAACGCCAACCGGTGATACGGATGACGGCGACCCTGAAATCACAAACGAGCCGGACACGGGCGATACTGAGACCGAAACGGAAACAGGCAGCGATCCTGCTGAACCTGCAGCAGACCAACCTCCCGAACAAGCCATTGTCATGAAACGGGGGCCCTTCGGCCGTTTTGCCGATTGGCTGCGCAGCCACAAAAAAGCCAGTGTACTCCTAGGGTTGCTGCTCATAATTATTATCCTCGGTGCATTGCCCTGGACACGGTATCCGATCCTCGGCAGTTTTTATAAACAAACGATGAACTTTGCGCTGACCGACAGTGATACCCACAAGCCGGTTTCGAACGCCAGCCTGAGCATTGCCGGCAAGACCGTACAAACAGACGGTCAAGGGCGGGCGAGCATCAAGGCGCCGGTTGGCAGTAAAACCGTCACCATCACCAAAAAATACTACCAAACGCTGACGCAAAAAGTATTCGTGCCAATTCGCAAACCGGCGGCTACGAATCTGGTTGTTAAAGCTACCGGCCGTCAGGTACCGGTGACGGTGACGAACAAGATTAGCGGCAAGCCGCTCGAGAATGCCGTGGTGAAGGTACTGGACGCCGATGCTAAAACCGACAAAGATGGTCACGCGACATTGGTAGTCCCGGCAGATAAAGCCACGCAATCGGTTACAGTCACCGCTTCCGGATTCAATACGCTCACCGCCCAATTACAAGTCACTACCGAAACCGTAGCTGCGAATACGTTCGCCATGACACCGAGCGGATCGGTATATTTCCTGTCAAACTTGAGCGGCAAATTGGACGTGGTTAAAACGAGCCTCGACGGCAGCGACCGCAAGACAGTACTTGCGGGCACGGGTAAAGAAGACCGGCAAACTACGCTGCTTTTGGCTTCACGTGATTGGAAATATTTGGCACTGCTTGCCAACCGCGATGGCGCGGACAAGCTGTATCTCATCGATACCAGTAATGATGCGCTTACTACCATGGACGAGGGTGCCAACGTTGGTTTCCAGGCAAAAGGTTGGAGTAACGACACTTTTATTTACACTGTAGATCGTCAAAGCGTTCCTTCGTGGCAATCAGGCCAAACGGTGCTCAAGAGCTACAACGCGGCCTCCAAAAAGCTCAATCAGCTAGACCAAACCGCAGGCTCGGGTAGCTCGGCGCTTGATTCGGTGCATGAGTTCTATGGCGATGTGTACATTTTCCCTAAAGGCGAGATCGTCTTTGAAAAAGGCATGAATGCAGGGCCTGCACACCCGGGCGGTTTGAGTGGCCAGCAAGTGACACTGCAAAGTATTAACGACGATGGTTCGGGCAAGAAAACCATCAAAACCTTCCCCGTGCCTGAAGCCTCGTTCACCACATACATAAACGCCGTAACCGTACCCGACGGCCCAAGTAGTCTGTACACCCAAGACCCGTACACATCCACCACTTTCTATGAATACGAAGACGGCCAATTCAAAGTCGACAGCAGCATGACCGGCCAAAAATTCTTCGCGCCATACAGTAATTACTTGCTTTCGCCGAATGGAAGCCAAACATTCTGGAGTGAGACGCGCGACGGCAAAAGCGTGCTCTTTGCTGGCGACAGCAAAGGCGAGAACGGCAAGCAAATTGCCTCACTGAGCGATTACAATTCCTTTGGATGGTATGGTGAAAACTACGTGCTTGCAACCAAGAACAACAGCGAACTATATATTCTGCCGGTAAATGGCAGTGTGCAGCCGCTTAAGATAAGTGACTACTATCGCTCCGGCGGATTCATCAAGGGCTACGGTGGCGGTTATGGTGGCTTCTAGCCACGGCGCTTGATACACTAGAATCAATGGAGAAGTCGAGCAAATCCGGTGACGCTACACCGGCAAAACAAACACCGGAGGGATCTGAAACTACCGGCGCGCAGTCAGCGCCGGCCGTGCCAACGGATATTTTGCGGCAGCTAACCGAGGGACCCAAAACGACTAAAAAGGTCGCCAAAAACAAGCAGCAATCGGGCGAAGAAACGGCTGTCGGGCACATCGCTACCGGACCACAGGCCATGGTTGATACGACCACCTTGCCGGACGAACACGCAGCCGCAAGCGAACCTGTCAAACACGATGAAACTTCCGA
>Ga0070676_10000600_pt1 | contig 17509 bp, 18 predicted proteins | sample KBSM53metaG_FD_64667 | JGI IMG/M metagenome (GOLD analysis project Ga0070676, IMG submission 64667) | Miscanthus rhizosphere microbial communities from Kellogg Biological Station, Michigan, USA - KBS M5-3 metaG | ecosystem: Host-associated > Plants > Roots > Rhizosphere > Soil ...
CCGGGGCCGCAGCCATCACGGACACGGAGCTCTCCTCCCCCAGCGCCATAGCGCCCCTTATAGCATCCACCCCCCCACCTGACAACCGAACGAAGAGGGCCGCAGAAGCGGGGAATCGACGAAGAACATGGTTCAAGCGAGGGATCGATTGGCCGGAATGCCGACGTTCTTCGGGCTCGCGAATCGACCAGCGCGAGTCGGGCGGCGGCGGGGCGGGGGGCCCTCGGGGAGCCGTGGCTTCTGCGGGTCAGCGGAGCGAGACAGGGCCCATCTCGTGGTCCGATCGAGACGGGGATTCAGGGGAGCGACTCAGCGTGCTCCCGGAGGGCCCCCCGCTCCGCCCTCGCCCGGCCGTCGATGAACCGAGCGCGGAAGCGCGGGGAAGCTAGCGCGCCCGCGCGAGCCGGTAGCGAGCAACCGCCGCGTTGTGGTCGGCCAGGTTCGTCGAGAACTGGTGGTGCCGGTCGTCCATCGCCACGAAGTACAGATACTTCACGTCGGCCGGCCGCACCGCGGCCCGGATGGCCGCGCGTCCGGGGCTCGCGATGGGACCCGGCGGCAGGCCCTGGCGACGATACGTGTTGTAGGGCGAGTCCACCTGCAGATCCTCGCGGGTGAGGCGGCGCCGGTCCTTGCCGACCGCGTACTGCACGGTGGGATCGGCCTGCAGCGGCATGAACTTGTGGATGCGGTTCCAGAACACCGCCGAGATCAGCGGCATCTCGCTGGGCTCCACCGCTTCTTTCTCGATGATCGAGGCCAGGGTCAGCATCTGATGCACGGTGAGGTCGTGGGCCCGCGCCTCGGTGACGAGCTCGGGCGAGAGCTTCTCGCGCATGCGGGCGACCATGCGGGCCAGGATCTCCTCCGCGGTCATGCCCTTCACGAACTGGTAGGTGTCGGGGAAGAGGTAGCCCTCGACGGAGTCCGCCTGGATGTCGAGGGTCTTCAGGAAGAGAGCGTCGCGCGCCACCCGCAGGATGTCGGCCGCGGGGACGAGCCGCTCCGACTCCATCTGCCGGGCCAGCTCGGCGAGCGTGCCGCCCTCCTGGAACACGACCATGTGCTGCATCACCTGGCCGCCCTCGAGCCGCTCCAGCACCCGCACCGTGTTGGTGCCTTCCGGGATCTGGTACTCACCCGCCTTCAGGCTGCGGAAGCTGCCGCGCGCCACCGCCAGCATCACGAAGCCGACGCGGCTGCGGATCACGCCCGCGTCGTCGAGGATCTCGGCCACCTCGATCACACCCTTGTGGGCCGGGATCTCGACCACCCGGGCGGTGGCGCGCAGCCCCTCCGGGACGGTCAGGATCCACCAGCCCTCGAGCATGAGGGCGAGGACGGCGACGAGCACCACCAGGCTCGCCACGGTGCGCCAGGTTGGTCCGGAGGCGCCGGGGGTGCCGCCCCACGGCTTCAGGGATCGGGGACGCTCCATCATCGGCCCCCTCATTCTGGACGTGCTTCTTTAATGAGTCAAACCACCGGTAAACTGACGAAATGTCGCCGACGGCCCTGCTGCTGGTCCTGCTTGCCGCGCTGTGCCATAGCGGCTGGAATCTGATCGTGAAGACCGACCCCCGGCGACTCGAGATCCAGTCGGGCGCCCTCTGGGTCGGAGCCCTGATCTGCGCTCCGGTGCTGTACTTCCACTCTCCCTGGGAGCTGCCGCCGCAGGCGTGGGTGGCGGTCGTCGTCTCGGCGGCACTGGAGTCGGCCTACGTGCTGGCGCTCTCGTCCGCCTATGCGGCCGGAGACATGTCGCTGGTCTATCCGGTGGCCCGCGGGAGCGGCTCGGTGCTGGTGCCGCCGCTGGCGGTGCTGTTGCTCGGCGAGCGCCTGTCCTGGCAGGGAATCGTCGGCATCGGTCTGGTCGTGCTCGGCATCTTCCTGAGCCACGGAGCGCTCACCGGCTGGGCGGCAGCGCGGGCCCACCGGCCCGCCCTCGGCTGGGCCCTCCTGACCGGGGTCCTCATCGCCAGCTACTCCCTGGTCAACAAGGTCGGGGTCTCCCTGGTCCCGGTCCCCCTCTATGCTTTCCTGGTGTTTCTCGCCGACGCGATGATCGTGCGGCTGGTGCGGTGGCGGCTGGGCGCGGCGCCGGTCTTTCGCCGGGAGGCGCCCTGGGGGCCCATGGTCGCGGTCGGCGTCCTGATGATGGGTGCCTACCTGGCGGTGCTCGCGGCGATGGCCCACGCCCCGGTCAGCTACGTGGTGGCCGCGCGCGAGGTGAGCGTGGTGGTGGCCGCGCTCATCGGGGTGCTGCTGCTCCGCGAGCGGCACTCGCTCGTGCGGGTGGCCGGGGCGGTGGTCATCTTCGGCGGCCTCTGCGCGATCGCCCTGGCCCGGTGAGGCCCCCGGGGGTGGTTTAGGGCCGCTTTGCGCGTTCTGGTATACTCATCGGCCTGGGGGCGACCCCCCCTGACACCCCGAGGAGGAGATCGAATGCAGGAGCTGGTGCTTCCAGTCCGTCACGAATGGCTCGCCCGTGAGCGTGCCTACGGGAAGATCGCCATCGAGCCCTTCGAGCCGGGCTTCGCCCTGACCGCGGGCAACGCCTACCGGCGCGTGCTGCTGTCCTCGATCGCCGGCTCCGCCCCCACCTGGGTCAAGATCGAGGGGGTGCTGCACGAGTTCTCGCACCTGGTCGGCGTGCGCGAGGACACCCTCGACATCATCCTGAACCTGCGCAAGCTGGTCTTCAGCCTGCACGTCAACCGCCCGAAGCTGCTCCGCCTGAAGGCGCAGGGCGTGCGGACGGTGACCGCCCGGGACTTCGAGCCCGATCCGGACCTGGAGGTGCTCACCCCCGAGGTGGTGCTGGCCACGCTCGACAAGGACGGCAGCCTCGAGATGGAGGTGTGCGTGGAGCGCGGGCGGGGCTACCAGGCCGCGGAGAAGCGCGAGCCGGAGGCGCTGCCCATCAACGCGATGCTGATGGACGCGGACTTCTCCCCGGTGAAGCGCGTGAACTTCCACGTGGAGAGCCAGGCCGGCGGCCAGGAGCGCCTGATCATCGAGGTGTGGACCAACGGCACCGTCACCCCGGAGATCGCGGTCGCGGACGCCTCGCGCATCCTCGACGACCAGTTCGCGCTGCTGATCGACTTCCCGGTGACGCCCCCGGCGGAGAGCGAGAGCACCGAGCAGGGGACGGAGCCGGTGGTGCGCAGCGAGGTGAACGAGCACCTGTTCCGCAACGTGGACGAGCTCGAGCTGTCCGTCCGCGCGTCGAACTGTCTCAAGACCGCCAACATCCGGACCATCGCCGACCTCGTGCAGAAGACGGAGTCGGAGCTGCTCAAGACCAAGAACTTCGGCAAGAAGTCGCTGAACGAGATCAAGACCATCCTGGGCGAGATGGGGCTCTCCCTCGGCATGCGTCTCGATCCCGAGGAGCTGGAGCGGCTGCGCGCGCACTACGAGCGCAGCTTCGAGACGTAAGCCGCCTCCCGTTTCCCGCGCGTCCCGCCCCGGCCCCCGGATCTCATCCGGGGGCCGCGGTGCTTTCGGGGTGCTCGTCGATCGGGGCGCCCAGGTGGAAGACGTCCGTGGTGCCGCGCGCCCACGCGGTGACGCGCACCTCCCGCCCGTCGGACTCGACGATCACCGCCCCGTCGCGGTCGGTGCGGTAGACGCGCGCCCCCGCCGCCTCCAGGCGCGCCAGGACCTCCGGGCTCGGGTGGCGGAACGGATTGCGCGCGCCCACCGAGATCACGGCCAGACGGGGCCGCACCGCGTCCAGCAGCGCGGCGCCGCTCGAGGAGCGGCTGCCGTGGTGCGCGACCTTGAGCGTCGCCGCCCGGAGGGGACCGGCGCGCTCCAGCAGCAGGGCCTCCCCGCGCGGGCCCAGATCGCCGGTGAGCAGCAGCGACAGGCCGCGCCAGTCGAGCCGCAGCACCAGCGAGTCGTCGTTGGCGGCCAGCGGCGGGCCCGGCCCGGGGCCGAGCACGGTGAGGACGGCGGAGCCGAGGCGCACGCGCTGCCCGGCCTCGAGCGCGCGACGGGGAACGCGGGCCCGGGCCAGCGCGGCCACCGTGTCCGGCGCGCCGGCCGGCGCCCGGCCGCTCTCCCAGAACTCGCCCACCCGGAAGCGCGTCAGCACCGCGGCCAGCCCTCCGGAGTGGTCGATGTCCCAGTGGGAGAGCGCGACCACGTCCAGGCGCGCGAGCGGGCGGTTCCACAGGAACGGGGCCAGCACGCGCTCTCCGACATCGAAGCGCCGGGCGCCGCCGGGGCCGCCGTCCACCAGGAGCCGCGGGCCGTCGGGCAGCTCGATGAGGGCCGCGTCGCCCTGGCCCACGTCGAGGAACGTGACGCGCAGCCGGCGCTCGGTGGGCGCGAGCCACGGCCAGGCGGAGAGCGTGGCCACGATCGCGAGCAGCGCGCCCACCGCCGCGCGGCATCGGCGCGAGCTCGCCGCCCGGGGCGCCAGCAGCATCGCGCCGTACCATGCGATTGCCGTCGTCACGCCGGGCGCGGGCAGGTGCACCATCGCGGCGGGCAGCGCGGCGGCCGCCGCGACCACCGCGCGGAGGGCGATCAGCACCAGCCACAAGGACTCGAAGCCGAGGCCCGCGATCGGCCCGGGCAGGAGAGCGGCCAGCAGCACGCCCATGCCGAGCGTGGTGGCCACCGCGGCCAGCGGCACCACCGCGAGGTTCGCGACCACCCCGACCAGCGAGAGCTGGTTGAAGTGCGCGGCCATCAGCGGGGTCACCGCGGCCTGGGCGCCCAGGCTCACCGCCACCGCGGCCGCGAGCCCGCGCGGCCAGCCGCGCGCCTCGAGCGCGCCGGTGATCCACGGGGCCAGGTACACGATGCCCGCGGTGGCCGCGAACGAGAGCTGGAAGCCCGGCTCCCAGAGATCGCCCGGGCGCCAGAGGAGCAGCCCGATGGCGGCCAGCGCCAGGGCGTTGGGGAGCTGGGAGCGCCGATCGAGCGGGAGCGCGATCAGCAGGAGCAGGCCCATCACGGTGGCCCGCAGCACCGACGGCTGGGCGCCCACCACGAGGGCGAAGCCCACGAGCACCGCGGCGGCCACCATCGCGGCCGCGCGCCGCGGGACCCCCCCGAGCGCGAGGCCGACGAACACCGCGCCGGCCAGCAGCGCCACGTTGAAGCCGGAGACCGCGAGGATGTGGTAGACCCCGGCGCGCCGGAAGGCCTCGTCGCTCGCGGGGGGCATCGACGTGCGCTCCCCCAGGAGCAGGCCGGCCAGCAGGGCGCCCGAGGTCTCGGGCAGCCGCTCCGCGATGGTGGCCACCGCCCAGCGCTTGACCGCGACCGGCCACGGCGGCACGTCGGGCGTGAGGGCCATCAGCCGATCGGCGCGCGCGTGCCCCACCAGGAGGATGCCGTCGCGACGCAGGTGCGCCGGGTAGTCGAATCCGCCCGGATTGCGGTAGCCGACGGGGCGATGCAGACGCGCGTCCACCAGCACGCGCTGACTCTCGCCGAGCGCGATCGCGGCCTCGCCGTACAGCGTGAGCTGCACGCGTCCGCTCGCGGGCACGCGCTCGGGCCCGAGGTGGGCGGCACTCGCTTCCAGCAGCAGCCGGGTCCGATCGGAGGCCCAGCGCACCGGCTCCTGGTCGAGCCGGCCCTCGATGGTGACCGTGCCGGTGAGCCCGAGCCGGGCCAGATGATCGGCGGGCAGCGGCGCGCCGGCCGCGCGCAGCGCGCCGAGCGCGGCCACCGCCAGGAGCAGGAGGCTCACCGCGATGCGCGGCCAGCGCGCCGCGATCACGAGCGCGGCGAGCAGGAGCGTGGCCGCGGCCGCGAGCAGGAGCGGCGAGGGGAGGGTGAGCCACGCCGCACCTGCGATGCCGGCGGCCAGCGCGGCGGCGGGCGGGCCGAGCGGCGCCGCGGCGAGGCCGCGCCCGGTCACGGGGCCGCCTCAGTCGTGGACCGTGATGAAGGGGCGGATCGCGGCCAGCTTCTTCGGGCCCATGCCGAGCACGTAGCGGAGCGCCTCCGGCGAGTCGAAGCGGCCGCGACGCTCGCGCTCCTCCACGATGCGCCGGGCCAGCGTCGGGCTCACCCCGGGCAGCCGTGACAGCGCGGGCACGTCCGCGCGATTGACGTCGAGCGGCGCGGCCGGGGGCGGCGGAGCGACGACCGCGCCGGGACCCGGGCGATCCGGCGCCGGGCGGCGGGGCAGAGTCGTCGGGACGCCCGCGGCGCCCCCGGACCGCGCGCCGCTCGCGCCGGCGCCCGCGGGCGGCGTCGTCGGCGGGCCGGCGACCGAGCCGCCGCGCCCTGCCGGCGGCGCGCCCGGCGCCCCGGGGGCCGGACGGGCCGGCACCGGCTCGGGCAGGATGGCGGCGTCGTCCTCGCGATCGAATCGCTCGAGCCGCTCCGCCGCGTCGGGGAATCCCGCCCGCCACTCACGGACGCCGAGGCCCACCAGCAAGGTCAGGGCGAGGAGGATCAGGAGGCGGAGCTGCGGGCCCGGGTAGCGCACGCTCGCACCGTCGCATGCGCTCGCGGTCGACGGCTAGAGTGTCAGTTTCGATACCGAGCGCGCCCGCGCTACAGCTGGTCGCGCAGCGGGAGGAGCGGCAGGTAGAAGAAGCGGTCGAGGCCCTCTTTCAGCTCGTCGTCCTCGAGCGGCCGGGCGTAGGCCAGATCCCGCTGGAAGACATCGACCAGGCGGCGGGCCAGACCCCGATCCTGGAATACGAGGTTCAGCTCGTTGTTCAGCGCGAACGAGCGGTTGTCGAGGTTGGCGCTGCCGATGCTGATCCACCGGTCGTCGATCACCATCGTCTTGGCGTGCAGCAGGGCGGGGCCGTACTCGTAGATCTTGATGCCGGCCCGGCTCGCGCGGGGGAAGTGCGCGCGGCTCGCCTGGCGCACCAGGCGATCGAGCACCCCCTGGGCGACCCCGGCGGTGATGATCGAGACGTGCACGCCGCGCCGGGCCGCGTTCACCAGGGCGTCGGCCATCGCCTCGTCGGGGACGAAGTAGGGATTGGTGAGGTAGATCGACGATCGGGCCCCGTCGATGGCGAGCCGGAACAGCAGGTACGCCTCCGCGGCGCCGCTCGCGGGCGAGCTCTTCACGGACTGGATGGCGAGGGCGCCGCGGGCCGGGAGGTCCGGAAAGTACGCGTCGCCGCCCAGCAGCGTCCCGGTGGCGTCCCGCCAGTTCTCCGCGAACGCCGCCTGCAGGGAGCGCACGATCGGGCCCTCCACCCGCACGTCGGTCTGGCGCCAGTGATCGGGCTGGCGTCCGTCGCCGGTCCACTGCTCGCCCACGCCGGTGCCGCCGGTGAAGCCGACCCGGCCGTCCACCACGAGGATGCGGCGGTGGTTGCGGTGGTTGATGCGCTTGATCGCGAACGGGTTGAGCGAGTGGAACCAGGCCACCTCGCAGCCCGCGTTCTCCATCTCGGTCCAGAGGCGGCGGGGCATCTGGCTCGAGCCCACCGCGTCGAGCAGGACGTGCGCCTTGACCCCGGCCCGGCATCGCTCGGCGAGCGCGTCGGCCATCCGGGCCGCGATGTCTCCGTCCTCGTAGATGAAGTTGGCGAACGTGATCGTGGTCCGGGCGCCGCGGAGGGCCGCGAGCATCGCGGGGAAGATCTGCTCGCCGTTCAGGAGGATCTCGGCGCGGTTGCCGCCGACCACGGGCGAGACGGTGTGGGCCTCCATCGCGCGGGTGAAGGCGGGCTCGCCGATGTGCACGTCGGGCGTCACGTAGTGCGGTCGGCTCAGCGTGCATCCGGACAGGATCACGCTCACCGCAAGCGCGAGCGAGGCCGCGATCGAGCGGTGCATGGTCGCGTGCGGTGCAGCGCCCGTGCCAGACCGCTAGGTGTGCGTCAACGCTGGCATCGGATGCCCGAGCCCGCTCGCCCCGCCGCGCATTCGGGTAGGGATGACGCGAGCGGGCCGAGAAGTTTCGTTCCGTCCGTCGCGCGGCGAGGGCGCGGCGGCGGCGCGCGCCGGTGGGCTCAGGGTGCCAGGGCGGGCCGGCCAGGAGCCGGCTCAGCGCGCCCAGGTCGGCCTCGAGCCGATCGATCGCCGCCGCCGCGCCGTCGAGGCGGCCGTCGCGGCCCATGGTCTCGAGCGCGACCGCGCGCTGGCGCACGCCCGCGGCGCGCAGGTAGCCGGCCGCGCCCGCGATCGAGTGGGCCACCCGGCGCACCGCCGCCGCGTCGCCGGCGGCGAGCGCCGCTCGCAGCGACGCGATCCACTCCGGCCGCTCCGCCTCGAAGGTGGCGCTCAGCTCGTCCAGGAGCCCGTGGTCGCCCCCCGCGCTGAGGAGCAGGGCCGCGACATCGATCGTGACGTCCCCCTCCTCGCCGGTCACGGCAAAGGCGCCCTCACGCTCCGAGCATATGAGATAACAGCCCGCGAGGGGATGTGATGATGCCAGGGCGACCTTGACCGAGAGCGGACCGGTCAGCGCGAGCGCGGTACGGGTGCTGATCGCCGACGACGAGGCGATCGCGCGGCGGATGCTGGAGCACGCGGTGGAGCAGGCCGGCTACGCGGCCACCGTGGTCGCGACCGGCGACGAGGCGTGGCGCGCCCTGAGAGGGGCCGACGGGCCACTGGTGGCGGTGCTCGACTGGATGATGCCGGGCCTCACCGGGCTCGAGGTCTGCGAGAAGGTGCGGGCGGCGGGGCTGCGGCCCTCGCCGTACCTGATCGTGCTCACCTCGCGGGGCGCGCCCGACGACGTGGTGCGCGCGCTCCAGACCGGCGCCGACGACCACATCACCAAGCCCTTCGAGCCCGGCGAGCTGCGCGCCCGGCTGGCGGTGGGGGCCCGGCTCGTCGCGCTCCAGCAGGAGCTGGCCGACCGGGTGCGCGCTCTCGAGGACGCGCTCGCCCACGTGCAGCAGCTCCAGGGGCTGATCCCGATCTGCGCCTGGTGCCGCCAGGTGCGCAGCGACGGCGACTTCTGGGTGCAGGTCGACGACTACCTCGCGCGGCGCTCGGGGCTGCAGTTCACCCACGCGATCTGCCCCACCTGCCGCGAGCGCGAGCTCCAGGACGTGCGGAAGGGCACCGGGAACGACTGACGCGATCGCCCCGGCCCCGCCGGGCCGACGGGTACCCGGAGCCCCGTCGATCGTGCTAGAGTGCGCCCTGTATCCGGTGGCCCGCGTCGGGCCGAGGTCGGCTCGCGCATCGGCAACACCCTCGCTCGCGAACCGATCCCATTGGGCGAAAACGTCGTCGTTCTCTTCGCGCTTGCCGCACTTGCCGGCGGCTCTGCGCTCGTTCTCTTCACCGCCATGGCGCGGATGGAGCGGCGTGCGCACTGGAGCCGCGGGGAGGGACTCAAGCGCAGCGAGCGCTTCCAGCGGCGGGTGTTCATGGTCGGGGTGGGGCTGGTGCTCGCGATGGTGGCCACGGTGGTGACGCTCCAGCTCACCCGGACCCCGCGCTGCCTCGGCACCGTGGTGATGACGCGCGACTCGGACGGGCGGCCGCGCGAGTGCCTCTGCGAAGGAGGCCGCCGCGGCGCGTGCTTCGAGCCCGGCCCCTGAGGGCGGGGCGAAAGCCGCTCAGGCGAGCCCGAAGCCGTGGCGGCGGATGAAGGGCCCGAAGTTGTGCCGCTCGGGCGTCGAGTACTGCCGCGCCTTGTCCTCCGACCAGCCGTAGGGCTCGGTGTACCCGAAGCGCTCGATGTATCGCTGGTTGTCCTTCGGGGTGGCGTGGCGCGCCTCGCGCCGCCGGTCGTAGGCCTCGAGATGGGCGGGGAGCTCCTCGTCGCGGTAGCGATCGGTGTGCACCGTGATCGCGGGCGGCAGCCGCAGGCTGATGAAGCCGGTCTGCGAAGGGTAGCCCACGCAGAGCCCGGCCAGGGGAAACACGCCGGGCGGCAGCTCCAGCAGGTCGGCGATCTTCTCGATGTGGTTGCGCACCACGCTGATCGGGCAGCAGCCGAGGCCGAGCGCCTCCGCGGCGGTGATGAAGGCCTGCAGCGCGAGACCCGCGTCCACCGCCGCGTTCATGAACATGTCGAGGGTGTCGTTGGGGAAGGGCCGCCCGCGCAGCTCGCTCACTCGCCGCATGCGCCGGTGATCGCCGCAGAAGACCATGAACACCGGGGCCTGCGCGATCCACGGCATGTCCGGGATCCAGCCCCCGATGGTGGCCTGCTTGTCGCGGTCGCGCACGAGCACGATGCCCACCTGCTGCAGATCCGACTTCGACGGCGCGGAGAGCGCGGCGGCCAGCGCGATGTCCAGCACGTCGTCGGGCACCGGCTCCGGCTTGTAGCGCCGATGGGTGCGGTGGCCGAGCAGGAGGCCCAGGGTGCCCTCGGCGGGACGGTCGCGCCCGGTCTCGGTGGGCAGACCGAAGCGGTCCTGGATGAGGTCGGCGATCGTCCGGCTCACGGGGTGAGGGCCGCGCGGGTGATGGTGGTGGTCTCGCGGTTGTGCCACTCGGAGGCCGCGAAGGCCTCGTTGATCTGCTCGAGCGGGTACTTGTGGGAGAGGATGCGGCCCCACGGGTAGCGCTCGCGCGTGCGCACCAGGAAGTCGAGCGCGCGCGGGATCACCCACGCCTCGTACTGGATCACCCCCACGATCTTCTTGGAGCCCCACACCAGCAGCGAGGGCTCGAGCTCGATCTTGGCCCCGCGGCTGATGGTGCCGATCTCGAGGTAGGTGCCGCCCGAGCGGAGCATCTCGATGCCCTCGGGGATCACGGCCGGGAAGCCCACCACGTCGCACGCCACGTCGGCGCCCACGCCGCCCGTCCACTGGCGCACCAGCTTCACCCGCTCGCGCCGGTCGGGCACCTCCTTCACGTTGATGGTGTGGTCGGCCCCGAAGGCGCGGGCCAGCTCGAGGCGGCCCGGGATCTGGTCGACCACGATCACGGTCTCGGCCCCCATGTCCTTGGCCACCGCGGCGGCCTGGATGCCGAGGCCGCCCGCGCCCTGGATGACCACGCGGTCGCCTTGCCGCACGCCGGCCACGTGCAGGCCGTAGAAGACCTGGGAGAGCGCGCAGTTCACGCCCGCCACCGCCTCGTCGGAGAGCGCGTCCGGCACCGCGAAGAGGGCGCCGCCGGGGCGCAGGTAGTAGTGATCGGCGAAGGCGCCGTGCAGGTGCGGCGGCGCGCTCGGGCCGAGCGGGCGCTCGATCTTGTTCGGGCAGGCGGCCCGCTCCTCGTGCAGGCACGCGTAGCAGCGCCCGCACGGATAGAAGTAGGTGTAGGCGACGCGGTCGCCCTCCTTGAGCGGGCGACCCAGCGAATCGGTCTTCACCTTGGCCCCCAGGCGGGCCACCCGGCCGGTCATCTCGTGACCGAAGATCCAGCCGTCCTCGGGCAGGCGCAGGGGCGCGTCGCCGCGCCAGAAGTGGAGGTCGGAGCCGCAGATGTTGGCGTGGGTCACCCGGATCAGCACGCCCTCCGGCTCGACGGCGGGGATCGGCACCGACTTGATCTCGAACGGCTTGCCGGGTCCGAAGAAGACGGCGGCGCGCGCGGTTTCGGCCATGGTCACGCCCTCCGCTCGGCGCCGAGGGCGAACACGTCGTGCAGCGCCCTCACCGCCAGCTCGGTGTACTTGTCCTCGATCACGCACGAGACCGCGATCTCCGACGTGGAGATCATCTGGATGTTGATGCCCTCGCCGGAGAGGGTCTCGAACATGCGGGCCGCGACGCCCGCGTGGCTGCGCATGCCGACCCCCACGATGGAGATCTTGGCCACCCGGTCGTCGGCCACCACGCCCTGGGCCCCGATCTCGCGCGCGAGCGCGCCCAGCACCTCCTCGGCGCGGGCCCGGTCGGCGCGGGGCAGGGTGAACGAGATGTCGGTGAAGCCGTCGCGGCTGATGTTCTGCACGATCATGTCCACCACGATGTCCTGCTGGCCGAGCCCGCCGAAGACCCGCGAGGCGATGCCGGTCCGGTCGGGCACGCGCAGGATCGACACCTTGGCCTGCCCCCGATCGTGGGTGACGCCGGTCACCACCACGTCTTCCATGCTGTGATCCTCCCTGGTCACCAGCGTGCCCGGATCCGGCTTGAAGGTGGAGCGCACGTGGACCGGCACGTTGTACTTCTTGGCGAACTCCACCGAGCGGGCCTGCAGCACCTTGGCTCCCAGCGCGGCCATCTCCAGCATCTCGTCGTAGGAGATGCGCGGCAGCTTGTAGGCGTCCGGCACCACGTTGGGATCCGCGGTGTAGACGCCGTCCACGTCGGTGAAGATCTCGCACACGTCGGCCTTCAGCGCCGCGGCCAGCGCCACTCCGGTGAGGTCGGAGCCCCCGCGGCCGAAGGTGGTGACGTCCCCCTCCTCGGTCGTGCCCTGGAAGCCGGCCACCACCGCGACCTTTCCCGCGTCGAGGGCGGCGTGGATGCGCTCGGCCCCGATGCGGCGGATGCGCGCGCGGGTGTGCGCCCCGTCGGTGACGAAGCCCACCTGGGCGCCGGTGAACGAGCACGCGGGATGGCCCAGGCCCTGCAGCGCCATCGCGAGCAGCCCGATCGTGACCTGCTCTCCGGTGGACAGGATCATGTCCATCTCGCGCGGGTCGGGGGTCCTGGTGACCGCGGCGGCCAGGGCGAGGAGGCCGTCGGTGGTCTTGCCCATCGCCGAGACCACCACCACCATGCGGTGCCCGAGACGGGCGGACTCCGACACCCGGCGGGCCACGTTCTTGATCTTCTCGGGATCGGCGACGGACGAGCCGCCGTATTTCTGGACGATCAGCTGCCCCATGAGAGCGCCATCCTAGCATGTCCCCCGCCGACGGGGGTACGGGCGCGCCTCCGCGGCCGCGTCAGCGCGGCGCGGGCTGGCGCGGCGGCCGCTCCTGCTGCCGCTGCTGTCTCCGCTCCCGCAGCTGCTCCCGCGCGCGCTGCCGCTCCTCCGGGCTCATGTTGCGCCAGCGCTCGAGGTTCCGGTCGAGCCGCTCGCGCTGCTCCGGGCTCAGCGCCTGGTAGCGCTCGAAGCGCTGCTGCATCTGCCGCTGCCGCTCCGGCGGCAGCTGCTGGTAGCGGCGGTAGGCGCGCTCCAGCTCGCGCTTGCGCTCGTCCGGGAGCTGGTTCCAGCGCTGGAAGTCCTGGTAGATGCGGGCCCGCTCGCCGGGCGGCATCTGGCGCAGCCGCTGCAGGTTCTGCCGCGCGGCCTGCCGCTCCTGGGGCGAGAGGCTGCGCCAGTGGCGATAGTTGTCGAGCGCGCGCTGCTGCTGCTCCGGCGTCATGCTGCGCCAGCGCTCGAGGTTGCGCTCCGCGATCGCGCGCTCCTCGGGCGAGAGGCGATCGAGCCCCTGGATGCCGCCGCCCGGAGCGGCCGGCGCCCCCGCGGGTGGCGTCCCCGCGGGCGAGGCCGGCGTCGGCGCCGCGGGCGGGGGCGGCGGGGTGGGAGCCTGGGCCGCGGCGGGGCCGACCAGCAGCGCGAGCAGGCCCAGCGCGAGCGTGAGGTGTCTCATGTCAGCGGCCGGCCTGCGCGGGCGCCGGGCCGGGCGGGGACGGGGGCGGTCCGGCGGGCGCATCGCCGGTGGCGTCCCGCGCGTCCGGCGACTCGAGCAGGCGCATGCGCTCGAGCAGATCGATGCGCCGCGCGACCTCGCGGTCCCGCGCGTAGTCGGGGCTCGCCAGCAGATCGAGATCTCTCAGCATCTCCGCGTCCACCGCCTCCGGCGCGCCGGCGCGCCTGCTCGGCGCGGCCGGTCGGTCCGCCGCGCTCGCCTGCCACGTCCCCGTCAGGGCCAGCGCGAGCAGGCCGGCGGGCCAGAGCCATGCCGTCACCGCTCAGCTCTTGCTCGGCCCCGGCAGCTCGTCCAGCTCGCTGATCACGTTGAAGTCCTCGAGCAGGTCGAGGTCCTGCACCACGTCGAGGCGCGCGATCATGTCGAGCCGGCTCGCGAGGATGGTGCCGTCCAGCGCGAGCGGATCGGGCGCGCCCGGCGCGCGCAGGCCCGGCATCCCCGCCACCACCAGCGCGGCCACCAGGGCCGCCGCCACCAGGGCCGGCACCGGCCGGCCGAGCCAGCCGCGCGCGGCGCGCCCGGCCCCGCGCCGCTCGAGGCGCTCGCGCAGCTCCGCCCGGTAGGCCCCCCAGTGGATGGGCGGCGCCGGCGGACCGGTGCGGGCCAGCGCGCCCACCAGCCGCGCGTAGCTCGCGCGCGCGGCCCGGCACGCGGCACAGTCGGCGAGGTGCGCCTCCACGCGCGCCCGCTCGCCCGCGTCGAGGTCGCCGCGCAGGTGATCGATCAGCAGCTCGTCCACGTGTCCGCCGCTCATGCCCCGTCTCCGATCCGCCGCCTCAGAGTCGCGAGGGCCCGGTGCAGGTGCACCCGCACCGTGGCCTCCGACAGACCCAGGACCGCGGCGATCTCCTTCGTCGCCATCCCTTCGCGGCACGAGAGCGTCACCGCGGCGCGCTGCTGCGGCGACAGCGTCTCCACCAGCTCCCACACCCGGCTCATGCGCTGCTCCTCGTCCAGGACGTCCGCCGGATCCGTGAACGGCGCGGGGGTCTGCTCCACCGGGTCCGGCTCGTCCGGAGACTCCTCGCGGCGATCGCGCCAGCCCAGGAGGCGCCGCCAGCCCCGGCCCCGCCGCTGCTGGTCGAGACAGCAGTTGACCAGGATGCGATAGAACCACGTCGAGAACTTCGACTGGCCCGCGAAGGAGCCGGCCGCCTCGTGCAGTCGGAGGAACGCCTCCTGGGAGCAATCGCGCGCCTCCTCGCGGTCGCGCACCACCGACCACGCGATCCGGTAGGCCCGCTCCTGGTACCGCTCGACCAGGAGGTCGAAGGCCCCCGGCTTCCGCTCCGCGACCGCACGGCACAGCTCTTCATCGCTCGACTCCACGGGCGCCTCTCGCCCCGATCTTCCCACACGCGCGCGCGGCCCACCACCGCCCGCGGCGGGCGCCGGGGACGGCCGCGGCCGCCCCCGACGTCGGTCCTCACGATCCTACTAGCCCTTCCGCTCCGCCACGTCTCGCCGCAGGTCGCGCCGATCGCGGTGCAGGTCCCGCACGTCCTGCCGGCGGTCGCCCTTGTCCTGGCGCAGATCGCGCCCGTCCTGCCGCCGGTCCTTCACGTCGCCCCGCAGATCACGGCGATCGCCGCGGAGGTCCTGCCTGGCGTCCTTCACCGCGCTCGGGTCGCCCGACTTGTAGGCGTTCTTCAGGTCCTGGCGGTCGCCCCGCAGCTCCCGGCGATCGCCCCGGATCTCCTTCGTGTCGCCTCGCAGCTCCCCCCGATCGCTGCGGATCTCGCGGTTGTCCTGCCGGATCTCCCGCCGGTCCTGACCCAGATCCCGGACATCGTTCCGGATCTCCTGCGCGGGCCGGATCTCCTGCGCGGGCCGGATCTCCTGCGCGGGCGCGGCCGTCGCGAGCAGCCCGACCGTGACGCCGACGGTCCCGACCGCGGTTGCCGCCGTCCGTACCAGCCAACCAGAGTGACGGTTCATCGATATCCTCCTGGATTTGCTGTGAATTTGGGTCATGCCCCCGGGGGCTGCGATCACTGGATCAGACGCGGAGGCGGGGAGGCCCGTTTACAGGGCCGGATTGGACGCGGCCGCCGCGCGCCTATTCTTCTTGGCCGCGAGGCGTGGGGCTGTCTAACCTAAGGCGTATGGGAATCGGCGCGGGAATCCTGGCGCTCCTGCTGGTCGCGACGGTGCCGGCCCTCATCGAGGCCGGCGGCTCGAGCCTGCGCGGGCTCGGCTGGCTCGTGGTGGTGATCGCGGCGGTGGTGCTGCTGATCGACCTCACCGACCGGCTCGGCGAATGGGTCGAGCGCCGGCGGTGGGGCCGCCGCCGCTAGGCCCGCACCTGCCGCGGGGTCAGCGCTCCGAGGCCGCGATGCGGCTCACGTCGACGCGCGCGGCGTCGGCGAGTCGCACGTGCTCCATGAACAGGCACGCGAGCCCCACCGCGGTCACCGGCACGAACTGCGAGACGTGCATGAGCAGCGAGAAGGACAGCGCGTCGGTGCGCGGCACCCCGAAGAGGGCGAGGGCCAGGACGGTGGCGGCCTGGATCACGCCCACGAAGCCCGGGCTCGAGGGCAGGCTCACCCCCAGGCCGAGGAACGTGAGCACCGTCCACGCGGCGGCCACCGGCAGGTCGAGGTGCGCGGCGTGGAGCGCGGTCCAGATCGACAGGGCCAGGACGAGCCAGATCCCCACCGACGAGAGCACGATCGGCGCCACGTGCCGGGCCGCGCGCAGGCCGCGCACTCCCTCGATCATGGTGTCGAGGATGCGGAGCAGCCGGTGCTCGACCCAGCCCACGCGGTGGAAGAGCGTTTCGATGAGGGCCCGGCACACGTCGGGAACGATCGCGATCGCGGCGAGCAGCACCATCCCGAGCAGGTCCACGCCCAGGAACAGGATGATCGGCCAGCGGAGCTCGACCGGCAGCTGCACCATCAGGAGCAGCCCGCCCACCATCAAGCCCACCGCGAGGCCGTCCAGGACCCGCTCCACCACCACCGTGGCGAACGCGGTCCAGAAGCGCGGCCCGTGCCGCGACGCCACGTAGACGCGCACGACCTCTCCCGCCCGGAGCGGCAGCACGTTGTTGCCCATGTAGCCCACCAGGAGGGCCCGGAAGAGGTGGCCCACCGGGGCGCCGGGCGGGAAGAGATAGCGCCAGCGATACGCGCGGGCCCAGAGCGAGACGAAGTTCAGGGCCACGCTCAGCAGCAGGTAGCTCCAGAGCGTGCTCCGGAGCCGCGCCGCGATCGCGTGGAGGTCGACGTCCCAGAAGACGTAGACCAGCAGCGCGGCGCTCACCGCCAGGCCGAGGAGAATCTTCCCCAGCCGTCCCCCCGCCATCCGGGTTCGGCCTAGCACCCGCGCGAGCGCGACGCGCTCACGCCTCGACCCGGATCATGGTGGTGGGGCTCGCCACCACCGGCAGGGTGTCGATGGCGGCCAGCGCCGCGCGCATGTCCCGCTCGCGCGCCTCGTGGGTCATCATGACCACCGGCACCGCCTCGTGGCGCGCCCGCGCCTTCTGGAGCACCGACACCAGCGAGATGTCGTGGCGGCCGAGGATGCCCGCGACCTGGGCCAGGGTGCCGGGCCGGTCCACCGCCATCACCCGCAGGTAGTAGGCGGTGCGGATGTCCTCCACCGGGCGCAGCGGGAGCGGGTGGCGTCCGATCGAGGGGAGATCGGTGTCGAGCGCGGGGATGCCGTGGGCCACGCGGCGCGCGATCTCGATGGCGTCGGACCACACCGCGGACGCGGTGGGCAGCTGGCCCGCCCCGCGGCCGTAGAACATGAGGTCGCCCACGTTGTCGCCGGTGATGAACACGGCGTTGAACACGCCGGAGACCGCGGCGAGCGGGGAGCGGGCCGGGATCATGGTGGGGTTGACCCGCACCTCGAGCGCGCCGTCGGAGGCCTTGGCGATGGCCAGGAGCTTGATGCGATAGCCGAGCTCGGCCGCGTTCACCACGTCCTGCTGGCCGACCCGGGTGATGCCCTCGGTGTAGATGTCCTTCAGGTCGACCCCGGTGCGGAAGGCGAGGGTGGCCAGGATCTGGA
>Ga0070676_10000603_pt1 | contig 17485 bp, 10 predicted proteins | sample KBSM53metaG_FD_64667 | JGI IMG/M metagenome (GOLD analysis project Ga0070676, IMG submission 64667) | Miscanthus rhizosphere microbial communities from Kellogg Biological Station, Michigan, USA - KBS M5-3 metaG | ecosystem: Host-associated > Plants > Roots > Rhizosphere > Soil ...
GAACCACGCTCCCCGAGGCGTGAGCCCGGTGGCGCTCTCGCCGGCACGACGCGTCGAGATCGAGGACGTGTTCGAGCATGCGCTCGACCTCGACCCCGACCAGCGCGGCGCATGGCTGAGTGACCGGTGCGCGAACGACGCCGAGCTGCGCGCCAAGGTCGAAGCCCTGCTGGCCGCGAACGATTTGACCACGGGGATACTCGAGCGACGCCTGACTCCTGCGACAACGGCGCTCGGCGTGGAACCACTGCTCGACCGACGCATCGGGCCGTACCGTGTCGTGCGCGAGCTCGGTCGCGGCGGCATGGGCGTGGTGTATCTCGCGGAGCGCGACGACGGTGAGTTCCGCCGTCAGGTGGCGATCAAGCTGCTGCGCAACAGCCCCGATGCCGAGGAGCTGCACCGGCGTTTCATCGCCGAGCGGCAGATCCTCGCGTCGCTGAGCCATCCGCACATCGCACAGCTCCTCGACGGCGGCACGACCGACGGACAGCTCCCCTATCTCGTGATGGAGTACGTCGACGGTCTGCCGATGACGGCCTACTGCGACCGCCACGGCCTCGACATCGCGTCGCGCCTGCGACTGTTCGTCGACGTCTGCCGCGCCGTCAATTCGGCTCATCAGAACCTGGTCATCCATCGCGACATCAAGCCCGGGAACATCCTCGTCACGGCGTCGGGGCAGGTGAAACTCCTCGATTTTGGCATCGCGAAGCTGCTCAACGCCGCGATGGGCGCCACGGCCGTCCCGCACACGCGCACCGCATTCCGTGTGATGACGCCGGACTACGCGAGCCCCGAGCAGGTTCGCGGCGAGCCGCTGACGACGGGGAGCGACGTCTACGCGTTAGGCGTCGTTTTGTATGAATTGCTCGCCGGCCGTCGGCCGTACCAGATCAGGACTGGTGCCGTGCGCGAGCTGCACGAGCTGGTCTGCGAGCGCGAGCCGGAGCGGCCGAGTACGTGGGCGAAGCGCCCGCCGCCGCCCGATGATCCCGAGCCGCTGACGCCGGCGCAGATCGCGTCGGCGCGCGGCACGAGTCCCGACAGGCTGCAGCGAGTGCTCGGCGGCGACCTCGACGCCATCGTCATGATGGCGCTGCGCAAGGAACCGCGACGGCGTTATGGGTCGGCGGAGCTTCTCGCGGAGGACATAGAGCGCTATCTCCGCGGGCTCCCCGTTCTCGCGCGCCACCCGAGCCGCGCCTACTACCTCGGCAAGTTCCTGCGGCGGCATCGCACGGGGGCAACTCTCGGCGCGATCGCTGTGCTCTCGCTCATCGCGAGCACCGCCGTCGCCGTCACCCAGAGGGCCACAGCGCAACGCGAGCGCGACCGCGCGACCGCGGCGCTGACGCAGGCGCAACAAGCACTTCGGGAATCTGACGAGACGACGAGCTTTCTCGCCGGCCTGTTCGACGTGAACGTGGCGGCCCCGGGGGGCGCGCCACCCGGCACGACGGAGGAACTGATCGCTCGCGGCATGGGGCAGATCGAACAGCTCGGCAACCGTCCGCTCGTGCAGGCGCGCATGCTCGAGGGAATCGGGCGCATCTACCAGAATGCGGGACGCTTCGCCGACGCGAAGCAGGCATACGACCGCTCGCTCGTACTGCGTCGTGCCAATGGCGCCGGCGAGAGTGCCGAGACGGCCACGACGCTGCTCCACATGGCCAACACGCTGCGCGTGACCGGCAGTTATGCCGCCGCCGATTCGGCGGCGTGGCAGGCGCTTCGGATTTACCAGAAAGTGAATGGGCTGGCGGATCCCACCGTGGCCGACGCGTGGCAGATGCTCAGCATGCTCGCGGTGTACCGCAGCGACCTGCGTGCCACGGAGGCCTACGCGCGACGTTCCGCGGACATCATGGTCGCGGCGTACGGGGAGGACGACCCGCGGATCGCGCACGCGCTCGAGATTCTCGGTGGCGCGCTGCACCGGCTCGGCAGGTACGAGGAGGGGGAGCGCTACATGCGGCGGGCGCTCGTGCTGTACGAGCGTGAGAAGGGGCCTAACGATCCAGAGCTCATCCTGCCGCTGTACCGGCTGGCCGAGGCAATCGTCAACAGTCGCGAGGGTTACGCCGAAGCCGCCCAGCTCATGGAGCGTGGCGTCGCGATCGCGAGAGCGTCGCTCGGCGAGGCCCACCCGCGGACGGCCTATGCGCTCGATCTCCTCGGCGGCGTGGAGTCGCGCCGCGGCGACTTCGCGAAGGCCGAGCAGTTGTCGCGGCGCGCGGTCGAGATCTACGATAAAGCGCTCGGCGGCCACGACGTCTCCGTGGCCGACGCGTATACCGATCTCGCGAAGGTCTATTCACGCGTCGGTCGGTGGGCCGAGGCCGAGTCGGCGCAGCGCACCGGGATGGCGGTCTTCGCCACCGTGTTAGGCAGCGCGCACCCCATGTACGCGGGCGCGATGGCGGGGCTGTGTGAGATCCACCTCCACGCTGGCCGGGTTGTCGAGGCCGAAGCGGAGTGCCGCGAGTCGCTCGCGATTCGCCAGCGCGCCGTGGGCTCGAGGAACCTCGGTTTGGTGAACCCTCTGATGCTGCTGGGGGACATGCACGCGGCGCGCGGCGAGCTCACGGCGGCCGATTCGCTCTACTCGGCCGCGCTGTCGATCCTTCAGGAGCATGTGGACGGACAGCCGCGTCCGTTCGAATTGCTGTACCCGCGTATGGCGGTGGTGCGCGACCTTCAGCATCGCCCGGCGGAGGCGGCAGAGTTGCGCAGGAAGGCGGGGGGGAAGCCGGTGAGGCCTTTGGATTTTTAGGCGACTGGCGACTGGCGACTGGCGGCTGGCGGCGGGCGACTGGCGGCAGCTAAATGACGCTCAACTGACGGGCGGCGCGATCATGGGACATGCAAAAGCCGACCCGAATCGGATCCTACCGGGATCTGGATGTCTGGCAGTTCGCCATGGGCATCGTCATCGACGTTTACCGCGTGACCCGAGCGTTTCCAGCTGAGGAAAAGTTTGGGCTCGTCGCGCAACTCCGACGTGCCGCAGTCGCGATTCCATCCAACATTGCCGAGGGGCGCAACCGGCTCGGTGCGGCCGAGTTTCGCCGCTTTGTCTCGATCGCGCGAGGGTCCGTCGCCGAAGTCGAGACACAGCTCGCCGTCGCTGTAGCGCTTGGCTATGTCGGTGCCGGTGAGATCGCGTCGCTTTCGTCGCGGCTCGATCAATTGAGCAAAATGTTGTTCGGCCTATACCGTCGCCTGGCGGCGTAACGAACGCGACGGGTAACTGCCGATGGACGACACCTGCTGGGGTTGGTGCTAACAGCCGCCGCTGTTTTCGCGTCGCCAGTCGCCAGTCGCCAGTCGCCTGTCCGCCAAGGACACCACCCTACGTAGCCCTGGTTAGAAACCCCCTTCACCAGGTGCTGAAATGAACCGGCTACTCCCCGATCCAACTTTCTATCCCAATCCCGCGCTCGCGGGCGAGGCGCCTCCGGAGGGCCTCGCGTATGTCGCCCTGCTGGCCACCGGGGAGAACGGCAAGACCGACGCGCTCGGCGTCGTCGACACCGACCCCGCCTCAGCGAGCTACGGCCGCCTCGTCGGGCGGGTGGACTTCCCGCAGGGCGGGAACGAGCTCCACCACTTCGGGTGGAACGCGTGCAGCTCGCACCTGTGTCCGTGGGCGCCTAACGCGCACGTGGAGCGGCGCTATCTCGTGGTGCCGGGCACTGGCTCGTCGCGCATTCACGTCGTCGATACGAAGCCCGATCCGCGCAACCCGACACTCGTGAAGGTGATCGAGGGGGATGAGGTCATGGCGAAGAGCGGGTACGCGGCGCCACACACCGTGCACTGTGGACCCGACGGGATCTACCTGAACGCCCTCGGCGCGCCCGACGGCAACGGGCCGGGCGGGATCTTCATGCTCGACCACGACACGTTCGAGGTGAAGGGGAAGTGGGAGCACGACCGCGGCCCGCAGCACCTCGCCTACGATTTCGCCTGGCACCTCGGTCAGGACACGATCGTGACGAGCGAGTGGGGCACGCCGAACATGGTGAAGGACGGCGTGAACCCCGAGCTCCTGTTAGGCGGCAAGTACGGGCATGCGCTCCACGTGTGGGACATGAAGAAGCGCCGCCACATCAAGGAGATCGATCTTGGCGCCGAGCAGCAGATGGTGCTCGAGCTGCGGCCCGCGCACAACCCGACGCGCGCGTATGGGTTCGCCGGCGTCGTGATCTCGCTGGCCGATCTCTCGTCCTCGATCTTCCTCTGGTATCTCGACCGTCGCAACGGGAATGGCCCGGGCGAGTGGAAGGCAAAAAAAGTGATCACGATCCCGGCCGAGCCGGCGGATCCGGCCGATCTGCCACCGCTGCTCAAGGGCTTCAAGGCCGTGCCGCCGCTGGTCACCGACATCAACCTCTCGATCGACGACCGCTTCCTCTACGTGTCGTGCTGGGGAACAGGAGAGCTCCGGCAGTACGACGTGAGCGATCCGTTCAATCCCGTGCTGGCCGGTTCGGTGCGACTGGGTGGCATCGTTAGGCGCACCGCGCACCCGCGCCTGCCGGGGACGCCGCTCAACGGCGGCCCGCAGATGGTGGAGGTGAGCCGCGACGGCCGGCGCGTGTACCTGACGAATTCCCTGTACAGCCCGTGGGACGCGCAGTTCTACCCGGACGGCATTCGCGGCTGGCTCGCGAAGTTCGACGTAGGCCGCGCCGGCGGGCTCACGCTCGATGCGCGCTTCCTCCTCGAGTTCGAGGAGGGGATACGCCCCCACCAGGTGCGGCTCCAGGGTGGCGACGCGTCGTCCGACTCCTTCTGCTTCTCGTGAGCCGGCGATGCCGACGAATGCGTGGGCCGCGACATGGGCGCTGCTATCGTTAGGCGCCATCCACGGCCTCAATCCGGGAATGGGATGGCTGTTCGCGGTTGCATTGGGCACGCAGCACGGGGAGCGACGGGCTGTGTGGCGGGCACTCGGTCCGCTCGCGCTCGGTCATGGGCTCGCGATCGCAGTGGCGGTCGCGATCGCGCTGGGTCTCGGGGTCGTCGTGCCGGGCGGTGGCGTCCGATGGGGAGCGGCAGCGCTGCTCATCGGACTTGGGGTGTGGCAGTTGCGCGGCCATCGACACCCCGGGCTCGGGCGTTGGCGCGTAGGGCTACGTGCGAACGGGCGTGAGCTCACCATCTGGTCGTTCATCGTTGCGACGGCGCATGGGGCAGGGCTGATGGCAGCGCCCGTTGCGCTACGCGCCATGGAGTCTGGAGCCGCAGGCCATATAGGTCATGCGAGTCACGAGTCGGCGGCCTTGGCGACCGTGGTGTCGGTGGACTGGCCGACATTGTGGGCGACGAGCGTACACACCGCGGGGTACCTGCTCGTCACGGCGGCGCTGGCGGTAGTTGTCTACGAGCGGGCCGCACTGCACCTGCTGCGACGCGCATGGATCAACGTCGATCTGCTGTGGGCGGCAGCGCTCGTGCTGACGGGCGTCGCGGTCGCGATTCTGTGAGAGAGGGGAACTCGCGGGTCGGCTCGAGCGCACGTTAGGCGCCGCGCATTCCCGACTCGACGAAACTGTCTGGGACGGCGTTTAGGTGGCCCCGCCAAGAACAGTTCGAGCTCGAACGTCAGCCCGTCGACTAATCGCATTCGCGATACGCGCGAGCCTCACGCCGCCCCGGCACGTATCGTATATTCGCGCTGCAATGCACGAGCGGTGACGCGGCCGAAACTCACCGCGCCTCGCAGCGTTCTTACGTCACCCCTTCCACCGCCACCCACCAATGGCCAAGTACGGCTTGCCGGCGTCCTACGGTGATGCCGAGAATGGCATGATCGAGAGCGACATGAGGGCATCGCTCAGCGTCGCCAACAGCCTCGATGAAGTGATCATCTTCCGGTCCACCGGCCCCTGGTCGCAACGCTGGATCAAGCAGTCGTATCCCACCAAGAACTTCCACGTCAAAGGCAAGAGCTCCGACTGGGGACCGCAGGCCGGCTTCGTCCCCTACCTCGGCAAGTACAGCAAGGTTGGGCATGACCAGGGAAAGGCCAATGACGGGACGGCCGCGAATGACGATGGACTCAAGCACCATTTCGCTGCCAAGGTCGTGCTCAGGCTGTCCCTGGACGAGCTCAAGATCCAGAACACGCTGCCGTGTGAAGTGCCTCCGCGCCTGGCCGTGCATACCATGGAGCCCGTTCCCGACAGCAGGGACTACTTCCTGTTCGCGCGACGGAGCGGTGACCAGAAGGAGTTTGCGTTTCGCGCCGTGGCCAATGGTCCGCTCTACTACATCCACGTCTACGACGAGAAGGTCGGGACGAAGAAGCAACGCCTCATGTTCGAGAAGCCCGTGCCGCTCGAGGTGATGACCTCATCCGAAGTCGGTGCCGGCAATCGCCCCATGACCGGCGACTACGACCTGATGGCCGTGTGTCCCAAGTGGGGTGACTACGGCAGCACGACGCTCAAGCCAATCTCCAAGGCAGGACTCGACTTCACCGGCAAGGGGCTGCAGAAGGGGCTCACCTTCGGGCCCGGTGCCAACATGGACAAGGTGCTCGACATGCGCAGCAACACGGGCGCCAGGCCAGCCGGCGGCGCCTTGAACAAGACGTTTCAGAATCTCACCAAGAAAGACGGTGGCAAACTCGACGAACATGGGGACATGGGCAACCTGACACCGCGCATCCTGCGGTGCATCAACATGCTCAACGTGCAGATGGGCGCGACGGGAGCGAAGAGCGCGCTGCGACGCGTGCATCACAACGCCGAATCACACCGCAACCACATCTTCGGCGCGCTGACCGCATCGCAGATGGACGGCGGCGACGGGTTTCCGCTGACGGTGTTCCAACCGAAAGCGCTGCTCGGGCCTGACTCGCCGGTACGCGTGTACGAGGACGTGTGCACGCTCGAGACCATGCCGGAGTTCAGGCAGTACGCGACGCTGCTCAACATGGCCGGCTACTTCGTGCCGAAGAACTGGACGTGGGGGATGTCGATTCGCGATCGCTTCCGGTAGGCCGACGCGACGCGACCGCGCGATAGCTGATACGGATAGCTCGTCGCGAGCAAGGGACGTTAGGCAGGCGCTCCAGGTTGCTCGGTGATCGAACGTACGATATTGGCCTGGCGAACGTTGCTCACCGTTCTCGATAGCGGCGATGCCCCTTGCAGCGCGGGGGCGACAGTGCGAGTCTAGCGGACTCGCTCTCCCAAACCCCGTCCCACCATGAGAACAGTGACGCTCACCGCGGGTTTCCTGCTCGCCTTCGCCTCCACCAGCGCGCATGCGCAGCTTCAGTCGCGGCCCGTCCCGGCCCGTGCCGTCGAGTCGTTCACATTCCAGTCGCCATCGATGGGCGTCCGCTTTTCGCTCAACGTCGGCTTGCCGCAGGGCTACAAAGCGGGAGATGGAAAGAAGTATCCGGCGCTGATCGTCACGGATGGGGACTTCGTCTTCGGCAACGTCTACGAGTCGGCGTCGACGCTTGGGGGCGTGATCACCCCGCTGTTCATCATCAGTGTCGGGACGTCGCTCGAAGAGGGAGAAGCTGAGCACACCAGGCGGCGAATCTACGAGTTCTCGCCACCGGGCTGGGATCGCCAGGACAAGTTCGGCCAGGCTGTCGAGGGCTACTGCAAGCAGTTCAAGTCGCCGGAGGATCGATGCACCGGCGGATCGGGAAAGTTTCTCACGGCGATTGCGACCGAAATGATTCCGCTGCTGGCCGCCAAGTTCCCGATCGACACCACTCAGCTCGGTCTCTTCGGTCTCTCGGCCGGAGGGTTCTTCGCGTCGTGGGCGATCTTCCAGCCGAACACCCCGTTCACGAAGTACATCATCTCGAGTCCCGCGATGGCGTACGGTCGCGGCGAGATCTTTCGACAGGAAGCGGCCTATGCGAAGGCTCACAAGGATCTCGCGGTCGGTATCTACCTCGCGTCAGGCGTGCTCGAGGCGGGAGATCCGATGCTCGAGGGGATCGGCGAGATCGTCAGCGGGATGTCGCATCTGGCCGGCGTGCTTGCCAGCCGACAGTACCCGGGCCTCAAAATGACGATCGAGTTCCACCCCGGAATGGGACACGCGGACGTGATGGGAACTTCGGTCGTGCGAGGATTGCGCTCGCTCTACGCGAAATAGGAGTTTGTCGCCTAACGCTGCCAACGAGAAAACCCATGTTCGATCGCCGTCGTTCCGTGCTGGCCCTCGCGCTCGTGCTCGCGCCCTGGTTCGCCTCGCGCGCGCAGAACGCTCAACCGTCGCCTTACGTCCGAGACTTCGGCTACGTCACGCTCCACGACGGCGTGAAGCTCGCGTACGTCGCGTACCGGCCGAGCGCCGAGGGAAAGTTCCCGACCGTCATGACGTACGATCCGTACGTCGCGGCGGGATCTGGCCCGAACGCCTTCTTCCTCGACAAGGGATACGCGTACGTCGCCGTGAGCCTCCGCGGCACCGGTTGCTCGCAGGGTGCGTTCGACTTCATGAACGGCGAGTCGCACGGCGCCGACGGCGCGGAGGTCGTCAACTGGATCGCGAAGCAGGCATGGAGCAGCGGCGCGGTCGGACTGTGGGGCTCCTCGTACCCCGCGCACACCGCGTACTTCGTCGCCGCCAAGCAGCCGCCGGCGCTCAAGGCGATGATCACGTCGAGCATTACCGCCAACATCTACGAGGATGCGTTCTATCCCGGCGGGATGTTCAACATCGGCTTCGCGTCACGCTGGTTCCTGCTGTATCAGCCGGCGATCTCCGGCGTCGGCACCGCCGCGCGCGTGAGCTGGGGCGACGCCGACTGCCAGGCGAACGTGAAGGCCCATCGCGAGCACAACTTCCTCACGGAGGTCATGCAGCATCCGTTCGACGACGACTACTGGAAGCTGCGCGCGACGGAGACATACGTGGGCCGCGTGCGCGTTCCGACGATCGTCGGGATGGGGTGGCAGGACTTTCAGACGCAGATCACCGGCGGCATCACGCTCTACCACGCGCTCAAGGCGCCGAAGCGCCTCTACGTCCTCCCGGGCGGGCACGGTGTCGTTCTCCGACAGACGCTCGTGCAGCAGGATGAGATCCGCTGGTTCGATCGATGGCTCAAGGGGACTGAGAACGGCGTCGAGCGCGACCCGCCGGTCACCGTCTTCTGGGAGGTGTCGCGCAAGGGCGGCGATGACTTCCGCGGCGGCGTGTCGACGCCGAACTGGGTTACGACGCACACTGCGTGGCCGCCTCCCGAGATGCGGATGCAGTCATTCTACCTCACCGGCGACGCGCAGCTCACCACCGCGAAGCCGACGTCGGCCGAACAGACCGCGCCGCGATCGTACACCTACCCTACGGGCACAGAGCTCATCGGCAACAACGCGCAGTTCTCCGTGCCCGTCGAGCCGGAAGGCGTCCTCGTCTACCGCAGCGCGCCGATGGCCGAAGACCTCACCATCCTCGGCGCTCCGCAGCTCAAGTTCTACGTCAGCATCGAACACGATGACGCGGACTTCGTGATCGACCTGCACGATCTCTATCCGAACGGTGACATCCAATACCTCCAGCGCGGACTGATGCGCGCATCGATGCGCGCGATCGACGGCACGCGCACGCGACCGGACGCGATTCGACAGCGATACGCGGCGCGCGATCCTCTGACGCCAGGGAAGGTTTACGAGATCAAGATGTCGCTGCCTCCGGTTGGCGCGGTGATCCGCCAAGGACATCGTCTCGAGGTCACAATCATGGCGCCGTCGCCGATCACGCAACCGGATTGGGGCTTCCAACCCGCCGGGCAGCCGGGACGGAACACTGTCTATCATTCGGCCACGCAGCAATCGGTGATCAACATCCCCGTCATTCCCGGCGCCAAGGCTCAGGGCCCGGTACCCGCGTGCGGATCGCTCGACTACCAGCCGTGTCGCGCAGCGAACTCGATCGACCAGATGATGCGGCTCGTGTCGCCGAAGATCGTTCCCTAGCCGTACTACTCGAGCTTCAGCGCTCGGTTGGGTGCGAACGAACGTTAGGCAGGCGGGAGCGCGAGCAGCGACCGGAGGCTCACGAAGTCTTCCCGCTCGATGAGCTCCGTGAGACGGACCAGCTGCTCCAGAGATGCCGCCTCCAGCCACGGGCGGACGCTGTCCGACGTAAAGCGCTTCTTGACGATGGATTTGAAGCCGCTGCGGCTGATGAGTCCGCGCGCGTGCTTGGAGATCAGGACCGAGAACGCCTCATGCTGTCGGATGAGCGGAAGCATGTCGTGAACGCCCTCGACGTCCGGCAGCTGATCCAGGCAGCCGATGATCCGGCTCGCGAAATGGGCTGCCTCCTCGTCGTCCGCATGAAGCACGCAGAAGGCCTCGCCTAATCGATACGCCAGGATGCGTTCGGGTGACGCCGGTGTCGCCGCGATAGTATCGGTATGCGTAGCCGCTAAAACCTGGTCCGCGATCCAGAACTCGAGTTGGGAGCGCGACGACGCACCGGCGATATAGGCCTTGAATTGCTCGGTTACCGCAGAGAGGTCCAGCACGGTCGGTCAGTTCAATGCCTAACGTGGGCGAGTCCGGTAGCGCGAACGAACATCCGGCGCGAACGATGCCGAGTTTGCCGTGACCTCGCTAGCCGCCTGCCGCCCGTCGCCCGTCGCCCGTCCCCGGTCCATATTAGACAAGCCCACTACCTCGTCCCAATCAGCACCGCGAGAACCATGAAACGCGCTGTGGCGCTTGTCGCCCTCATTGTCGCCGCCATCTCCGTCTCGGCGACACCCTTCAAACCCGAGCTGCTCTCCGGGCTCGTCTGGCGCAATGTCGGTCCCTTCCGCGGCGGCCGCATCTCCGCCGCCTCCGGAGTGATCGGCGAGCCGGGCACGTTCTACATTGGCCTGCCGGCCGGCGGTGTCTGGAAGACAACCAACGCCGGCGCCACCTGGTGGCCCATCTTCGACAGCGTCAAGGACGCCGAGGTGATTGGGGCGGTGGAGGTGGCGCCATCAAACGGCAACACGATCTACGTGGGCACCGGCGACTTGATCACGGGCGGCGGAGTGGCCGAAGGCAACGGCATGTACAAGAGCACCGATGCCGGCGCGACGTGGACGCACTTGGGCCTCGAGAAGACGAAGCAGATCCCGAGCATCATCGTGGACCCGCGCGACGCGAACGTGGTCCTCATCGCGGCGCAGGGAGACGTTCACACGAAGGACGACTCGCGTGGCGTGTATCGCAGCACGGACGGCGGCGCGAACTGGACGCGTACGCTGTTCGTGAACGATTCGACGGGGATCCAGAAGCTGGCGATCGCATTCGACAGGCCCGACGTGGTCTTCGCCACCACCGTGCGACACTACACCCCGCCGAGCGGTCCGCCCATCGTGCCTCGGCCGAATCCGCAAGGCGGTGCCGCCAATCAGGGACCGACGGGCACCTCCATCTACAAGTCCGTGGACGGCGGCGTTACCTGGAAAGAGCTCAGCGGCACGGGGCTGCTGCGCATCCCGGGTCGCACGTCGATCGCAGTGGCCAACGGCACCGACGCGCAGCGCGTCTACCTCACCACCAACGTCGGGTTCTTCCGTTCCGACGACGGCGGCGCGACCTGGAAGCAGATGGCGTCGGACGACACGCGCATACGCAACGGACAGGGCGGCTACAACTGCGGCGTGTACATCGATCCAAAGAATCCGGACATCGTCTACGTCTTCAACACGTCCTCGTATATCTCGAAGGACGGGGGCAATACCTTCACGGGATTCAGGGGCGCGCCGGGCGGCGACGATCCGCAGCAGGGCTGGATCGATCCCACCAACGGCAAGCGCATGATCCTTGGCTACGACCAGGGCGCGATCGTTTCGCTCGACGGTGGCGCCACGTGGAGCTCGTGGTACAACCAGTCCACCGAGCAGGTCTATCATGTTTCGGCGGACAACTCGTTCCCTTACTGGATCTACGCATCGCAGCAGGACGCTGGCGCCGTGCGTACACGCGCTCGCGGGAACCTCGGCGCGGTCACGCCGCTCGACTGGGATCCCGTGAACGGCTGGGAGTGGGGCACGATTTTGCCGGACCCGCTCAATCCCAACACGGTGTACGCTACGGGCAACGGCGTCATCAGGATTTCGTATCCCAGCGAGGAGTGGGTGAACGTGAGCCCGGCGCAGGATCCATCACTGCGTCTGCGCGCCAACAGCGACGCACCACTCCTGTTCTCGCCGTGGGATCCGCACACGCTGTACGCCGGCTTCCAGTACCTGATGGCGACGTCCGACGGTGGCGTGCACTGGACGAAGATGAGCCCGAACCTGGGCTATCCCGCCAACTTCCCAATCCCCCCGGACTCGGCCCCGCCCAAACCGGGCGACCCGATCGGCGGCACGATCATGTCGATCGGCGCTTCGACGGTTGCACGCGGCACGATCTGGGTGGGCATGAACACGGGTCTGGTGAAAGTCACGCGCGACAACGGCCGCACGTGGACCGATGTGTCGGACTTCCAAAGGCGCGGGCAAATCCATTCGGTAGAACCGTCGCACACCAATGCGGCCGAAGCGTACGTGACGGCCGACGCGCGCGGGGACGCCGACTACAAGCCGTACGTGTATCGCACGCGCGACTACGGCAAGACGTGGACGCTCATCACCAACGGCCTTGCGACCGGCGAGTCGAACGGCAGCTACGCGCGCATTCTGCGTGAAGACCCCAAGCGGCCGGGCCTCCTGTTCCTCGGCACCGAGAGCGCGATGTACGTCTCGTTCGACGACGGCGACTCGTGGCAGTCGCTCATGTTCAACCTGCCGACGACGTCGTTCCGGGACATCGTGATCAAGGGCAACGACCTCATCGTCGGCACATACGGCCGCGGCATCTTCGTGCTGGACGACTACGCGGTGCTGCGGCAGATGAACGCGAGCGTGGCGAACGAGGACGTCCACCTCTTCAAGCCTGACAGCGCGGTGCGCCTGCGCCGCAACGTCGGCGCCGACACGCCATTTCCGCTCGAAGTGCCGCACGCGCTCAATCCGCCCGACGGCGCCATCATTTATTACTCGTTAGGCTCGACGCCGAGCGGCCGGGTCACGCTCGACGTGCTCGACTCCGCCGGTGCGGCGGTGCGGCACTATTCCAGCGATCCCATCACGCCGGTGCGCGAAGCGGCGCGTCCGCCGCATCCGAACTTCTGGGTGGAAGTGGAGCAGCCGCTCCCCACGGAAGCTGGCTTACACCGCGTGAACTGGGACTTGCGCTACGACGCGCCACCCGCGTTGACACACACGTTCGAGATCAACGCGAACCCCGGTCAGACGCCGGCGTCGCCCGAAGGTGCACTCGTACCGCCCGGCGTGTACACCGTGAAGCTCACCGTCAATGGAAAAGCGCACGTCGAGAAGGTGGTCGTTACGAGCGACCCGCGGTCACCGGTGAACCTCGCGGGGCTGAGAGCCGAGGACGCGTTGATCAAGAAGCTGAACGCGTCGGAGCGGGTTGCGTGGGACGCATTCAAGCAGGTGGATACGATGCGGGTGCAACTTCGCGCTCTCACGGCGAGCGATTCCACGAGCGAGGTCGCGAAGACGGTTCGGGCATTCATTGCGAAGCTCGACTCGGTGGGCGGGCGCGCTCCGGTGCCGGGCGCGTTTGCAGGTTTCGGCGGCGGTAGCGCCATCGCTCACCCGACGTTTGTGCAGCTGATCAACGGGTTTCTGCGCCAGCTCGGCACCTTCGACAACGGCGACATCGCGCCGACGGCGGTGATGCTCGCGGCCCAGAAGTCCGCGTGCAATGATCTTGGGAAGTCGGTCGCTGCGTGGCGCGCGCTCAACGGCGCGGAGCTAAGCGCATTGAACGCCGCGCTCAGCGCGGCGGGGAAGACTCCGGTAGCGAAGGCCGCCGGTGTGCAGGCGCCGGCCTGTGGGTCTTAGGTCCGACGAGGCTCGTTAGGCTGGCACGGGCGCGAAGACACTCGCGCCCGTGTCAGCCGTTCACTCCGCGCGAAGCGCCGCGATTGGATTGACGCGAGTCGCCTTATGCGCCGGGAGCCATCCGGCCAACAGTCCGATACCGCCCAACAATGCCGCTGCACCACCGAGGATTGCGGGATCGGTCGGATTTGTGTCCACCAGAATTGCCTGCATGGAGCGACCGAGAGCAAACGCGCCAACGACACCGATCGCTACTCCCATTGCGGCCAGGCGTGCGGCGCCGCCCAGAACCAGCCGGACGATCATGCCAGCGGTTGCGCCGATGGCGACCCGCACGCCGATCTCCTGCGTGCGCCGCGCCACGGCGTACGCCATCACGCCGTACGTGCCCACCGCGGCCATGATCAGCGCGATCAACGCCGAGGCCAGCAGCACTTGCGCTGTCCCGGCTTGGGGTGAAGTGACCACGTCCACCACACGCCGCATGGTGAGCACTTCGCCTGCAGCCAGTCGGGCATCCTGTCGGGCGATGACCTGCTGCAGCGTCGCCGCCAGGGCGGTTGGCTCGCCGGAGGACACACGCAGGACCACCGACGCGCTGCGCGTCGGCCATTGCGCGATCGGCGCGTAGACCACCGACGTCGGGGAGTCGGACATCAGCGGATTCGCCCGTGTGTCGCGCACGATACCAACTACCGTGACCACGCGGTCGCTGATGACGAGGCGCTGGCCGACGGGATCACCCTGAAGCAGTAGGCGCGCAGCAGTCTCGCTCAACACGACGACGAGCGGACCTCCGTTTCGATCGGCGTCGGTGAACGACCGGCCGCGAAGTCGCGGTACACCGACCGCGCTGAGGTATCCGGATGACACCCGCCGGAACCCGGCGGCTCGCGCGTCCTCGAGACGAACCGGCCGCTGTCCCTCCGGATAGAGGTGAGCGCGTTCCTCGTTGAACGACATCGGCAGTACGCTCGTGAACTCTGCAGCGGCCACACCCGGCTGGTCGGCAAGGGATTCGCGCAGCCGGTCCCAGAATCGCGTCGTGGCACTGTCGTCCGGGTACGCCGCGTCGGGCAGCGTGATCGTCCCGGTAAGCACATCAGCCGTGCGGAAACCGGGATCGCTGTGAGAAACGCGCCCGAACGTCGCCGCCATGAGTGCTGCGCCGAACACGAGCATCAGCGCGAGGGCGATCTCTCCCACGACGAGAGCGCTGCGCAGGATACGCAGCGGCGAGCGGCGCATCTCGAAGCGGCCGGTCTCCTTCAGCGTCGAGCTCACGTCCACCGAGGAGCCGATGAGTGCGGGCACGAGTCCGAACGCCACCCCGGCCAGCGTGGACGTCGCGGTCGCGACGATCAGCGCATGATAATCGAGGACGATCGCGCCGAATCCGGGGATGTACTGCTGCACCTCGATCGGCACTGTGGCAGCCGTGCCCTTGATGCCCCACCAAGCCAACGCGATGCCGATCACGCCGCCGGCGACCGCGAGCAGCACGCTTTCCGTGAGAAGCTGCATAACGAGCCGGCCACGCGTGGCGCCCAGCGCGACGCGAAGTCCCATCTCGCGCCGTCGCGCCGTCGCGCGCACGAGCAGCAGGTTGGCCACGTTGGCGCACGCGATCAGAAGCAGGAACCCGACGGCGGCCAGCATAACGAGCATGAACGGACGCGGTCCGTCGCCGAAGAATGCCTCGGCGTCCTGGGTTCGCAGAATCCAACCCTTGTGCGTGTCCGGGTAGTCAACCGCGATCCGGTTACCAAGCATGGTGACGGCCGCTGCGGCACGTTCGCGAGAGATGCCGCGGCCGAGTCGGGCCATCAGGAACAGCGACCGCGCTGTACGGTCGGCGGCGTCGCGAGGGGAGAGCGCGAGTGGTGCCCACAGCTGCGTGCCGGCGGGGAAGATGAAGTCGTACGGCATGACGCCGATGACCTGATACCCTTCGCCGTCGATCCGAACTGTCCTGTCGATCACGGCGGAGTCGCCACCGAAGCGGCGCTGCCAAAGTCCGTACGAGAGGACGACGACGCGCCGGGCATCGCGCACGTCGTCTGCCGTGAACGTGCGGCCGAGCGCGGCGGTGCGTCCGGTCATCTTGAAGAAGTCGGAGCTGACCTGCGCGCCGCCGACGCGCTCTGGGATGTCCATGCCGGCGATGTTGGCGGACCAGTTCCGCAGCGCGCCTACCGCGGCGAATTCGGGGAGCGCGCGGAGATCGCCGAACGTGGCCGGCGTCACCTGGACACCGGACAGATCGGAAGCCCGGTTCTCCGAGACGAGCACGAGACGGCTGGCATCGTCGAGCTGCGGCAGCGGCCGGAAGGTGAAGGCGTTCGCGGTGCTGTACACCGTGGTTACGGCGCCGATGCCAAGTCCGATGCACGCGATGGCGAGCATCGACACGAGTGGCGCGCCGCGCAACGAGCGCAGCGCGAACCGTACATCACGTCCCGGGGTTAGCATATCACTGACCGATGTCGATTATGCCCTTACGCTATACGCTCGGGGAGGTTTCCGAAGACCGGAGAGATCGTCAGCGGGATGTCGCATCTGGCAGGAGTGCTTGCCAGCCGCCAGTGCCCGGGGCTCAAGATGACGGTCGAGTTCCACCCCGGATGGGATACTCACGTGATGGGGACGTCGGTGGTGCGAGGGCTGCGCACGCTCTACGCGAAGTAGGACTCACTTCGGAGCGGGCACGCGGCTCGTCGTGGCGAAACGCGAGTCAGACAGCGGGCGCCCGCTGATGTCGTCCCGGTTCCAACCTTCAACTGGCGCGTTCAGTTGATTTGGACGAAGTTTGCGCGACGCGGCGAACGCGCCGCTTGCTGGACCATCCTGACCTGGAGGCCCCTCCATGCGCTTGTCCCGATCCTCGTTAGGCGTCGTTGTCCTCGCCGCGGTGACGGTACTGCCGACCGCAGCTCAGGCCCAGGCGGACGTGGTCAAGTCGGCCCACGAGTTCGTGGACGCTTTCAACAAGGGAGACGCCAAGGGCGCGGTTGCCGCCTGTGCCGACGCCGTCGCGATCGTCGACGAGTTCGCCCCATTCGTGTGGCATGGCATCGGCGCTTGCGCCACGTGGATGAAGGACTTCGACGCCGATGCCGCTCGACGAGGCGTCACAGACGGCGCGGTTACCCTTGGCACGCCGCTGCACGTCGACGTGGACGGCGATCGGGCTTACCTCGTGATTCCCTCCACGTACGCGTTCAAGCTCAAAGGAAAGGCTGTTAAGGAGACCGGGTCACTATTCACATTTGCGATGCTCAAAGGGCCTACCGGTTGGCGCATCGTCGGCTGGTCGTGGGCGAAGAACCACGGCCCAGCGTAGTGGCACGCGACGGCGTCGCGCAGCGGTCCAACGGCCCGTCAGTTTCATCGCACGTTAGGGCGCAGACGAACGACGGGCGATGCAACATCGTGCTTAGGTGCTCGAGAAGGAATTTGGCCCACGCCGTCGCCACCATATAGAACGTCAACCCGCCGCCCATGACGTTGCCCCGGTTCGGCGAATACGTCATCGCGAGCGTCGCACCCATCGACGCCATGATGAGCATCGACACGAAG
>Ga0070676_10000614_pt1 | contig 17395 bp, 14 predicted proteins | sample KBSM53metaG_FD_64667 | JGI IMG/M metagenome (GOLD analysis project Ga0070676, IMG submission 64667) | Miscanthus rhizosphere microbial communities from Kellogg Biological Station, Michigan, USA - KBS M5-3 metaG | ecosystem: Host-associated > Plants > Roots > Rhizosphere > Soil ...
CCTGGGTCCGGTCGGCAAGCCAGGGTACTATTTCATGCCGCCGGACATTCCGCTCAGCGACGCCATCATGCGAGCGGGCGGTCCGGGGGGCAACGCCGACCTCAAGAAGACCGTGATTCGACGCGGCTTGAAAGAGTTGTACGATTCTCGCAATACACGCTCCGCCCTCGACCGGGGGCTGACGCTCGATCAATTGTCGCTCCGGGACGGCGACTCGATCGAGGTCGGCAGCGAATCGAAGCACGGATTTGCACAGATCGCTTCGTACATAGGCGTGGCGACTTCACTTCTCTGGGCAATCAGATATGCGCGGCGCTGAGCCCAACACGATGATGAGCGGATCCTTCCCGGTTTTCGACGAGCCGATCGCGGCAGCGCCGCCTGCGATCGACAGCCGAGCGAGTGAGAGTCGCTTGCATGCGATCCTCACGTCGGATCGCCTCAATCGGGCGGTCAACTTTTCGATCGCGTTCGTCGCGCTCGTCGTGCTCTCCCCCTTGCTGCTGCTCATCGCGATCGCCGTGAAAGCGACGTCGCGAGGACCGATCGTCTATCGCCAGACCCGCGTTGGCGTCGACCGCCGCAGCTCCGGAGGGGACCGTCGTGGTGACGGCGAGCGTCGCAGCACGCGAGGACGGGCCGGTGAGACGACCGCCCGGGCGGAGGTCGCGCCCACGGGCCTGTCGTTCACCGAGCGCCGCGGTGTGCAGCGAAAGGGCGATCGTCGCTCTCATGGGCGTCGCAGCGGCGACCGCCGGGCAGTCGATGTCGGCGGCCGGGCGTTCACGATGTACAAGTTCCGCACGATGACGGTGAATGCCGAAACCAACGGCGCCGTGTGGGCGACGAAGAACGACGCGCGCGTCACGCCGATTGGCGGTGTGCTGCGCGGTACGCGGCTGGACGAGATTCCGCAGCTGGTGAATGTGCTCAAGGGCGACATGAACATCGTCGGTCCGCGCCCCGAGCGTCCGAGCATCTTCATGCAGCTCCGCAAGGAGATCGACCGCTACCAGATGCGGCAGCGCGCGAAGCCGGGAATCACGGGCTGGGCGCAGATCAATCAGAACTACGACACATCGATCGACGACGTGCGTCGGAAGGTCGAGTACGATCTCGCCTACATCGAGCGTCGGTCCGTCGTCGAGGACATGCGCATCATGGCCAAGACGCTGCCGGTGATGTTCTTCCGGAAGGGAGCGCACTAGACCGGCAGGTTAGCGAAGGTCAAACGCCGCGGGCATGCCCGCGGCGTTTTGCATTCCTGGCTGGTCTGCGTCGCATGCGCTTCTCCACGTCCCACCTGGAAAGCGATATCGAGTGCCGGCCAGAGCTACCGGCGGAACGCTCGAGTTTCCCTCGATCGCGGCGGAGCTGCCGCATTCATCCACACCTGGGTCGGCGCTGGATCACTCGTGCATTTGCGCGTCGATTCCACGCTCGCCCGCGTGAAGCGCACGCGACACGGCCCCGATCGTGTCCGATCGGGGCCGTGGGAGTTCTGGTGCGCGGCGATGGAATCAGGTGCCGGGGCCGCGACAGTTCGAATGGTACTGCATGTTGCCCTGGTCGAGGTACTGCCCGTTCGGGCCCAGAAGTTCGACGCCATTGAGCTTCACGTACACGATGTCCGTTCCCTTTCCGGGCTCCCCGCCATCCCACATGCGCACCTCCACGGCGACACCATTCTTCGCGGTTCCGGTTGACATACGTGAGTTCGTGAGAGCGGAGAGCGGGCCGGACGCGATCGGGCCATAAGTGTCGACATTCGCGACATGATTGTCGACGCCGTTCGCCTCGACGTGGAACTCGCTCAGGATACCGCCGCCGGGCTGGTTGCCGCCGATGTTTCCGCTGATGACCACCTTCTTGCCGTTCACGGTGGTCACGAGACGCCCGAACGTGATGAAGTCACAGACGGGCGGCGGCTCCACGACGACCGGCTCGTTGTGGTAAACGAGCAGCGCGCCGTGGAACGCATTCACCGAAACAGGGACGCCATCGCTGGTCGCCGTCGGCGAGCCGACGATGTCGGTCGTCGTGCCGGTCTGGAACTGAATGACCGTCCGCTGGACGCTCAGGAGATTGTAGGAGGGGCTTCCGACCTCGGTGACGGTGACGCTGACCGCCGTGTTGTTGGTCGAGAGGTCCTTCGCCACCACCTTGCAGGTGCCTTCCGCGACGCTGAACACGCTCGGGGACCCGCCACCGACGACGACGCTGAACTGGGCGTCCGTGCCGTACTTGCAGACCTCGACTTCGCCCTCGTTGGGCGTGTTGTTTCCGGCATCGCCCACGTTGGCCGAGGTGAGCACGCGACTGACGGCACCAGGCGCCCGCAGCGGCGAGCTCGCGTCGCCCGCGCCGCCGGCGCACGCCACGACCAGCGCCATCGACGCACAGCCGATGGCGATTGCACTGAGTTTTAATTCTTTCATGGAGATGGGTCCTCGAAGGGAAAAAGGGTGGGGTCGCACTGCGCCCCGGAGCAAACGAGGGACCGATCTCGACAGTGACTGCGACTGCGTACAGGCGGGCTCGAGGCAAACGATCACGGAAAAGAGATACTCTCCACGTTGCGCCGTCATTACAGGATTGCTGCGAAGACACCGCAACGATTTCGGCCTCCGACGCACGGTCGAAACGATGATCGGAGTCCGATTCCGCGCCGTCCGAGGATCAGGTGCGAATGCAGCGCGGCCCCGATCAGATCGATCGGGGCCGCGCAATCAGACGCAGAGCGGTGAAATCAGCCGGGGCCGCGGCAGTTCGAGTGGTACTGCATGTTGCCCTGGTCGAGGTACTGCCCGTTGGGTCCGAGGAGCTCGGTGCCATTCAGCTTGATGTACACGATGTCCGTCCCCTTACCGGGCTCTCCGCCGTCCCACACGCGGATCTCGACGGCCACACCGTTCTTCGCCGTACCCGTGGATATCCGGGAGTTCGTCAGCGTCGACAGGGGTCCGCTGGTGATCGGCCCATAGGTAGCGACGTTCGCGACATGGTTGTCGACGCCATTCGCCTCGACGTGGAACTCGGCGAGGATGCCACCTCCCGGCTGGTTGCCGCCGATGTTGCCGCTAATGACGACCTTCTGGCCGTTCACGTACGTGACGAGGCGGCCGAAGGTGACGAAGTCGCACACCGGCGGGGGCGGCGGGGGCGGCGGCGTGACGGCGTGGTTGGTGTACTCGAGCAAGGTACCGTGGAAGCCGTTCACGATGATCGCAACGGGATCGCTCTCGGTCGTCACCACCGGCGCGTCGTCGTTCGGCGTGCCGACGATGAACGCGAGGTCCGTTCGCTGAATGCCATCGAGCGCGTACGTCGTGCTGGAGACTTCTTCCACGCTGACGTTCACGTTGACCGACTGTGAGAGATTGACCGCAACGACCTTGCACTCGTTGTTGGCGAGGGTATGGCGCACCGTCGTCCCACCGATGGTCACGTCGAATTGTCCGGCCGTCCCGGTCTTACAGACCTCGACCTCGCCCTGGTTCACTACCCCATTGCCTGCGTCGCCCACCGCGGCGGTGGTGAGGACATGACTGGCGGAGGAGGGAGCCCGGAGGGGCGAGTTCGCGTCACCGACTCCGCCGGCGCAGCCAACGACCAAGGCGAACGATACGCCAGCGGCGGCGATCGCACCAAAACTCTGTTTTCGCATGAAGTGTGTCCTCGCGGAAGGGAAAACGGTGATAAACACAAAGCGCTACGGAGCGCTCACCGAGTCCCGGGCGCAATACGACGAAGGGCCCATAACCGTCATAATTGAGGCGGTCGCTCGACACACCGGTTCAAACGCGTATCGGCCGGTTAGACGACCGCTCTCGCTCCGAGCAGACGGTCGCGCGCACGCGCGACGTCGATGGATTCTGCCGCGGTGATCGGTGGCTCGGCCAGACCGGCCGTCGCGCGATGGAAGCGTTCGACGAGCTCGCGCAGCCCGGGGTATGCCGACTCTCCGCGCATCGTGCGGCGTGCGAGATTGCCCACCGCTGCGCCGATCACGAGCGCGGCACCGGCGAAGGGGCGGCTCATCTTGTCGAGACGCGAGGGCGCTCCATGCTCCAGTGTCGCGAAGCCGTGATACAGGTTGGCCCGAATCGTTCCCCCGTCGCTTCGAAGGGTCAGCGAGTTCTCGGTCGGCCGGGCGTGCATGGAGACCATGATCGAGATGGACGTCGGCCCGCACGATGTCGTCGCCCGGATCTCCCCCGCCTTCCCAGGCGCCGTATACCAGCCTGCGTCCAGCCACTGGGCCCCGAGCAGCCGGCGCGCGAGGGCGAGACCGTGCGGAAGGATGTCGCGCGCCACTTGCTCCGGGTCGCCCCCCTGCTCCGCACCGGCGGAGCACGCGACCATCTCGAAATGTCGCATCGCTCCAAGGCGTCCCAACCACTGCTCGGCCTGCAGGATGCCGGGCTGGAAAAGGAACTGGTGGACCGGACAGAGAAGCACTCCCCGCTCGGCGGCGAGGGCGTGAAGCCGCTCCACGACCGCCTGATCCGGCCCGAGCGGCTTCTCGACGAGAGCGTGCACACCAGCCCCGAGCGCCGCGCCGGCGACCGCCTCGTGGCTGTCGATCGGCGTGCAGACGTGCACCACGTCGACCGCGTGCCGCGCCAGGACGTCAGCGAGATCGGCGCCAATCGCCGGCCGTTCCGGACAGCGCGCCGCGAGCAGCTCGGCACGCCGGAGATCGGCGTCGACGATGGCGACCACGCGGCTTCCCGCGCGACGAATCGCGTGCGCATGCCACTGCCCCATCAACCCGGCGCCTACGACGGCGGCACGCACGGACGTCGAGGCGGGGGGCACCGTCAGACGGTGGCTTCGCGCAGTGCGCCCATGTGCATCCCGGACAAGCTGCGCACCTCGTCGCTGTCGAGCTGAACGCGCCGCCCGGTCGTCGCCGAGTGATATGCCGCGGCGATCACTTCCAGCACGTCGCGCCCATCCTCTCCGGTCGCCGGAGGAAGCGTTCCGCGCGCGAACGCCTCGAGGGTACGCTCGAACACGTTTCGCGTCGCGATCATCCCGGGCTCCTTCGGATTCCGGCCCAGCGGACGGCGCTGATTGCCGGATTCCTCCCATGCCATCCCGGACACGCCATAGTCGACGCGAAGATGGGGACGTGTGCTGCGATGCAGTCCCGCCGTGATGCGCGCGCGTCCACCGAACGAGGCGCGCAACGAGGCATCGCCCGTCTCGGCGCGCACCTCGAAATATTGTGTCTCGCCCTTGCACAGGCGGTTCTGAATGATCTGGGCCAGCCGCCCGCGGCTGAACTCGAGTGTGCAGAGCGCGACCGCATCGCTCTCGCTCTCCCGCACGCCGCACGTCGAGACCGACGCGGTCACGGAGACCGGGCGCTCGCCGAACAGCGCCATGAGAAAATCCACCAGGTGCACACCGGCTTCGTACAGGGTCCGGCGGAGCATCTGACCACGCCAACCCGGCTCGGCCCAGGGCGGAAGATCCATCAACTGCCAGACCTGCGCGAAGACGACCTCGCGTCCATCGCGCGCCGCCGCGTCGCGGAGGGCGCGAAAGATCGGCATCTCGCGGAACTCGTGATTCAGCGCCACACGACGATTCGCGGCCGCGGCCGCCGCGATCACGGCGTTCGCCTCGTCGATGCTGGAGGTGAAGGGCTTTTCACAGATCACGTGCGCGCCCGCGGCGAAACTTCGCATGCAGTAGTCGGCGTGACTGTCCGGGGGCGTCCCGATCACCACGACGTTGGGCCTGGCGTCGAGCAGCATCTCGTCGAACTCGGCGAATACCGGGACCTTCCAGGCGGACGCGGCGCGCTCGCGACGGCCGGCGTCGGGGTCCACCGCACCCACTACGGTTGCCGACGTCATCCCGGCGAGGGCCGGGAGGTGCAGTGTATGGCCTGCATTGCCAAGTCCGATCACGGCGACGCGGAAGTGGGAGCTGTCCGGCGTGTAGACGGGGGAGGACTCGCCCCGCGCATCGAGGAGTGGCGTCATCGCGTCTCCTCACTCGACGAACGAGTGAGAGAAGCAAGGTTGCGTGCAGCGATCATGTGCGAGAGGGGGACTCGATGGAGAGAGAACAGGGAATGACGCGGTGAAACCCGAGCTCGCGCCGCCGATGGGAGACGCGACAGCCGCGGATGGTGCAACACAAGTTAGTCGGACGAGGTGCGCCTTCAGGCTGGCCGAGCCAGCGCGGCGCCGATCGACGCATCGGCTTCGAGGAGTGGCACGCCCCAGCTCATGAGTCGACCCACGCCGGGCAGGTGCCGCGCCACGTCGTAGAGCGGCGCAACGGCGGCAAGCGGCCCGGCGCGTGCCCGATCCGCGGAAAGCAGAGCGGCGGGTGCGACACGCACTTCGTGGAAGCCCGCGGCCGACAGGCCCCGCCGGACTTCGCGGGGAGAGAGCGGGCGGTGATGCTCGTACCGCTGCCCCGACCGCCAGCGCACGTAGTCGTCGGCCCATCGGCGAGGGACGAAGCCGACGCCCCACACACCGACATGCGGCTCCGCGAGTAGCGAGTACCGATTCACCGTCCGAAGATGCAACGCTCCGCCCGAGCGCAGGACGCGTGCGCTCTCGCTGAGCGCGCGCTGCGCGTCGAGACAGTGCTCCAGCGTGCCGAGCGATACGACCCGCTCGAACGTCCCCGACGCGAACGGAAGGTGCTCGGCGTTGCAGCAGATGAGCGGCGCTGAACAGCCGGCCCGCTGAAGGCGGCGGCGCGCGACGACGAGCCACCGGAACGCGATGTCAATTCCGACCACGGGCAGCCCGTGCCGCGCACCCGCGAGCACCATGTCCGCCGTGCCGCACCCGACGTCGAGCCACCATCCACTGAGGGGAGCGTCCGGCAGGATGCGTGCGAGCCATTCGCTGGCGCGTGACTCGGCGTCGACCACGAAGTGGGTGAAGCGCTCGGCGAGCGCGCGCGGCGTGTCGGGCGTTCTCTCCCAGTACGCACGGACCGTCGTCTCGAAATCCGCGTCGATCGTGTCCACGTCGAGCGCGATGCCCTTTGCGCGGTCCGCTTCGATGCCGATCCACGGATCTGGAAGCAGGCGAAAGTCCGGAATGCCGATGACGACAGGATACGTGCGCGCACACGCGGAACACGCATAGTGCTCATCGGGCGCTGCGTGATGCTCGAGTGACGATCGGCACGCGGGGCAGACGAACCGCGGCGGCGGAACGCTCACGGTCCCGCGGCGCCCGATTTCGTGACGGTGGGCTTGACCCACTGCTTGTTCGGGTCGCGCGGGACGGGCGGCCACGCGGCCAGGTTCAGCTCGGAGAACGCCTCGACCGCCGGATCCGGTTTGGGCTCGCCCACCAGGAGCGCGAGGAACGCACCCCACACGACGGAGACCGCCGCCGTGAGGTAGTAGATCATGTGCAGCACGACGCCACAGATGGCGAAGGGGAGACCACGCTTGCGATAGAAGAACGAATACAGCGGCATGCCGCGCAGCACGACGATCAGCAGCGACACCGCGCCGAGCATGGCCATCACGTGGTTCTTCGGCGGGAGCGACAACGCGAGAAGGAGCATGCCAAGGCACACGAAGAACGTGTTGCTCTTCTCCTTCGCGCGGAGGCTGAGCGTCTTGGCTTTGAGTGCCGCCGGCCCGAGCAGGGCGCGCTGCTCGGCAAGCAACCGCGCCCACGGCACGCCGCGGTCCATGAAATCGGCCTTGAGCATCCCCCGAAACGTCCACCGCTTGAGGTGCGTGACCTGGATCTCGGGTCGCAGCAGGATGTGGTAGCCGTGCGCCGACATCCGATAACCGAGCTCCACGTCCTCGATCTGCGCGCGGGAGAAGCGCCATTCATCATACATCCCGACGATCATGAACACGGCGCGGCGCACGCAGCCGCAGCCCGCCCAGAAGGTCTGTGCGTCACCCGGTTCCTGATCGTGGGTGTAGTGGTGCAGGAGATTCCTGTACTGGGAAACGACGCCGGCCGCCGCCGGCTCGTCGCAGTATGCACCGAACACCGCATCGACGTCGGGGCGTGACGACATCGTGGCGGCGATGCGGCTGAGCGTATCGGGCCGCACGACGACGTCGGCATCCAGGAAGAGCACGCATTCGCCGCGTGCGCGCTCGACGCCGCGATTGCGCGCATAGCCTGGCCCCCGCGACCGGCCGGGTAGGCGGATGACGAGATCCGCGTACTCACTGGCGATCGCGGCGGAGTCATCGGTGCTCCCGTCATCAACGACGATGAGCTCCCAGCTTTCGCGCGGCAGCTCGCTGAGGCTGAGCTTCCCGAGCATGATGGGCAGCACCGCCTCTCCGTTCTTCACGGGGACGACGATCGAGAGATACGGGCGCTCGGGGGTCATCGCGTCAGGCTCCGGGCAAGTGACCCGCGCACTGACCTGGCGCCGGCCAGCAGTCCCATGCGCATCCGGAACCGCCTCGATCCCCAGGACTCGAGCGAGCCCGGCGATCGGAGATAGTAGCTGTCGAGTCGCGGAAGCAACGCCGGATCCTCCTCGGACGCGAGTGCAGCGAGGCGCGTCGTGCACCCGTAACGAAACGTGCGTGCCACGATGTCGCGTGCCGCCGGGCTCGTCGCACCGTACGGGTAGGCGAAGGTGGTTGCGTCGACGCCGAGCTCGCGCGCCAACCGCTGCTTCGAAGCGACGATCTCGCGGTGAAGGGCGTCACCATGCAGCGTGTTGAGCTTTGCGTGCGTGCAGGTGTGTGCGCCGAGCTGCACTCCGGCCTCCTGAAGCGTGGCGAGCTGCTGCCAATCGAGCAGCGCCTGCACCGGGATTCCCGCATCCTGGCGACCACGCCAGACGTTGCTCGACCCGACGGCATCGGTGACGACGAACAGCGTCACCGGCAAGCCACGCTCCAACAGAATGGGCGCGGCGATCTGACCAAAGCTCGCGAGTCCATCGTCGAAGGTGATGGCGACGGCGTCGTCGTCGACGGGCACGCGCTCGATCTCGTCGAGTGGCACGACGCGCACGTCGCCGGCCGCGAGCCATTCGGCATGACGACGAAACGTCCGCTCGTCGATCGAGATGACCGACCCCGTCTCATCGATGGAGTGATACGTGAGGATGGCTCTCACACGCGGGCGATCTCCCCCGGTCGGGCGAGCGACGGCGCGTTGCCGCCGGCGATCGGAATCGGTGCACCAGGGCAAGATAGCGAGGCAGCACGGCCTCCTCGCTATACGATGCGCGGAAGAGCGCGTAGGCGCGTTCGCCCATCCGGGCATGGCGGTCCTCGTCGTCCAGCAGGACGCGCATCGCGCGCTCGAGCTCATCGGCGTCGACGAACGTCATTCCCGCGCCGCTCCCTTCGACAAGCTCGACGTAGGAGCCGAGCCTGCGCGCGAGCACGGGCACCCCACGGCTGTACGCCTCGATGACCGACATGCCGAACGTCTCGAAGCCGCGGGACGAGGCGATCACGGCGCGACTGCCCGAGTAGAGATCGGCGAGCGCCTGACCAGTCTGGAAGCCGATGAACCGTACGCGTGGGTTGCCCGCCGCGCGCTGCTCGAGCGCGACACGATCGGTGCCCTCGCCGGCGATCACGAGATCGGCGTCTTCGAACGTCCTGAACCGGTCGATGACGTCATCGAGCCCCTTGAGCGATTCGATGCGGCCGACGAAGAGGAAGTACGGCCGCACCTCGCCGTGCCGACGCCGCACCGGCGGACCGGGATCGCGCACGAAGCCCGGGATGACTTCCATATCGCGCGAGAAGCCGAATTCGTGATGCTTCGCGCGGCTGAATGCGCTGACGGCGATGAAGGCGTCGACGTCGTGGAGATGCCGCTCGAGCAACCCGGTGCGACGCCAGAGCTGCGGCGGCCGCCCGTAATGGAGCTGGCATCGCACGCACTCGCGGCCGGTGCACGGCTCAATGCGATGCCGCCACAGGACGTGCGTCGGACAGACGAGCCAGTGCTCGTGTGCCGTGTACAGCTTGACTCCGCGCCCATACGCCAGCGCTGCAGGGCCACCGACGAGCGAGACGTTGTGAAAGTGAATGACGTCGAAGCGGCCTTCATCGAGCAGCTTCCTCAGAGTCCGCCCGTGGACGACGGGACGGCCGGACTGCTGCGTCAGTCCGACGGCGAGCGAGCCGAATACGCTGCGCAGCCGATGCACGGTGACGCCATCGTCCACCTCGGGAGGTGCCGCATCGCGGCGGCCGGACAGCGTGCGATACGCGTCGTCGTCGCAGATGACGGTGACCTCGTGTCCAGCCCGGACGAGCGCCCGCGCGAGGGATTGCACGGCCACCGCGTCACCGCCGAAGCTTCGGGGCGGATAGAATGTCGTGACCATGCAGAAGCGAATGGGCGTCACGAGACCGCGGGCACGGGGGCGGCACGGCGCCCGATCGCGACGACGTCGTCGAGCGCGGCGAGCGTGGCACGCGCGCTCGCTCGCCACGTGAGGCGGGAGGCCCGTTCGAGGGCGACGGCGCCGAGGCGCGCGCGCTCGTGCGGATCGAGCAGTGCCCGCATGGCGGACAGCAGGCCGGCGGTATCCCCTGGGGCAACGAAGTGTCCACCGCCCTCGAGCAGTTGGGGCAACGGACTCGCCGTCGTCGCCACGACCGGCGCCCCGCACGCCGCTGCTTCGACGGCGGGCAGCCCGAAGCCTTCATTCGCCGAAGGCAGCACCAGGGCGGCGGTTCCCGTGAGCAGATGCCGCAGCTGCGCATCGGGGAGAAATCCCGTCCATCGCACGTAGTCGGCGGTGTCGCAGTCGGCGATCGCTTCGTGGATGCCCGCGCCGACGCCGTGGAAATTGTCTGCGCTCGTCGTGCCGACGAGGACGAGAAACGGCGCGGGCGCTCCCGTCGCGCGGGCTTCCTCGATGAGCGCGGCGTGCGCGCGCACGATCCGGTCGACGTGCTTGTGCGGCGTGAACCCACCGACGTAGGTGAACCAGGCCGCATCGTCCGGCACGCCTGCTGCGCGCGCGGCGGCACGCGCGTCGGACGGCGTGCCGGGTCGGAAGGTGGGCGCGGCCGCTTCCCCCGCGACGCGCAACCGCGCGCGCGAAACGCCGAGGATCTGCTCGATCTCGGCCGCCGCGAACTCGGAGACAGTGAGGACGAGCGTGGACTGCGCGAGCGCGAGCCGCACCTTGGCGTTCCAGAACAGACGAGCGCGGCGCGTCGGCATCGTCAGCTCGGGGTAGCGCTCGGTGATCGTGTCGTGGATCGTGACGAGCGACGGCAGCCCGGGCGGGAGTGGGAAGTACGTGTACACCGACGGAGACCAGAAGACGTCGGGACGATCTCGCCACACGGCGTGCGTCAGCCGCAGCATGTCGATGGGCGAGCGATATCCGTCGGCGGCCGCTGCGTGTGCGGGGGAAACCTTCTGCCGGACGTGCACGATGCCGAGGTTCGGGGCATCGAGCTCCGCCGCGGCGAGCGAATCGCGATCGCCATAGACCGCGAACTGGTGATCGCTGGCCGCGGCGAGAAGCGCGCGCAGCAGCTCCCGTGTGAAGCGGCCGTACCCTCGACCATTTGCGAGACACGCCCCATCGATACCGATACGCATCGCTAGGCCTGCTTCGGTCGCAGAGTGCGCGACGTCCACCTCAACATACGCGACTGAGCGAGTCCGCCGGTCCCGTCCAGTAGCCGACGACCTCGCCGGCGGTCCACGAAAGGATGAAGAGCACGAGCAGCGGAATGGATAGCACAAGCTGCATGCGATACCGACGCTTGGCGAGTACTCGGCCCACGGTGCGATACATCAGGAGCGGTGGCAACGCGAAAGCGGCAGCACCGTACGCCAAACGCTTCGCGAGTGGCATCCCCTTCACCCGCTCGCCGGCGTACGAGCGCGCATACAGGAACCGCTGCGACAGATACTCCCCCACAGTGTAATGCTTCTTGTGGCCGACGCCGATCTCGGGACGGAGGACCATCGGCACCCCGTCGCGGTGCATGGCATCGTGCAGGTAGTTCTCCCACTTGCCGGCGGCGAGCGCGTCACGATAGCGCAACAGGAGGGCGCGATCGTACACGATGTTGTTGCCCGGCAGCGCACTCGTGGGTCCCGCCGGAAGCGGAGTGATGCAGTGGCTGTATTCGCACAGGAAGGCAGCCCAGTCCACGACCGAGGTGCGCGCGGCGTTGTCGATCGAGCCACCGACGACCGCACCGGTCTCGCGGCGCGCGTCGAGCAGGGCGCGGGCCCAGCCGGCCGGCACGATGACGTGGTCCTCGATCACCGCAACGGCGTCTCCGGTGGCCGCCTCGAATGCGGCCTGCCGCATCTGCGGGATCGTCGTGGTCGCGGGAACGGGAAGGACCCGCGCCGTCGGGAAGTGGCGGGTGACCTCGGACCGCACCGACTCGCCCAGCCGATCGACGACGAGCATCTCGAGCGAAACGTCCGCGGACTGTGCCTGCAGCGCGGTGAGACAGCCGATCAGGTCGCCGAGCCCGTTCACCGACGGGACGACGACGGAGAGCTCAGCGGCCATCGCCACCGCCGAGCGGACGAGCTGGGCCGCGGACATAGCCGACGGCCTCTCCGACCGACCACGCCGTGACGAAGGCAAGCGTCGCCGGCAGCGCCCGCAGAAAGGCGCCCCACCGCGTGGGCGCAGCGGCGCGGGCGACGCGCGTGAGAATCACGATGGGAAGGAGCGGAGTCACCGCCGTCAGCAGCCAGCGGCGTGCGCCCCGCTCCTCGACGAGCCGTGTTCGCGCGTAGTCGCGCCCGTGCTCGTAGCGATCTCGCACGAACTCCCAGAAGCGATAGGACTTGTTCTGATAGACGGGCGCGGATTCCACGAAGTGGAGCGAGCTGCCACGAGCGCGAAGGCGCTCGTGGGCGACGTTCTCCCACTCACCAGCGCTCGCCCATGCCACGACGTCGTCGAGGATCGACCGGTGATAGGCGACGTTGGCGCCGGTCAACTGCATCGACTCGCCGGCATCGGAGCGTGTCGTGGCGAAGAGGCCGTACTCGGAGAAGTACGCCGCCCAGTCCACGGCGCGCTTTCGCTGCGCGTTGTCCATACCGCCACCGGCGATCTCAGCGACGTTGTCGACGCCAAGACACAGCTCCTCGACCCATCGCGGGCCGGGCACACAGTGATCCTCCGTGAGCATCACGATGTCACCGGTCGCTTCGCGCATACCAGCGCCGCGAAGCTCGGGAATCGAGGCGCCCCGTTTGACGCGGACGAGCCGGATCGATGGGTACGCCTTCGCGATCGCCTCGAGGCCAGCCTCGTCGTCATCGCGGGCGACGATGAGCTCTGCGCGCGCCCGCTCGCACTGGCCGATGAGAGACGCGAGGCAATCGTCGAGCAACGCGCGCGAGCGGTTGGACGCGACGACGACCGACACGTGCGGCACGGCGAGCGACGCGAGCCGTCCGCTTCCATCCGAGGATCGCGGGGTAGTCGTTCGAGTCATGCGGCCCTCAGCGATTCGCGCGCTTCTTCCTCGGCCAGGAATGCTCCGATCGCTTCGCCAGCCGCCCAGGCGGAGGCGAGGACGAGAAACGCCGCCAGGGACGTCAGGAAGCTCGCCACGTGGCCACGCGCGCGCACGACGCGGCGGGCGACGCGCGCCAGAAGCACGAACGGGACGAGCGGTGCGGCGACGACCATCTGCCATCGCGTGCGAATGCCATCGCGCACGCGGAATGCGCCGGAGTGTCGCCCGTGTGCGAAGCGCCTGGCAGCCATCGTCGCGAGTCCCGTGTCGTCGGTGAACCAGGCCGTGGCGCCCGGATGCATCATGAGGGTACGACCGAGCTCACGGAACCGTGCGTGGGCTTCGACTTCCCAGAACGCTTCGGCTGCGTCGCTCCCTGCCGCACGTAACCCCGCGCGGTCATATGCTGCATTGTCCCCGGCAATCTCCCGCACCGTTCCCCCCGACGCGTTCAGCCAGGCGGAGTACCGAAGATAGAACGTCGCCCGACCGGTCGCCGATGTGCCGGGGCGCACATCGATGGGGCCGCCAACACCTGTTGCGCCCGCTCGAATCCCTTCGATGAGCGTACGCGCCCACCCCGCGCCGACTCGGCATTGGGCGATGGTGAAGGCGACGATGCGTCCCCGGGCCTCGTGCAGACCGCGGCCCCACAGCGCGGGTACAAGCGTTCCGGACGGCATCGACAGGAATCGCGCCGAGCTGAAGCGTCTCCGCACCAGGTCGAGGCTGGATTCCGTCGAGGCGTCTACGACGAGGATCTCCGCGTCAAGGCCGACGCACGACGACTGCAACGCCTCGAGGCACTCGGACAGATGAGTTCCGGCGTCCAAACTGCCGACGATCACGGTGAGCTCGCAGCTCTCACGGGCGGGGGTCATCGCGCTGCCAGACAGGGAATGCTCAGTGGCGAGAGGCGCCCCTGAGTCTGGCGCCATCCGGACACCCTCGGACGAAAGCAAGAAAAAGCGCGCGGCGTTCTTTGACGATAAATCATTTCATTTCAAGCGGTTAACACCATGCTTCCGCGGCCTCGCCGAAGCACCGGCGTGCTTTAACTGTGCCGCGGGCGCCACATGTCGTGGCGCCTCTGCTGCGAAGCTCGCCAAACAGTTGAACTTCGGACGACGTCAACCGCTGCGCGGCGACCCTCTCGGAAGGACGCACAAGCGGACTCTGCGTCCCGGAGCGAGATGGCCGCCCCAGGCCAACGCAGAGCAAGCTACCGCCTAACCCTCGGGCTCACCGTAACATGGGACACGGTGATCCCCAAGCGACGTGGTCTTTGTTCGATACGCCGAGCCACTAGCTTGGAAGCATGTGACGCGGACGGAATTGCCCTCGGCAGCGGCGCCGGAGTTGCGTCAGGGAGAGGCACCCGAAGTCGGGCCTCACCGGCAGCCAGTGCACCGGTGCGTCTGAGGCTGTCAGTCGTCTACCTGCAACATCATCGCGTCCACGAGGCACGCTTGGCCGTCCGATCGTCGGGGGACCCGATCCGGGTCGTCTACTGTATCGACAACATGCAGTTGGGCGGGACCGAGTTGAACGCCGTGCGGACGGCAGAGCGGCTGGACCGCCGCCGGTTCGCGATCTCGGTCGTGTGCATACGCGCAAATGGTCCCCTGATGGCGCGATACCATGATGCCGGCATTCCGGTCCACCCCTTTCCGATGCGCAGCCTGCTCGGCCCGCGCGCCGTGCAGCAGGCGATTCGATTGATCCGACTGTTCCGCAGCGAACGGACTGACGTGGTGCACAGCCATGACGCCTACACGAGCGTGTTCGCGACGATCTGCGCCAGGGTTGCAGGAGTGCGCGGCGTGATCGCGAGCCGCCGCTCGTGGCATTCGCCGCACCTCCAAGGGCGCATCATGCGAGCGAACCGCGTCGCCTACCGGTTCGCCCACCGCGTCGTCGGCAACAGCCCGAGTGTGTCCCGACTCGTCGAGACGGAAGGCGGTGTGCCGGCGTCGCGCATCGTCACGATTCCGAACTTCCTCGATCCGCAGTCGTTCGAGCCGCTCGCGAACGAGGATCGCCGGCGACTGCTCGACGAGTTCGGCGTGCCGGCAGGTTCGTTCGTCGTGGGGATCGTGGCACGACTGTCCGCCGTGAAGGATCATGCAACGCTGCTTCGCGCCATCGCGTCGCTCGTACCGACAATTCCGACCCTTCACTGCGTGCTCGTCGGCGACGGCCCGGAGCGCGGGCGCATCGACGCATTGGCTCGGGAGCTGGGGATCGCCGAGCGCGTCCACCTGGCGGGCGAGCGTCCGCAGCTGCCGAATCTCCATGGGCTGTTCGATGTTTCCGTGCTCTGCTCCACCTCGGAAGCGTTCCCGAATTCGGTGCTCGAGGCGATGGCGGCGTCCCGCCCGGTCGTCGCCACGGCAGTCGGCGGGACACCGGACGCGGTTCGAGACGAAGAGACCGGGCTGCTCGTTCCACCCTCCGACCCGTCACGACTGGCGGGCGCGATCAGCCGCCTCTTCGAGGATCCGTCGCTTCGGGCCGAGCTCGGGCATGCCGGCTGCGCCGCGGCGCGGTCCTGCTACAGCGCATCGGCGGTGATCGGCCAGGTCGAGGCACTCTACACCGGGCTGGCTGGACGGGCCGTCGCATGACGACGCCCGATCGTCCGATCGGCGCGGGCCTTGGCGGCGGCGGCCTCTGGCCGGCGCACATCCCCCGCCCTGTCGCTCCGGGACCTGTCGTCATGCCGGACGGGCGGCAAGCGCCGGGCGCGCCGGCAGACGCCGCGTCCGATGCGTTGCCACCCGAGATCAGCTCGGAGCGTTGGCCGTGGAAGGGTGTGCAATGGTCGCTGACCTACGTCGGCTTCCTGGGATACATCTACTCGATTACGACCTACCGATTCCCGATCGGCGACGTCTCGATCGTGTGCGCGCTGTTCGGGCTGCTCCTGCAGAAGGAGCCGTTGCGCGTTCCAGCGCTGCTGAAAGGGCTCGGCCTGTTCATTCTCTGGGCGCTGGTCGGATACGCCGTAACGGATGCTCCGGGGGCGGTGTCGGTAAAACTCGAGGTCATCGCCAAGCTCTGGCTCATCGCGCTGGTCGCATCGAACGCCCTGCGCACGCGTGCGCAGATCCGGTTCTTCCTGGCGTTCTGGCTCGCGTGCTTCGCGTTCTATCCCGTGCGCGGCGCGTTGTTCAACTACTACATCTATCACGAGAATCTCGCCGGACGCGCGATCTGGAACTACATGTTCTCGAACCCGAACGATCTCGCAGCGTTCTGCATCCTGCAGCTCTCGATGGCCCTGGGGCTGCACGCCATCGAGGAGAAGGGACCGGTGCGTCTCGGGGCGCGTCTCGGGATGGCGGTGGTGCCGTTTCTCATCCTGCTGACGAAGTCGCGGGGCGCGTTCCTCGGATTTGCCGTGTTCCTGATGTTCGTGTTGAGCGGCTACCGTCGGCGCGTGCGTGCCATCTCGCTCGTGATCGTCGTTGGAGGGCTCGTGCTCGCCGTCGCGCCGGAAGGCGTGCTCGATCGCGTCTTCGCGCTGAAAAAGATCGAAACCACGGGTGACGTAGGGGCCGCGGACGAGGAGGGTTCGGCCGCGCAGCGGTACGAGATCTGGAAGGTGGCGCGCACGATCATCCGCGAGCATCCCATCGCGGGAGTGGGTCTCGGCGCCTACCCGTCGATTCACGCTCGCACCGCCATTCGCTCGAACTTCCAGCCGATAGCCCGGGGCTACCGAGACACGCACAGCACGTATCTCAACGTCATGGCGGAGACGGGATTCATTGGACTGTTGATCTTCCTCGCGAGCTATGGCGGGGTGCTGTACGAGGTCGATCAGATCCGCCGGCGCGCGAAGAAGCTCAGGCCACACACCGCGCAGACGATCTTCATGCTGGAAGTCGGGTTGGTGGGATTCTTCACCGCCGGGCTGTTCGG
>Ga0070676_10000624_pt1 | contig 17294 bp, 9 predicted proteins | sample KBSM53metaG_FD_64667 | JGI IMG/M metagenome (GOLD analysis project Ga0070676, IMG submission 64667) | Miscanthus rhizosphere microbial communities from Kellogg Biological Station, Michigan, USA - KBS M5-3 metaG | ecosystem: Host-associated > Plants > Roots > Rhizosphere > Soil ...
CCTTCCTTATAATTAAGTTTCTTCGAAATAGACAACGCTTCATTTGCCATGCTGTCTGCTTTGGCTAGTGGCACCGTAATTAAAGTTTGCAGCTCCGTTAGCCGGTTTACCCGTAGCGTATCCTGCTGCTTGTGCGTTTTTAAATCCTGTTCTATTTTTTTTACCCGTTGTTCCTGGGCATAAAGCCTTGTGATGCATGCGACCAGTGTAAGAAAGATGATTGTTCTTTTCATCGTGATATTGTAATTCAGGATTTGAGAGGTAAGTTAATAATAAATTCCGATCCATTCCCTTCTGCGCTGTTAACTGATATGTTTCCTCCATGCCCCTTCACTACTATATCATAACTTAACGATAACCCCAAACCCGTCCCTTCACCCGTGGGCTTAGTGGTAAAAAATGGCTGCATGATCTTGTCTTTAATGTTTTCAGGGATGCCATTGCCGTTGTCTTTTACTGTGATCACGATCTGATCAGTAGTATGGGATGTACTCAACTCCACGGTTGGCTTATAATCGGTTCCTGCTGTTTTCGATTTTTGATTGACAGCGTAAAAAGCATTATTGATCAGGTTGAGCAATACGCGACCGATATCTTGTTGCACTACATTTACTTTTGGTAAGTCAGGATCAAGATTGGTCACCATTTCCGCATTAAAGGATTTGTCTTTTGCCCGCAAACCATGAAAGGATAGTTTGAAAAACTCATCTGCCAGTACATTAATATTTGTTAGCTGTTTCTCGCCCGTGCTTGCCCGGCTATGTTGCAACATGCCCTTCACTATAAAATCGGCACGCTTACCATGCTGACTGATCTTCTGCTGATTGGCCTTGATGTCACTAATCAAGGGTCTTACTTCACTTATTCCGCCTCTGTCAAATTCCAGCTCCATCTCTTCGATCAGTTCCGTATTTACCTCCGAGAAGTTATTTACAAAGTTGAGCGGGTTTTGTATTTCATGGGCAATGCCTGCAGTCAGTTCACCCAATGAGGCCATTTTTTCGGATTGAATAAGTTGCCTTTGCGTGTTCTTAAGATCAGTAACAGTTTTCTCCAGGTCTTTTCGCTGTGCTTCTATTTTATCATTTTGCTGTTTCAGAATCCCGTTTGCCTTTTTCCTTTGACTATTTGCAAACAACAGGATGGCCGCGATTAAAATAAATACACCCAAAACCCCTAGCATAATATAAAAGCGGATCTTATTTTGATACGCCACTTCTGCTGCTTTTATCTCGTCTTGCTTTTGTTGCTCAGTAAACATTAGGTTTTGCACTTGCATTGTTTTTTGCTGGCTAAATAAACTGTCCTGTGCTGCAAGCATTAGCTGCTGATATTGATAAGCATTTTTGAAATCATTTTTTGATTTATATACCTCTGCTAACAGCGCGGTTGTCTTCATAATTGTCTCAGGGTTGCGGTCCAGTACACACTGATCATAGGCCTTTTTTGCAAAATCGATACAGGAATCCAACTTGTTCAGCTTTTGATAAGCCTCAGCTGTTCTCCGGGCGTCTTCACTTTGTAAGTAATGATTGTTTTTGGTTTCTTTTTGTGCGGCACTTTTGTTGTAATAGTCGATTGCCTTTGCATGATTCCCCTTTTTAAATTGAACAATGCCATAGTTTCGGAGCAAGAATCCTATATTATCTAACTGGTGTTTTCCCAATGACAATCTATAAGCCTTATCATTGTACCACAGAGCTGAGTCGAGGATATCCCTGTCAAGGTAGTTCCTGCATATATTATTGAGTTCTATCGCTATCTGGCGGTTCATATGTGCCTGCTCTGCCACTGCCAATCCTTTATGGTAATAATCGCCGGCTTTTTTTAAATCTTTAAGTGTACTGTACGTCAAGCCAAGTGTATTATAACATTCTGTCAAACTGGGTAAGTCTTTTAATTGTATGGCTATTGGTAAGGCTTCGAAAGTAACCTTTAGAGCGCCCGGCAGATCGCCAATGATATTCAAATAATTGGCCATATTGGCAAGCGAGCGCATTTCGCCGTATTTATAATGGATCCTGCGAGAGATAGCAAGGCCCTGCCGTGTGCAAAGCAAGCCGGAGTCGGTATTGGTTTGCAGATAAACCCAGATAGCTTTTGCATCAAGCAATTGTACCAAAGTGGTGTCCTGCTTATTTTTATTATAGGCTTTTTGCAGGCTATCTACATCCTTTTTTTGCGCAAAACCACCAAGACAGCAGCAAAGCAATAAAAAAATCAAGGGTAAATTCTTTTTCATTTATCGGAACAGGTTTAAAGTTGTTCCTATAAATGTAAGCAATCGCTATAAAAAGAAAGAATTCAGAGAGTTATGTGTCTAAATTCAAAAAATAGCTGATTTTGGAATGGGCAGACCGTCAATGGTCTCTTGCGCGACGTTTGAGGACACCTCCGGCAGCTTCCTTAATGGTACTGGTAAACACAAATGCCTTCTCATCAATTTCATGCACCATTTTTTTCAGGCGCCGCACCTCCAGTCGTGTTACAACGGTAAATACAATATCCACCGGCTGGCTTACATCGAAACTGTGTTTCAGAAAACCGCGTTCGCCTTTATAAACTGTGATACCGCGGCCCAAATCCATTACCAGTCTCTCTTTTATAAGAGCGCTTTGCCCCGAAATTATGGTTACGCCGGTATATTCCTCTAAGCCTTCGATAACAAAATTACTGGTGCGCGAAGCTACATAATAGGTGAGGATTGAATAAAGAGCTTCCGTCCAGCCCACTTCTATAGCAGCAATAAGGAAAATAACGATATTGATCCCTAAGATGATCTCGCTGATAGTAAAACTGATACGTTTACCTGTATAAAGGGCTAAAACTTCAATACCGTCTAATGCACACCCCCCGCGAATTGACAGGCCTACACCAATACCCATAAAACCACCACCAAATACAGCAACCAGTAATTTGTCGTCAGTAATAGTTGGCAAGTGAACAACACGAAGTAATAATAAAATGCACGCTCCAAGCCCGACGACGGCCGCTAAAGTTTTATAGGCGAACGCTTTATTCACGTGGTATGCACCCATAATAATAAAAGGGATGTTTACTGCGACGATCACATAGGGAATACTCTTAAATTCGTTTGGCTCACTGATGACAAGCGAGATGCCGGTAACCCCACCATCGAAAAATTTGTTAGGAATTAGGAAGCCTGTTAAAGCAAAAGCACAAAACAATATTCCGAAAATAACATAGATCGTATCGATAACACCACTTGGTAAGGTTAGTCTCTTCATATTAGCTTATTGTAATCAGGGCTTTACAGCTGAACTTTAATGCTTTTTAGTCCCTGTAAATTTAATGTAGTTTGGCTAAATATGTATTTTCTAAATGAATTTTAATCAAAATAGGGTTATGACGGTAAAATCATAACCCTATTTATCATGCTTTGGGTAATAAAAAACTATACTTCCATTTGTATCAAGCCGTAATGAAAGGCAGTTGTTATTTAGCTGGCGTGAGCCTTAGCAGCACGGCGCCATGTTTATTAATAGGCGTGGTGTAAGTGCTTTTATAATTACCTGCGTTTTGCTTTTTCCATAGGTTTCTCACGCTAATGCTACCCTTAAGGCCTACTGCAGAGAAATCTACACTGACATCCTGATCTTTATCGCTAATGTTAAAAAGAGCTACATAGATATCCTTATTATTTGGCACATGTGAGTACCAGGCCATAGCACTCTCTGTTTTGTAAAGCTGACGAGGCTGCAGGCCACGCTGATTTACAGCAAGTACTTCATCGTTTGTGAACAATGTTCGTTCAATCGCCCGGTTTTCCGGCAGATTCCCACCAATCATTAAAGGCGAGCGGTAAATACACCAGAAAGTCATATGGGTATACAGTTCGTCTTCCGTAAACCTGCTGTAGCGTTCGTCCCCTACAGGACCACGTTTGGATAATTTACCGATTTGCAGCATATCGCAATCTGGCCAGTGACCACTGCCGCCAACGTTTTCCCAACTTTTGGCATAATCAAACATGTGCAGTATTTCTTTCCAGTTATCCCAAAAATCATCAGCCATACGCCACATGTTGGCATTTTGTTTTACGTGTTCGGCCTCGTTTACCGGCGTCTCACCAGGTGAAATACTTAACACTACCGGTCGGCCGCATTGTTCAATCGCCTTGCGGTATCCTTCTATTTCTTTTTTATGATATGGACGTGATATGTCGTCAACTTTAATAAAATCAACACCCCATGAAGCATATAAATTTAGCAACGAGTTTAAATAAGCTTGTGCACCGGGTTTGTCCATATCAATGCCGTACATGTGGTTCATCCAGTCACATTTCGAATTGGTATCAGCTATCATATCTGCAGTGATGCCTTTAGCGCCAAGAACAGGAGTTTTTGCCCATACCGCCTGGCGCGGTATGCCGCGCATAACATGTATTCCAAATTTTAGTCCAAGACGGTGAACATAATCGGAAAGCGGTTTAAATCCATGCCCACCAAACGCCGACGGAAATTTGGTGGGTTGAGGAAACAGGCGTCCCCACTTATCCATAGTTAGCCAGGGCACAAATGAACCATCCCACAGATTTTTTTGATATGGGTTGCCAATATGACTTCCCGGAGGATTATCGTACGACCAGAGAAAATCAACCACTACATATTGCCAGCCATGCTGTTTCAGGTTTTTGGCCATGTAATCGGCATTGGCTTTAACTTCATTCTCGTGTACAGCCGATCCAAAACAGTTATAACTGTTCCAGCCCATAGGTGGAGTTGATGCAACAGGATTATTTTGAGCATATACATTGGCAGACCAAATGCAGCAAACGAGCAGCAGGTATTTGAGTTTCATTGGTGCTAAGCTTGTGGGTTTATAATTAGTGTTAAAATAACACTTAAATTTTTGCAAAAGCAAATCTTAATACAATTTTAATTGTTTGTTGTACAGTTATAGTTTTTTTAGTTTAATTTGGAATCGGCATTCAATCTTTAAGCTTCTAACCAATTATACCATTTCCTGATATGATAGTACATAAGATCAAAATAGTTACGCCATCAATCATGGCTTTACTGTTAACCAGCCTTTTTGTAAAAAGCCAGGATAAAACAGTTACCATCAATATTGATCTTTCAAAAACACATCAAACCATAAACAATTTCAGTGCTTCTGATGCATGGTCGTGCCAGTTTGTAGGGAACTGGCCGGACGAGAAAAGGAATAAAATTGCCGACCTGCTCTTTAGCATGGACACACTTAAAGATGGTTCGCCAAAAGGGATCGCACTTTCCATGTGGCGTTTCAACATTGGCGCGGGTAGTGCGGAGCAGGGTCCGGAAAGTGGTATAAAGGACGAATGGCGCAGGGCGGAATCGTTTTTTAATATTGACGGAACTTACAACTGGAAAAATCAAGCCGGGCAAGTATGGTTTATGGAAGCTGCTAAAAAAAGAGGAGTGGGACAGTTTCTTGGATTTTTTAATAGTCCGCCGGTTCAATTTACGGTTAATGGAAAGGCATTTGCCACCAAAGGGAAAACAAATATTTTGCCGGAGAAGTATGATACATTTGCAAAATATATTTCAAATGTAGTTAAAGGAGTTGAGCAGGTTAGCGGGGTAAAGTTAAATTATATTAGTCCGGTAAATGAGCCGCAATGGGGCTGGAGCGATGGGGGACAGGAGGGATGTCCTTATAATAACACTGAAATTGCCGAACTGGTGCGTTCAATAAACAAGACTTTTATTGAAGATCACATCTCATCAGATATTTTAATAGGTGAGGCAGGAAATATCAAGTATTTGTTTTCGCCGGTAGACAAACCGAATAAAGGAAACCAGATAAGCGATTTTTTCAAACGAGGGTCCCCCAATTTTATTGGAGACTTGAAAAAGCTAAGCAAGAATATAGCGGCACATAGCTACTTTACTACATCACCGATGGCATCATCCATTAAAACCAGGGAAACACTTTCAGAAGCTGTAAGCGCAGTTCCCGGTTTAAACTTTTGGCAATCGGAATACTGTATACTTGGAGATAATGATGGGGAAATAAACGGAGATAAACGCGATCTGGGCATTAATGCGGCATTGTACCTGGCAAAAGTGATCCACACAGATTTGACAAGCGCCAATGCAGCGGCCTGGCAATGGTGGACCGCAATTTCCGCATACGATTATAAAGATGGGCTGGTATATGTTGATAAAAATAATACAGACGGTAACTTCTACCCCAGCAAAATGCTTTGGGCAATGGGCAATTACAGCAGGTTTATCCGGCCGGGATATGTAAGGACCGACGCAGGGATAGATGGTGATCAGGCTCTAAGCAAAAACTTGTTCGTCTCGGTATTTAGGAAGGGGAAAAATATTACTACGGTTATTATTAACGATAATGCTGATGCCGTAAGGGTAAAGATTGGTAACAGCAAGATCAAATTGTTAAAGAAATTCACTACGTCCCAAACATCTGATTTGCAGCCAGGTGTATTGACCGATGGGAAAGGGTGTATATCAATTTCTGCTAAGTCGGTCACTACAATTACAGGCACTATGCTATAATAGATTTATAGCGTTTCTGTGATTATAGTAGTGAGCAACAATAAGAAATTCGACCTGCTATTTCAATCCTTAAAGTTTTATATTTATTGCGTTCGTTTATTTAAAACATTTAATGTTGTTTTATAGAGCGAATTGAGAGCGTAGGACCCAAATCACAATAAATTATTAAGGATAGAATGAATAATACCAGCAAAAACATTTACTACCTGGCTTTAGGTGCTTTTGTACTTTTATTAATTGCTTACGCTAACCACTTTAACAACGGTTTCCATTTTGACGATTCGCACGCCATCGTTACTAATACTTTCATTCGTGACCTGAAAAATATCCCGGCATTCTTTTCAGACCCAAAGATGTTCAGCTCGGAGCCTACGCATTGGGGCTTAAGATCGCTGGTGACTACTACGCTGGCTATAGATTATTGGCTCGGCGGAGGGCTTTACCCATTCTATTTCCAACTGGATACGTTTATCTGGCATATTGGCTTGTGCATCATGTTGTTCTTTGTTTACAAAACGCTCATGCGTAAATCTTTCCAGGAGCAATGGGTGCCATACCTGGCGTTTGCGGCTGCGGCCTGGTATGCCTTGCATATTGTAAACGGAGAAACGCTGAATTACGTCATTTCACGGTCGGACGTACTATCCACGTTTATGATCGTGTTATCCTTTCTGATATACATTAATTGGCCGGAGAAGAGAAAGTATTTCCTTTATGTCATACCCGCTTTTCTGGGTGTATTTGCAAAGGAAACGGTGCTCTGCCTTGTTATTACCTTATTTTTTTATATCCTGTTGTTCGAGAAAGATCTTTCATTTGGCGATCTGTTCAAACCAAAAAACTTTAAGACAATATTGTTGGTGATTTGGCGAATGTTACCATTGATAATAATTGTTGGGCTTACGCAAGTGTATGCTTTAACACGGATCAAAAGCGTTCCGGGTATCTCCAATCCATTGTTACCGTACATTCTTACCCAAAGCTATATTTGGGTGCATTATTTTATTTCGTTCTTCCTTCCGTTCAATCTTACTGCTGATTCCGACTCGGGTGTCATCGCTAACCCGTTTGATGAGCGGATCCTTATAGGCTGCATTTTTGTAGCTTTCTTATTGATAACCATCATCCGGACTTCTATAAAACCTGAAACCCGGCCCATTGCTTTTGGATTGATCTGGTTTTCTGTTGCTCTGCTACCAACCTCCCTGGCCCCTTTTGCCGAGGTGACTAACGATCACCGGATGTATTTCCCATTCATCGGTTTGATGCTGAGCGTGGTTACTTATGCCGGCTTGCTGATCAAACGTTATAACCATGTTTTTGAAAATAAAAAAAACTTCTCTTACCTGTTTGCCCTGCTATTTTGTGTTCTGGGTTTGAACGCCTACGGAATTTATAACCGGAACAAGGTTTGGCATGATGAGGAATCGTTATGGCGTGATGTCAGTATAAAAAGCCCATTGAACGGTCGTGGTTTAATGAACTATGGCCTGGCATTAATGGACAAGGGTAAATATCCCGAGGCCGAAAAACAGTATAAAGCAGCGGAGAAGCTTGTGCCGACTTATTCCTACCTGTATATAAATGAGGCTGTGTTGTATGGTGCACAGCATAAGAATAGCGAAGCAGAAGAAAACTTTGAAAAAGCTATCTCTTTGCAACCAGATGACTTTACGTCTTATACCTTTTATGCCCGGTTTTTATTAGATGCTGGCAAAGCAACCGAGGCTCAGGCCAAGGCCGAAAAGGCTTTACAGTTAAATCCCGGTTCGGAAATGGCGCTGAACTTATTATTAAAAATATACAACCAGCTTGGCTACTGGGATCAACTTGGGAAAACGGCAAAGCAATATCTAACCATAATACCAGGTGACAAATTTGCGCAGCAATGTTTGCAGGCCTCACAAACACATCAAAAAGTAGTAATAGAAGGTGCAACTAAAGTCGCCACACCAGTCACTGCCGGAGATTATTTGAATCAAAGCCTTGACTTTTATAATCAGGGCAAATACGATAAGTGTATCGAAGCATCTAACCAGGCATTAAAATTAAAACCTGACTATGCCGATGCCTGGAATAATATCGGAGCGGCTTATATCAAATTAACCAAATGGGATAAGGCTATTGATGCATGCAAAAAAGCATTAGCTATCAATCCAAGTCATACTTTGGCAAATAATAATCTAAAATATGCTGAGTCTCAGCTGAAAAAGTAAGGATTACTTATTCAGCATAATAAATATACCCGTCAGCACAATGAATGCGCCGACTGCTTGCTTAATGTTCAAACTTTCCTTTAAAAAGAAATGATTGGCAAGCACTATAAAAATGATGGAAGTGAGCGTAATAAATACCGAAAGAGTAGTAGAAACATCAGCCAGGTAAGAGATTTTCAGTAAAGTATTATTGATCAGAATAAAAGATAAGCGCGACAATACCGCCAGTGACATTGACAGGATAAACTTCCAGTTGAATACCAGTTTAATAATATTCCCGACGTTAAAGAGATTGCCCGATATCAAACCTCTGTCGCCAAGCAGGACAATTGAAAAGGCGGTGGCCAGGCAATAAACTATCACCCAGAAAATAGCTAAGGCAATCATATTTGTCGACGATTTAGTAGTTGTGGTTGATTTGAGTTGCACTTCTCAGGTCGTTTTTCAAAAATAACTAAATAAAGCTATTCCTAAATTTTATTATCAGCGTGCCCCAGGGTATAAACCCACGATATAAAAGCTGCCATTCGTTTACCCCACATCATTTGGAACATTTGTAGCTCTTCTTTCTTCCGTATCCCGTCAGATAGTTTAGCCGTTGTTTCTGATTCCTCATGGATCCGGTGGTTCATCAGGTTTTTATTAATATAAACAAATGAGCCTTTTCTGTTTGCCAGCTGGTACCACGCATACCAATCCAAAGCGACGGTAAAATCTGGGGAAAAGCTAAAACCATTTAATGCTTCAAGATTATAGGTCACCGCCGGGCAACAAATAGGATCGCCGAACTTTAGAACCAGTTTTTTGCTATAGTTACTGTTTATCTCCTTTTTGAAGAGAAAGGGAAACATCAATAACCTTTTTACAAAGTAGTTTAATGACTTGGGCCGGCGTTGATCATTTATCCAATCGTAATACCCAGTGAACGTGATCAGTACATTTTTATTAGTCGCTTTTATGACATTCTCAGCATACGCAGGTTCATAAACATCGTCCTGATGGGCAATGGTAGCCAGGGGCGTTGTTACTTTCGATAAAGCAAAATTCCAGTCGTTGGCAATGCCATTTTTATCATTTATGAAATAATCAAGGTTGTGTTTTTTTGCAATCTCTTTTGTATAATCTGTTGGAGTAGAAGTTGTAATGATGATATTGCTTTTTACAGACTGTGCCAATAAGCTTTGTATGCATTGTTCTATAAAAGAAGACTCCCTATAAGCGGGAATAACAAATGTGTGCATAAATTACTTGACTTTATAATCTATATTTCGTTAATATCTGGCTGACTGAAACTATTTATGATCGAAAGATATAATTTCCATCGCAAGTCAAGAAACTAATTTATTTGTTTGCCGTATAAATTGAATATTAAAGTAAAATTTGCGATATTCAGTGCTGATGTTTTTCCGTTTCCCCTTTCTATTTTAGCTGAACTTCCACCCTAATTATTATAACTATTAGTTAATATTTATTCAGGCATAAATCTGGGTTTTTGCCCTGAATTTTCCCTTTAAAATATTAATTAAAATAAACTATTAATTAAAATTTGCTTTCAGGGATTTTTTTCGGAAATTTATTTCCCCTTGATTGATAAATTGTGCTGTATAATAAAATACTCCTTTTGGGTGTTTAATATATATAGCACCAAAACTATTTTTGAAAAACGAACCCTGAATGAAAGTAAATTAACCTTTATTTTATTTGGAAAATTAGTTAAAACATTATCTTTTATTGGCTGTATATAGCAAATCACAGCTACCTAGAAAACTTTTTTGATTACCCAAACTATGAAAGATCAAATTCTGGAGGAACTCCTGCAACAAGAAGAAGTTTCAAGCTCGCTACATGAAGATTCTCTTGATTTGAAAGAACTTTTGCGGGTTCTTTCACTTGTCAAAAACGGTAAATTGGATACGCGGATGCCGGTCACACAGGCCGGGATAAACGGCAGAATATGCGAGGTGCTAAATGATATCATAGATATGAACCAGCGCCTGGTGGCTGAAATATCTGAGGCGGAAAAAACTATTGGTAAGAAAGGGAATTTATCTAAGCGTATTGAGCTTTCCGATGCACGCGGCGATTGGGCCGATGGTGTATCATCATTAAATAACCTGATATCCGACCTGACTTCGCCAACGCTGGAAATTGCGGGTATGATCAACTCCGTAGCAAATGGCGATTTGTCAAAACAAATACCCCTCGAAATAAGCGGTCACCCGCTGCGCGGTGAATTCCTTCGTATTGCAAAAGAATCAAACCAAATGCTTTCCAAACTAAGGTTATTCTCTATGGAGGTAACTCGGGTTGCGCGCCAGGTAGGTTCGGAAGGTAAGTTGGGTGAACAGGCAAAAATTAAAGGCGTAGCCGGTGTATGGGCCGAATTAACAGACTCGGTGAACCAGATGGCCGGTAACCTTACGGCCCAGGTGAGAAACGTTGCTGCGGTGACAACAGCGGTGGCAAAGGGTGACCTTTCCCGAAAGATCACGGTGGAGGCCAAGGGCGAAATATTGGAGTTGAAAAACACCATTAACACGATGGTGGATCAGCTCAACTCATTCTCTTCGGAAGTAACGCGTGTGGCATTGGAAGTAGGTACCGAAGGTAAACTGGGAGGCCAGGCTAAAGTGCCGGGCGTTGCAGGTACCTGGAAGGACTTAACAGACTCCGTAAACCGTATGGCGGGTAACTTGACCTCGCAGGTACGTAACATAGCGGGTGTAACTACGGCGGTGGCAAATGGTGACTTATCCAAGAAGATCACTGTGGACGTGAAGGGGGAAATGCTTGAGTTGAAAAAGACTATCAATACGATGGTGGATCAGCTGAACTCGTTCGCATCCGAAGTAACACGTGTGGCACTGGAAGTAGGTACGGAAGGTAAACTGGGAGGGCAGGCCCGTGTGAAAGGTGTTGGTGGGGTTTGGAAAGACCTTACCGACTCTGTAAACCAAATGGGTAGTAACCTGACAGACCAGGTGCGAAACATAGCATGGGTGACAACAGCGGTAGCGAAGGGTGACTTGTCGCGGAAGATTACGGTGGATGCTAAAGGTGAGCTCCTTGAGTTGAAGAATACGATCAATACGATGGTGGATCAGCTGAACTCCTTCTCATTTGAGGTGACCCGTGTGGCTAGGGAAGTGGGTTCGGAAGGTCAGCTAGGTGGCCAGGCGAATGTACCGGGCGTAGGTGGTACATGGAAAGATTTAACAGACTCAGTAAACCAGATGGCAGGTAACTTAACCGGCCAGGTGCGTAATATAGCCGAGGTAACTACGGCGGTGGCGAAAGGTGACTTGTCCAAGAAGATCACAGTAGACGTACAGGGCGAAATGCTTGAGTTAAAGAATACGATCAACACGATGGTGGATCAACTGAACTCATTCGGTTCGGAAGTAACCCGTGTGGCGAGGGAAGTAGGTTCAGAAGGGCAGCTGGGCGGCCAGGCAAACGTGCCTGGAGTAGCCGGTACCTGGAAGGACTTAACCGACTCGGTAAATAAAATGGCAGATAACCTGACCTCACAGGTGCGTAACATTGCGGAAGTGACCACCGCGGTGGCAAAGGGTGACCTTTCCCGTAAGATCACAGTAAATGCCAAGGGTGAGTTGTTGGAACTGAAAGATACGATCAATACGATGGTGGATCAGCTTCGTGGCTTTGCATCCGAAGTAACGCGCGTGGCACGTGAGGTGGGTTCTGAAGGGCAGTTAGGTGGCCAGGCAAACGTACCGGGTGTGGACGGTACCTGGAAGGACTTAACCGACTCGGTAAATAAAATGGCCGGTAACTTAACGGCACAGCTTAGAAATATAGCGGACGTATCCATCGCGATCGCAAATGGTGACTTGTCAAAGAAAATTACGGTAGACGTTCGCGGCGAGATATTGCAGCTGAAAGAAACCATTAATACAATGGTGGATCAGCTCCGTGGTTTTGCGTCCGAAGTAACGCGTGTGGCACGTGAGGTGGGTACCGACGGTAACTTGGGTGGCCAGGCGTTTGTGCCTGGTGTGGGTGGTACCTGGAAGGACTTGACTGACTCTGTAAACCAGATGTCGTCGAACTTAACTTCACAGGTGCGCAACATTGCTGAAGTTACCAAGGCGGTAGCCAGCGGTGACTTATCAAAAACGGTAATCATCGACGTAAAAGGTGAGATCCTCGATTTGAAAAATACCATCAATACGATGGTGGACCAGCTGAACTCGTTCGCATCCGAAGTAACGCGTGTGGCGAGGGAAGTAGGTACGGAAGGTAAATTGGGTGGCCAGGCACACGTGAAAGGTGTGGCCGGTACCTGGAAAGATTTAACGGACTCCGTGAACCAGATGGCATCCAACCTTACCGGGCAGATACGCGGCATCGCAAAAGTGGCAACTGGTATTGCAAAAGGTAACCTGAAACAGCGTCTATCCATCAATGCATTAGGTGAGGTGGCGCAGTTGACGGATACCATCAATGAAATGATCGATACGCTTGCGGTGTTTGCGGACGAAGTAACCACGGTGGCGCGTGAGGTGGGTGTACAAGGTCGTTTAGGTGGACAAGCCAGTGTGCCGGGCGCTTCTGGCACATGGAAGGATTTGACTGAAAACGTGAACCAATTGGCGCAGAATTTAACGGTACAAGTGCGTTCCATCTCCGAAGTGGCGTCGGCGGTAACTAAGGGTGACTTGACCCGAACAATCCGTGTGGATGCCAAAGGTGAGCTGGAAGCTTTGAAGGATACGATCAACCAGATGATCGCCAACCTGAAAGGTACAACACTCAGAAACCACGAGCAGGACTGGCTGAAATCGAACCTTGCAAAATTCGCGCAGATGCTTCAAGGCCAGCGTGACCGGAACGCTGTTGCTAACAAAGTGCTTTCGGAACTAGCCGAGCTCGTAAATGCAAAATATGGTGCCTTCTATGTACTGGAACAGGAAGTTGCCGAAGAGCCTAAGCTAAAACTCTTTGCCGGATATGCGCAAAAAAGCCGTAAACTCATCAACAATGAATTTGAACTAAGTGAAGGCCTTGTAGGGCAGTGCGCCACTGATAAGGAACGCATCCGTATAACCAACGTTCCATCTGAATATCTGCAGATCAGTTCGGGTATAGGTAGTGCGGCGCCAATTGACCTGGTAATCCTGCCGGTGTTGTTTGAAAATAATATCAAGGCGGTAATCGAGCTCGCTTCATTTGAAAACTTTAGCGATACGCATATCGACTTCCTCGACCAATTGACGGAGAGTATCGGTATCGTGTTGAACAACATTGAAACCAATACCCGTACTGAGGAACTGCTAAAACAATCACAATCGCTGGCTACTGAGCTTTCTGCGCAACAGGAAGAGTTAAGACGGGCAAACGATGAGTTGCACGATAAAGGTCGTTCATTGGAAGAAAAAGCTGAACAGCTGACACTGACCTCAAAATACAAATCTGAGTTCCTTGCGAATATGTCGCACGAGTTGCGTACGCCGCTTAACAGCTTGTTGATATTGGCACAGCAACTCTTTGAAAACCCTGAAGGTAACTTAACCGAGAAACAACGCAGGTACGCTAAAACGATCCACTCTTGCGGTGATGACTTGATCCAGTTGATCAATGATATCCTGGATTTGTCTAAGATCGAATCGGGTGTGATCTCAGCGGATGTAATGCCGGTTAACTTTAGAGAGATCGCTTCATTTGCGGAATCTACCTTCAAACCGATCTCGGAGGCTAAGAACCTGAAATTCGAGATCATACTGGAAGAAGGGCTGCCGGAAATGCTGGAAACGGATATGCAGCGTTTGAACCAGATTTTGAAGAACCTACTTTCAAATGCTTTCAAGTTCACCGAAAAAGGCGGCGTGAAACTGGAAATTTTCAGGCCAAATGCACGTCACGAGAATCCATTGACGGATACAGAGTCGGTAATCGCATTTTCTATTAGCGATACAGGTATCGGTATATCAAAAAATACACAGGGAATCATTTTTGAAGCATTCCAGCAGGCAGAAGGCTCAACCAGTCGTAAATACGGAGGCACCGGTTTAGGACTTTCTATTAGTAAAGGTTTTGCAGAGTTATTGGGCGGAACAATTACTGTAGGTAGTGAATTAGGTAAAGGAAGCGTATTTACTTTATATCTGCCATTAAGATATAAAGAGGAGTCTGCTTCTGCTACCACTTACAGCGTAAAAGAGTCGCATGCCCCATCACAGCTAAGAACCAATTTACTGGATACTGCAGAATTAGTGATAGACGACGACCGTCATAGCATCTCAGCTGAGGATAAAGTATTGCTGGTTATTGAGGATGATTTGCGCTTTACCAAAATTGTGATCGACAAAGCGCATGATTATGGGCTCAAAGTGATTGTGGCAATCAGCTACCTGGAAATATTTGATAGCATCCAGAAATATAATCCGATTGCTATTACGCTTGACGTGAATATGCCTGAATCAAATGGCTGGAAGATACTTAAACTTTTGAAGTCAGATCTCAATCTACGGCACATACCTGTCCACCTCATTTCGGGCGAAGACAACAAGGTTATGGCTTTAAAATTAGGTGCGAAGAGCTTCAGCCTGAAACCACTCTCCAATAATTCACTTGATGAACTGATATCAGGAATCATCCGCTTTAGCGAACAAACCAAGAAGAAGGTATTGATCATTGAAGATAATGAAAACGAGTTGCAGCGGCTTACCGAAATGCTTAGCAGTGACAGAGTAGAGGTACTGGGCGCGACGACAGCTAAAAAAGGCCTCACGCTGTTAAAGAAGGAAGCAGTAGATAGTATTATCCTTGATTTTGTGCTTCCTGATGCTGATGGCATTGAGCTGCTTAACAGGATCAATACATTAAAGCAACCACAAACTACTATGCTGCTTCACTCGGCAAGGGACTTTACTCAAAACGAGCTGATCCAGTTAAAGCGTTTGAACCATAAGGTTATCACTAAAACAGCCACCTCACATTCTTATTTGTTAGAGGAGATATTGACACTGTTACATGTTGATAAAAAATTCATAAGCCAGGAAAACCTCGAGATTATTAATGGCATACGGTTAAATAATGATGTGCTTGAGTCGAAAAAGGTGCTGGTAGTGGATGATGATGTGCGAAACCTGTTTGCGCTGACTGCCGTTTTTGAACGCTCAAACATCGAAGTAATCACCGCAGAAAGCGGACGAGAAGCGCTTGAAATACTCAACAGTGACAAGAAAGTAGACATTGTGCTGATGGATATCATGATGCCTGAGATGGATGGTTACGAAACGATCCAGATCATCCGTAAAGAACCAAAACACAAGAATTTGCCAATAATAGCTGTAACAGCAAAGGCGATGATAGGTGACCGTCAAAAATGTATTGCATCGGGTGCATCAGATTATATTACAAAACCTGTAAAAACTGATCAACTTTTATCGCTAATGCGTGTTTGGTTAATTAAATAACATAATCTGAGGATTTAAATCGCGAATGGCTGTAGCTCCTGATGATAATATAAAAGTTCTATTGGTAGACGATAACGAGAACAATCTGACATCAATGGAGCTGGTACTTGAAAATGAGGGTTATACTTTTTTTAAAGCAACGTCGGGCAAAGAGGCTTTACGCATACTTTTAAAGGAAGAGGATTTCTCACTGATCCTGTTGGACGTCCAGATGCCTATCATGGATGGATATGAGACGGCCGAGCTGATCTATCAGCGCGATAAGCTGAAGCGGATACCCATCGTCTTTTTCACTGCACAGGATTACGAAGAAGAATCCATGTTCAGAGGGTATAAGGCCGGCGCTGCCGATTTTATCAGGAAACCATTTAAGCCAGATTTACTGCGATATAAGGTAGCCATTTTTGCCGAATTACACCGGAAAAATCAGCTCTTGAGAAGGCAGGAAGAAAAGTTGAGATTAATAAATGAAGACCTGGTAGCATTAAACCGTAACCTGGAAAAAAGAGTATCGGAACGTACCCGGCAGCTTGAGACAGCAAACCAGGAATTGAAAGAGCTGAATTTGTCGAAGGATAAATTTTTATCAGTTATTTCTCATGATCTCCGTAATCCGCTTACTTCCCTTTTATTGTCATCCAAAACCTTAAATGATGAGATAGAGGATATTGAGCCTAAAAAGTTAAAGATGCTTTCAGGGGTCATTCACCGTACCTCTAACAGAATTTTAACGCAACTAAATGAACTGGTGGATTGGGCGAAAAAGCAGCGGCAAAAAACCACCTTTAATCCTCAAAAAATTCAACTTAATGATGCCATAAATGAAGCACTGGAATTGCTGAAAGAAACTGCAATACAAAAAGATGTCAAATTTGAAATTCAAACCTCAATAGACTTTTTTGTTAATGCTGACCCTTTGATGCTTCGCTCAATTTTGCAAAACATTGTTACCAATGCTATTAAGTATAGTCCGCGTAAGGGAATTGTTAATGTTAGCGCCCAATTGAACGATAAAATGGTAGAAATATGTGTAATGGATTTTGGCGTAGGCATGTCAGAAAAAACGAAAAATACAATATTGGGAAACAATAATACCACTTCGCTCCCGG
>Ga0070676_10000637_pt1 | contig 17069 bp, 13 predicted proteins | sample KBSM53metaG_FD_64667 | JGI IMG/M metagenome (GOLD analysis project Ga0070676, IMG submission 64667) | Miscanthus rhizosphere microbial communities from Kellogg Biological Station, Michigan, USA - KBS M5-3 metaG | ecosystem: Host-associated > Plants > Roots > Rhizosphere > Soil ...
CGCATCGGCATCGAGAACGAGCAGTGGGACGAGGCGATCAAGAACCTCCGGCGCGCGGTGGACCTCGATCCCGATCACGACGGGGCGTGGTCCGCCCTGGGCTTCGTCTACGAGGCGCAGAACAAGCTGGAGGAGGCGGTCGCGGTCTACAAGGAGGCGCTCAAGGCCAACCCGGAGAACGCGGCCTTCGTGGAGCGCCTGGGCGACCTGCTGGTCAAGCTCGGCCGCTACGGCGAGGCCCAGAGCGAGATGGAGACGCTGGTGGAGTCCCTCCCGCGCGACCCGCGGGTGTGGCTCAAGCTCGGCGCCGTCCACTACGAGCAGAAGCAGTACGACCGGGCGGTGGCGGCCTTCCGCCAGGCGGTGGCGCTGGAGCCCGGCAACATGCGCACGCGCTACTACCTGGCCACCGCGCTCATGGACGCGGGCAAGGACGACGAGGCGCGCGCCGAGCTGGAGAAGATCCTCCAGGCCGATCCCCGCTCGGTCGACGCGCGGGTGCAGCTCGGCTTCCTCTACGGCCGGGCCAAGAAGTACGACCAGGCGGTGGCGGCCCTGCAGGAAGCGGTGAACATCGAGCCGAAGCGGCCCGAGCTATTCCTCTACCTCGGCACCGCGCTCCAGCGCGCCAACCAGTACGACCGCGCCGCCAACGTGCTCCGCGAGGGGCTGTCGGTGGACGACAAGAACAAGGACCTCCACTTCCAGCTCGGGGTGGTCCAGGAGAAGCAGCAGCGCTTCGACGACGCGATCCGGTCGTTCCGGCGCGTGCTCGCCCTCGATTCCAAGCACGCCGAGTCCTACAACTACATCGGCTACATGTACGCCGAGCGGGGCACGAACCTCAGCGAGGCGATCCAGCTCATCCAGCAGGCCCTGGCGCTCGAGCCCGAGAACGGCTACTTCATCGACAGCCTGGGCTGGGCGTACTACCAGCAGGGCCGCTATCCCGAGGCCCTGCGCGAGCTGAAGCGCGCGGTGAGCCTCGCCAAGGAAGATCCCGTCCTCTACGAGCACCTGGGCGACGCCTACCTCAAGAACAACCTGACCAACGAGGCGATCGAGGCGTGGGAGAAGTCGCTCAAGACGGATCCCGACGGCCCCACCGCCGGCCAGGTCCGCACCAAGATCAAGGAGACGCGGGAGAACCAGACCCGGGCCAAGGGTGCGCCCAAGGCCCAGCAGAAGTAGCCGCCTCGCGGCGCTGATCCTGGCCGGCGTCGTGGGGGGCTGCGCCACCGCGGCTCCGCCCCCGGCGCCCATGCCGGTCTCCGAGGAGGCGCGCGCCGCGCTGGCGCGCATCGAGCAGCACCGGCGGTCGCTGCAGGACCTTCGCTCGCTGACCGACATCACGATCCGCCGCAGCAACCGGAGTCAGCGGCTCTCCGGCGTGCTGCTGCTCCTGGGCGACCCCGCGTCCCTCCGCTTCGAGGCGCTGTCCCCGTTCGGCACCCCGGTGCTGATCGTGGCCGGCGACCCGAAGAGCGTCACGCTCTGGGAAGTGCTCGACAACCGGGCCTACATCGCCCCCGCCTCGCCCGAGGCCAACCGCCGATGGCTGGGTCTGGCCCTGGGGGGCGAGGACCTGGTGGCGCTGCTCGCGGGCCGGGTGCGACCGATGCCGGACCCGGCCGCCGTCGAGCTGCTGGCCGCCGACTCGATCGGCCCCTCGCTCCGCCTCGCGGGCGCCACCGGCGAGCAGCGCATCTGGTTCGATCCCGACAGCGGCCAGGCCCGACAGGTGGAGTGGACCGGCAAGAACCCGGCGCGGGTGACGTTCGCGCCGACCGCACCCGACGGACCGCCGGCCGGGCTCCAGCTGGAGACGCCGGACGGCGCGCTGCAGGTGCGCGTGGCCTACCGCAACCCCCAGATGAACTCCGGCCTCGATCCCTCCCTGCTGACGCTGACTGTACCGGAACACGTTAGAATTCAAGACTTCCGTTGACACTCAGCGGCGGCACATGGTAGCGTGTGCTGCCTTGTCGAAGCGGTTACGGGGTAGCCAGGGGCTTGTCCTCCGCACCTCGGCCAAAGTGAACTTGGCCCTCGAGGTGCTGGGGAAGCGGGGCGACGGCTACCATGAGATCGCGACGGTGCTGCAAGCGGTGGACCTCTTCGATCGCCTGACCGTGGACCCGGACGAGACCCTGTCGCTGCACACCGATGACCCGGAGCTGCCCACCGATGACGGCAATCTCGTGATGCGGGCCGCGCGCCTGCTCCAGAAGGCCGCCGGCGTCGATCGGGGAGCACGGCTGCGGCTGCACAAGCGCATCCCGGTGGCGGCGGGTCTGGGCGGCGGCTCGAGCGACGCGGCGGCCGCGCTCACCGGGCTCAACCGGCTCTGGGGGCTCAGGTGGCCCCGGCCCCGGCTGCAGGAGCTGGCGGTCGAGCTCGGCATGGACGTGCCCTTCTTCCTGGGCACCGGCCGGGCGGTGGCCCGGGGACGGGGCGAGCAGCTCGCGACCCTGCCCGGTGGCGGAGGCTACGCCCTGGTGCTGGTGAACCCGCGCACGCCGCTCTCGACCAAGGAGGTGTATGGCCGGGTGCCGGTGGGCTGGCACGCGGAGCCGACCGGCACCGAGCGCGTGATCGAGGCCCTGCGACGCCGCAACGTGGGCGTGCTGGCCGCCGCGCTGACCAACAACCTGGAGCGGGTGGTCGAGCCGGTGCTCCCGGTCATCGGCCGCATGAAGGCGGCCCTCTTGGCAGCGGGAGCGCTCGGGGCGATCATGTCGGGCAGCGGCCCGACGGTGTTCGGGCTCGCGCGGTCCCTCGACCACGCGCGTCAGATCCGCTCGCGGATCAGCCGGGCCGGCTGGGCGTGCTGGGCGGTCAGGACCAATTCGGGACCGGCGATCCGGGTGAGCCGATGACGGCACTGGGGCGTCGTTCAGTGGTAGGACTCGGGGCTTTGGACCCCGCAATGGAGGTTCGATTCCTCCCGCCCCAGCCACTTTGGTATCCGCTCGGCTCGCCTTCGGCTGCACCTCGCCAAGCAACTGCGGCGCTGCGTGAAAGGGAAGCAAGGGTGGCACGAGCAAACCGGATAGCCGCAATGGCCTTACGGGAGACACCATGGCCTACGAGCTGAAGCTGTTCTCGGGCAACGCGAACCGGCCCCTGGCCGAGGAGATCGCCAAGACCCTCCAGCTCCCCCTGGGTGACGCGGACGTCTCGCGGTTCTCGGACGGCGAGATCTACGTGCAGATCAACGAGAACGTCCGCGGCGAGGACGTGTTCGTGGTCCAGCCCACCTGCCCGCCGGTGAACGATCACCTGATGGAGCTGCTGGTGATGATCGACGCCTTCAAGCGGGCCTCGGCGCGTCGCATCACCGCGGTGCTCCCCTACTACGGCTACGGCCGGCAGGACCGCAAGGTGCAGCCGCGGGTTCCGATCACGGCCAAGCTGGTGGCCGACCTGCTCACCGCGGCGGGCGCGCACCGGCTGCTCGCGGTGGACCTGCACGCGGGCCAGATCCAGGGCTTCTTCAACATCCCGGTGGACCACCTGTTCGCGCTGCCGCCGATCATCGTCGACCACCTGGTCAAGATGGACCTGCACGATCCGGTGCTGGTCTCCCCCGACGCGGGCGGCGTGGAGCGGGCCCGCGCGGTGGCCAAGCGCCTCAAGGCGGGCCTGGCCATCATCGACAAGCGGCGCGACGGCAATAACGTCGCGGTCTTCATGCACCTGATCGGCGACGTCAAGGGCCGGGACGCGGTGATCATCGACGACATGATCGACACCGCGGGCACCCTGGTCCAGGCGGTCGACGCGCTCAAGCGCGAGGGAGCCCGCCGCATCGTGGCGTGTGCGGTGCACGGCGTGCTGTCGGGCCCCGCGATCGCCCGCATCGAGGAGTCGGCGCTCGAGGAGGTCATCATCACCAACTCCATCGCGCTGACCCCCGAGCACCAGGTGCCGAAGATCCGCGTCCTCTCGGTCGCCCCCCTGCTGGCGGAGGCGATCCGTCGCATCCACGACGAGGAGTCGGTGTCGACCCTCTTCGTGTAGAGACCATTCACCAAGGAGCAACGAGTCATGGACATGCGTGAGCTGACCATCACGAAGCGCGAGGGCGTCGGCAAGGGCCCGGCCAAGCGGCTGCGCCGCGACGGCCGCGTCCCGGCGATTCTCTACGGCGGCGCCACCCCGATGAGCATCGCGGTGGCCCCCAAGGACATCCTGCGTCTCATCCACGGCCACGAGGGCAGCACCCAGCTCTTCCGGATCGCCTTCGACGGCGGCACCGACGCCCGGATGGCCATCATCCGCGACCTCCAGTTCGATCCGGTCACCGAGAACCTGATCCACGTCGACCTGCAGGAAGTGGCGATGGACCGGGCCATCCAGGTCTCGGTGGCCATCCACCACGTGGGCGAGTCGATCGGGGTGAAAGACTCGGCGGGCATCCTCGAGATGGTGCTGCGCGAGGTGCGGGTCTCCTGCCTGCCCGGCAACATCCCCGAGTACCTCGAGGCCGACGTCACCAACCTGAACATCCACGACGTGTTCACCGTAAAGGACCTCAAGGTCCCCGAGGGCGTGCGCGTCCTGAACGATCCCAATCAGGCGGTGGTGACGGTGGCCCCGCCGGCCGCGGAGGAAGTCGCGGCGGTGGCGGCGGTGCCGACCGAGGCCACGGCGGCGGAGCCCGAGGTGCTCACCGAGCGCAAGCCGAAGGAAGAGGCGGGCGAGGCGGACAAGGCCGGAGGCGAGAAGAAGAAGTAGGTGGCCCAGGCCGTCGTCGGACTGGGGAACCCGGGGCCGGAGTATCGCAACACCAGACACAACGTGGGCCAGCGTGTGGTGGACGCGCTGGCCCACCGTATTCATGCGCGCTTCGAGCGGGACGGCGGCCACGCCGTCGCGACGGGGCGCTGGCAAGGCGAGACGCTGTACCTCATCAAGCCGGGCAGCTTCATGAACGTGACCGGGCCGCCGGTGGCGCGCCTCGCCCGGAAGCTACACCTCGGTCCCGCCGACCTGGTGATCGTCTTCGACGACATCGATCTCCCCCTCGGCAAGGTCCGCGTGCGCCTGCAGGGCAGCGCGGGCGGCCACAACGGGGTGCGCTCGTTGATCGCGGCCTTCGGCACCGACGCCCTCCGGCGGGTCAAGATCGGCGTCGGCCGGCCCGGCCGCCCCGGCGAGGACCGCGAGCGGGTGGCCGACCACGTGCTCTCCGCCTTCACTCCGGACGAGACGGAGGCGATCGCGAGGGCGTGCGAGGAAGCCGCGGAGCAGGCCATGAAGCTCGTGGAGAGCCGCTGACGGCGGCGCGGGCATGAGCACGCCGACGGACGCGATCCGGCTCTCCACCGGGAGCGGCGGGCTCGAGTGGCCCGAGGTGCTAGACCTGCTGGCCCGCGAGGCCCGCACCCCGATGGGGCGCGAGCGGGCGCGGGCGGCCGCGCCGCGGACCGACCTGGGCCGCATCCGCGCGGCGCTCGCCGAGACCGGCCAGGCGCGCGCCGCCCTCGGCCAGACCGGCGCGCCGCCCTGGGACGGAGTGATCGACGTGCGCCCCACGCTGGAGGCCGCGCGCGTCCCCGGCTCGGTGGCGGAGGCCGCGGACCTGGCCGCGCTGATCCCGCTGCTGGAGGCGGCGGGGCGCCTCCGCGCCTACGGGCGCGCCATCGCCCCGGTGGCGCCCGCGCTGGCGGAGGCCCTGGCCGGGTTCCCGGCGCAGAAGGAGCTCGCCGAGCTGCTCACCCGCTCGATCGACGCCGACGGCCAGGTGCGCGACGAGGCCTCCCCCGCCCTGCGCCGCGGGCGCGGCCGCATCCGGGACCTGCGGCGCGAGCTCGTGAAGCGGCTCGAGGCCTACTTCGGCGCACCCGGCGCGGAGGCCACCTTCCAGGAGCGCTACGTCACGATCCGCCACGGCCGCTACGTGTTGCCGATCCGCGCCGAGGCCAAGAGCCGGCTGCGCGGCATCGTCCACGACCGCTCCCAGAGCGGGGCGACCCTCTTCGTCGAGCCGGAGGCGATGGTGGAGGGCAACAACGAGCTGGTGCAGGCGGTGCGCGAGGAGGAGATCGAGATCGTCCGCATCCTCGCCGCCCTCACCGACGCGGTGCGAGAGGCGCTGCCCGAGCTGGACGCGCTGGTGGCCGGCATCGGCGACGTCGACCTCGTCTTCGCCCGCGGCGCCCTCGCCGAGCGCATGGAGGCGGTCGAGCCCACGGTCGACGAGGCGCGCGAGGTCTTCCTCCCCGGCGCCCGCAACCCCTTGCTGCTAGCCCAGTCGTGGAGAGCCGCCAGGCCCGCCGAGGGAAGACCGCCCGAAGCCCGCTTGTCTGGCGCAGTTGCTAGGCGAGGTGCAGCCGAAGGCGAGCCGAGCGCATTCGACAGATCAGCCGAAGGCGAGCCGAGCGCATTCGACAGATCAGCCGAAGGCGAGCCGAGCGGATCGGTCATCCCCATGGACCTCGAGATCCACGCCGAGCGTCCCCTGCTCGTCATCACCGGCCCCAACGCGGGCGGCAAGACGGTGGCGCTCAAGACCCTGGGCCTGCTCGCGCTGATGGCCCAGGCGGGCTGCCACGTCCCGGCCCGCGCGGGCGCGCGCCTGCCGGTGTTCTCGCAGTGCTTCGCGATCGTGGGCGACGACCAGAGCGTGGCCGAGAACCTCTCGACCTTCTCCGCGTTCGTCAAGCAGCTGCGCCTGGTGCTGGAGCGCGTCGACGACCGCTCGCTGGTGCTGCTCGACGAGCTGGGCGCGGGCACCGATCCCGACGACGGCGCCGCGCTGGCCCAGGCGGTGCTCGAGGACCTGGGCGAGCGGGGCGCGGTGGTGGCGGCCTCCACCCACCTCGAGCCGCTCAAGGGCTTCGCCTCGACGCACCCGCGCGCGCGCAACGCCTCGGTGGAGTTCGACGCCGAGCGCCTCGCCCCCACGTTCCGCCTCGTCTACGACCGGCCGGGGCAGAGCTACGCGCTCTCCATCGGCGCGCGCCTCGGCCTGCCGCCGGCCCTGATCGCGCGCGCCCACGCCCACCGCTCCACCCAGCAGCGGCAGCTGCAGGAGCTGCTCGCGCGCCTCGACGATCGGGACCGGCGCGACGCGGAGCGCGCGGCCGAGCTCGAGCGGCGCGAGGCGGAGAGCGCGGGCCTGCTGGCCCGGGCCCAGGCCGAGCTGGAGGCGGCGCGGGCCACCGCGCGCGAGGCGGTGGCGCGCGCCCGCGCGGAGGCCCAGCGCCTCGTGACCGAGGTGCGCCGCTCGGTGAACGACGAGTGGGATCGACTCAAGCGCGCCGAGAAGACCCGCCCCGAGCTCGAGCGCGCGCGCAAGCGCCTGGTCGAGACCGCGCAGCACGTGGAGCGGGCCGCGGGTCCCGCCGCCGCGCCCGGGCCGGACGCGGGGGGCCCCGCCGCGGCGGGCGACCGCGTCGAGGTCCCGCACCTCGGGCTCCGGGGCCAGGTGCTGGCCGTCGACGGCGAGACCGCGACCGTGCAGGCGGGCGCGGTCACCGTGAAGGTGCCGCTGCAGGCGCTCGCGGTGGTCGCCCGGGGCGACGCCGCGCGCGGCGATGTGGCGCGCGGCGAGGGAGTCCTGTATTCTCGCCCCCGGATGGGGACGGGAGCGGGCGCGAAGGCCGGGGATCGACAGGGTAATCGGGGGACGGTGGCGGTGCCCGGCAAGAGCGGGGTGCCGGGCGAGCTGCATCTCATCGGGCGCACCACCGACGAGGCGCGGGATCTCCTCGAGAAGTACCTCGACGACGCGTTCCTGGCCGGCCTCTCCACCGTCCGCATCGTCCACGGCAAGGGCACCGGCGCCCTGCGTCGCGCGGTCGAGGACCTCCTCGACGGCCATCCCCTGATCGCCGAGCACCGTCCGGGCGCGCCCTCCGAGGGCGGTGCCGGCGCGACGGTGGCCACGCTCACCCAGAGCTAGAGACAGGACCTCCATGCCCGGCGGCTTCACCCAGCAGCATCTCGACGAGATCCGGTCCCGGGTCGACATCGTCGAGATCGTCGGCCAGGTGGTGAAGCTCAAGCGGGCGGGCGAGAACTGGAAGGGCCTCTGTCCCTTCCACACCGAGAAGACCGCGTCGTTCACCGTGAACCCGAAGCGGAACATCTACCACTGCTTCGGCTGCGGCGCGGGAGGCGACGCCTTCAGCTTCCTGATGCGCCAGGAGCGCGTCGCCTTCCCGGAGGCGGTGCGCAGCCTCGCCGAGCGCGCGGGCGTCACGCTGCCCGAAGCCGGCGGGCGGAGCCCCGAGACCGACAACAAGCTCGAGGCCCTGCGCCGGGTGATGGCGCTGGCCGCCGAGTTCTACGTGGGCGCGCTCTGGGAGCGCGGCGGCGAGAAGGGCCGCACCTACCTCGAGCAGCGCGGGGTCGACCCGGAGATGGCGCGCCGCTTCGGGCTGGGCTACGCCCCCGAGGGCTGGAACAGCCTGCTCTCGGCGATGGCGCGCCAGGGGATCGGCGAGGACCTCGTGGTGCAGGCCGGCCTCGCGCTGCCGCGGCAGAACCAGCCCGGCTTCTACGACCGCTTCCGGGGACGCCTGCTGTTCTCGATCCGCGACGTGCAGGGCCGGGTGGTGGCCTTCGGCGGGCGCGCGCTCGCGGGCGAGGAGCCGAAGTACCTCAACTCGCCGGAGACCGCGCTCTACGTCAAGGGCCAGATGCTCTACGCGCTCGACGTGGCCCGCACCGGCATGCGCGAGCGCGGGCGGGCCATCCTCGTGGAGGGCTATCTCGACTGCCTGATGGCGCACCAGCACGGCTTCGGCGAGACGGTCGCCGCCCTCGGCACCGCGTTCACCCCCGCCCAGCTGGGGCTGCTGCGTCGATACGCTGACGAGGTGATCGCGCTGTTCGACGCCGACGCGGCGGGCCAGAAGGCCTCGACCCGGCTCGAGGAGATGATGAACGACGTGATGGACGTGCAGAACCTGGGCTGGTCCGTCGCCCGCACCGGGGACTTCGAGAAGCTCGGCCACCTGCCCATCCGGGTCGCCCTCCTGCCCGCCGGCCACGATCCCGACAGCCTGCTCCGCGCCGAGGGGGCGGCGGCCCTCACCGCCCGGCTCGAGGCGGCCCGTCCCCTGCTGTCCTTCGTGCTCGAGAAGGCGCTCGGCGACGAGGACCTGACCACCGCCCGCGGCCGCGCCAACGCGCACGCGCGGGTGGCCCTGATCCTCTCCAAGGTGGCGGGCGCCGAGGAGGCCACCGCCCTGGCCCGCGAGGCGTCCCGGAAGCTGGGCGTGGACTCGACCCAGCTCTGGATCGAGGCCCAGCAGCTCCAGGGCGCGCGGGCCCGGAGCCATCGGCCCCACACGCCCTCACCGGCCGCCTCTACGGACGATCCCGCGGGAGCGGCCTGGCCGCAGCCGGTGTCCTTCGAGCGCGATCTTGTGGCCCTCCTCTTGCAAGTTGACGAGGCTCGTGCGGATCTTCTTTCCGTCCTCGAAGAGGAGGACGTGGTCCACCCCGGTCTCCGGCAGATCCTGGCCGCACTGCGGCGAGCCCCCGGCGGCGCCCCCGAGACCCTCATGGCGGAGATGACCGGCGACCGGGAGCGTGGTCTGCTGGCGGCCCTCCTCGTCGAGGAGCGCAAGTGGGTCGATACACATAGTCACGTGGCAGAGCTGAAGAGGCGGTACCATATCCGCCATCGTAAACTTCGGGTGAGCCAGGTGACTCGGGCGATCATCGACGCCCAGGCCAGCGGTGACCCGGCGCTGCCCGCGCTCGAGGACGAGCTCAGAGCGCTGCAGCGGGACTTGCAGAGGGAGGCGGAGGCCGTCAGGGAGCTGGCCCTGGCGCGCCCGGGGTTTCCGGGCCACGGTCCGGAGGACTCCCCGCGCCAGACAGGTACACCCTAACCCCCACCCAGGAGAGCGGCACAGCATGGCGAACGAGTCGAAGATGGCGGACGAACCGAAGATCGAGGAGCTGGACAAGCTCATCGCGAAGGGCAAGCAGAAGGGCTTCCTCACCTATGACGAGGTGAACGACGCCCTGCCCTCCGATCTCGTCACCCTCGATCAGCTCGACGACATCATGATGATGTTCGGCTCGATGGACATCGAGCTCGTCGACTCCACCAAGGCCGCGCGCCTGCCGTCGGAGATGGCCTCCCAGGCCGCCGACCCCGAGCCGGACGACGAGGAGCCGGAGCCGCGCCGCATCGACCTGACCCCGGGCCCGGTCGGCCGCACCGAGGATCCGGTCCGCCTCTACCTGCGCGAGATGGGCAAGGTCGCCCTGCTCACCCGCGAGGGCGAGATCACGCTCGCCAAGCGCATCGAGGAGGGCAAGGACGAGGCGACCGCGGCCATCCTCTCCACCAGCCTCGCGGTCGAGAAGATCCGCGCGCTCCGCGAGGAGCTGCGCCGCGACGAGGCCCCGATCAAGGACGTGGTCGACTTCCCGGAGGAGGAGTCCACCGAGGAGAAGGAGGAGGCGCTCCGCCGCTCGGTGATCCGCGAGCTCGGCAACGTGGACCGCCTCCTGCGGGAGCGCGAGCGCCTCACGCACCAGTGGCGACGGCTCAAGGCCAAGGCGGGCGGCCGCAAGCGCGGCAAGGCCGAGCCGGCCTGGAAGCGCGTCGAGACCCAGGCCGAAGCCAAGAAGGGCAAGGTCCTCTCGATCCTCCGCGGGCTCAACCTCCAGCAGTCCCTCCTCGACATGTGGGGCGCCGATCTCAAGAAGCTGGTCGAGAAGATCCACCGGGCCGAGCGTGAGATCGCGCTCTGGTCCGACGGCAAGCGCCCGGCCCCCACCGCGGTGGATGCGTTCCTCTCCTCGCTGGCCGACGACGACCGCGACGAGGGCGACCGCGACCTCTACCAGAAGGCGGCCGCCAAGTACCCCTCGATCAAGGACCGGCTGGTGTGGGTGGCCCAGCAGAAGATCAAGCGGGCCGAGGAGCTGGCCGACGCGCGGGCGGAAGAGCTGAAGAACATCGTCAAGGTCATCAAGCAGGGCGAGGCCAAGGCCGCGCGGGCCAAGAAGGAGATGGTGGAGGCCAACCTCCGGCTCGTCATCTCGATCGCCAAGAAGTACACCAACCGCGGGCTGCAGTTCCTCGACCTGATCCAGGAAGGCAACATCGGCCTGATGAAGGCGGTCGACAAGTTCGAGTACCGCCGGGGCTACAAGTTCTCGACCTACGCCACCTGGTGGATCCGGCAGGCGATCACGCGCGCCATCGCGGACCAGGCCCGCACCATCCGGATCCCGGTGCACATGATCGAGACCATCAACAAGCTCATCCGGACCTCCAGGCAGCTGGTCCAGGAGCTGGGGCGCGAGCCCACCCCGGAGGAGATCGCGGTGAAGATGGAGGTCCCGGTCGACAAGGTCCGCAAGGTCCTCAAGATCGCGCAGGAGCCCATCTCGCTCGAGACCCCGATCGGCGAGGAAGAGGACAGCCACCTGGGGGACTTCATCGAGGACAAGCAGGTGGGCTCGCCGGTGGAGAGCATGATCGGGCTCTCGCTGCGGGAGCAGACCAACAAGGTCCTGAACTCCCTCACCCCGCGAGAGGAGAAGGTGCTGCGCCTGCGCTTCGGCCTCTCCGACGGCTGCGAGCACACGCTGGAGGAGGTCGGCCAGGACTTCGCGGTCACCCGCGAGCGCATCCGGCAGATCGAGGCCAAGGCCCTGCGCAAGCTGCGCCATCCCTCGCGCTCCAAGAAGCTGCGGAGCTTCCTGGAGTCGTGATTCCCGGTGGTATCATGAGCGGCGGGCCCATAGCTCAATTGGCAGAGCCCCCGGCTCATAACCGGTCCGGTCTTGGTTCGAGTCCAAGTGGGCCCACCAATATGCACCCTCTCCCATCCGGGGAGGGGGCGGACGAGCGGCGACCGAGACATTGATCGAGAGAGGGTAAGTGGACGTCCAGCTCCAGACGCTGATCAATCTGCAGGCGATCGACACGCGGATCGCCGGTCTCGAGGCCGACGCCGCTCGGCTCCCCCGGGAGATCGCCGCCATCCACGCCGCGGTCGAGGCCGCCAAGAAGGACGCCGAGCAGGCCAAGGCCCGCCTCGACGCCGCCAAGAAAGACCAGCGGGCCAAGGAGAAGGACCTCGAGGTCGTCCAGGGCAAGCGGGCCAAGAACGAGGCACGCCTCTACGAGGTGAAGACCAACAAGGAGTACTCCGCGGTCCTCATCGAGATCGAGGAGATCAAGCAGGAGAAGGCCCGGATGGAGGAGGAGGTCCTGGTGCTGATGGAAGCCCAGGAGCGCCTCACGAGCGACATCCGCGAGGCCGAGGCGCGATTCAAGCAGCGCGAGAGCGAGGGCCGGAGCCAGGAGGCCACGCTCACGGAGCAGCTGCGCGGGATCGAGGCCGATCTGGCCGGCGTGCGCACCGAGCGCAAGGAGCTGGCCAGCAAGCTCCCCCGCAACATCCTCGCCGACTACGACCGCATCCTCCGCGCCCGCGCCGGGCTGGCCCTGGTCCCGGTGACCAAGCCCAACTTCTGCGGCGCCTGCCGGATGACGATCACGCCCCAGCGGCTGCAGGAGCTCCGCGCGCAGTCCTCGCTGATCCCCTGCGAGTCCTGCGGCCGCTACCTCTACTGGCCCTCCTGACCGCCGGCTCTCCGGAGGTCTCCCTCTCCCCGCAGGGGAGAGGGCAGGGTGAGGGGCGCTGATGCCCCCAACTACCCCCGTCGCCATGTACACGGACGGCGCCTGCTCGGGCAACCCCGGGCCCGGCGGCTGGGGAGTCCTCATCGTCCACGACGGCCGCGAGACGGAGCTCTCCGGCGCCGAGAACCCCACCACGAACCAGCGCATGGAGCTGACGGCTCCGATCCAGGGCCTTCGCTCCCTCGGTGCCCGGCGGCGCCGGGTCGACATCTACAGCGACAGCGCCTACGTCATCAACTGCTTCCGCGACAAGTGGTACGAGCGCTGGCGGAAGAACGGCTGGGTCAACTCCCAGAAGAAGCCCGTCGAGAACCGTGACCTCTGGGAGGCCCTGATCGACCTGGTGGAGTACCACGACGTGACCTGGCACAAGGTCGCCGGCCACAGCGGCCACATCGAGAACGACCGCGTCGACGCCCTCGCCCGCGCCGCCATCCGCCGCTGATGGGGTCAGGTCTTACATTCCGACATTTTCCCCGCGCGCGGCGATGTCACGCCGGGCGGGGAAAATGTCGGAATGTAAGACCTGACCCCTTATCCGATGTGGAGGCCGCCGTTCGGGGAGAGCCACTGGCCGGTGAAGTAGGCGCCGTCGTCGGAGGCGAGGAAGAGCGCGGTGGAGGCGACCTCCTCCGGCTCGCCCCAGCGGCCGAGCGGCGTGCGGGCCAGCAGGACCTTCTGCATCACGGGTGAGATCGGCCGGGTCATCGGGGTGTCGATGTAGCCCGGGCAGATCGCGTTGACCCGGATCCCGCGCGAGGCCACCTCGCGCGACAGCGCCCGGGTGAAGGCCAGGATGCCGCCCTTGGCCGCGCTGTAGTGCGGCGCGGCCTCGAGCCCCATCAGGGCGGCCACGCTCGACATGTTGATGATGACCCCGCGGTTGCGCCGGGCCATCAGCCGCAGGGCCTCGCGGGTGCAGAAGAACGTCCCGTTCAGGTGCACCCCGATCATCCGGTGCCACGCCTCGTCGGACATCTCCTGGGTGAGGTCCCAGTGGGTGGTGACGGGCCTGCCCCCCATCAGCTCGGCGAGCCGCGCCTCCCCGGTGACCCGGATCCGCTCCCGGTCTCCCGCCGCTCCCTCCGCGATGCCCGCGTTGTTGACCAGGATGTCGAGCGCGCCGAGCTCCCGGTCGACCTCCTCGAACATGCGGCGGACCTGCCCCGAATCCGAGACGTCGGCGACCACCGCGCGGCCGCGCGGCGCCTCGCTGCCCGCCGCGATCGCGTCCACGGTGGCCTGCGCGGCCTCCGCCTTCACGTCGTTGACGACGACGCGGGCGCCTTCCTGGGCGAAGCGGAGGGCGATGGCCCGGCCGATGCCGGAGCCGGCCCCGGTGACGAGCGCGATGCGGTTGGCGAGTCGCATGGGGGGCACGCTACGTCGAGCGTCGGCCTCCGTCAAGCGCGGCCCGCCCGTGCACTGCCGCGCGGCGTCACCGTCTTTATTCTTGCCGGAGCACGAAAGACCCCGTGCTAAGACGGACGTATGTTGAACGAAAACGACCGCCCAAGCCGGATGGACAACGATCTCCGCTACCCCGCGCACGCGCACGACGCGCCCGACCACATCGAGCACGACGACGCGCCCGTCGCGACCGAGACGCCGAAGCCGTTTGCCGTCCTCGAGGAGCCCACGTGGCTCGACGCGGAGGACGACGAGGAGCTGGAGGAGCCGCGCGATTCCGCGTTCCGCGGCATCTGGATCGGCATCGCGGCCGCCGCGGTCACGTTCGTGCTGGTCTTCGCGGTCCCGCACTGGCTCGGCTGGTACGACATCGGGCCGTCGGCCCCGAAGGCGAAGCGGGAGCTGAATCCCGATTCGGTGATCGCCAGCGTGACCGGAAAGTCGGCCGAGTCGCCGGCGGCCGAGCCCACGGCGCCCGCCGCGCCGACCCCCCCGGCCACCGCGCCCGCCGTGACACCGCCGGCGCCGACCGCCGCCGCCACGCCGCCCGCCGCCGCGCCCCCGGCCCCCACGCGGCCGCCCGCCGCCGTCGAGCACAGGGCCCCGGCACCGCCGCGCGAGGCCCGGCCCGCCCCCCGCGAGGTCAAGCCCGCCCCGGCACCCCGCGAGGTGAAGGCCGCGGCCAGCCACGAGCGGAAGCCGGCCAAGGGGAAGACGTTCGCGGTGCAGATCGCCGCGTTCAAGAACGCGCGCCAGGCCGGCAAGGCCGCGGAGAACGCCAAGCGCGCGGGCTATTCGGCGGACGTGCTGCGGGTCGACTCCTCGTCGGTGCCCTGGGTGGTCCGGATCGGCGGCTACTCGACGCGCGAGCAGGCCGAGTCGGCCCGCGACGCGCTCGCCAAGAAGGGCTTCCGCGGCGGCTTCATCCTGTAGCCCCGGCGGGCGCGCCGGGCGGGCCGCTCAGGGCAGGAGCGGCCACCGGCTCTCGACGGTGAGGCCGGCCCGGCGCACCTGCTCGCGCGCCAGCTCCTCCACCCGCTCGTAGATCGCGCGCTCGTCCACGGTGGTGAGGCGCCCGTCGTCGAGCACCAGGCGGCCGTCGATCATCACGCTCCGCACGCTCGAGCCGCTCGCGGCGTAGACCAGGTTGTTCAACGGGTTGAGGAGCGGGCGCCACTCGGGCTGATCGCGGTCGAAGCACACCAGGTCCGCGCGCTTGCCCGGCTCGAGCGAGCCGATCTCCCGCTCCATCAGGAGGGCCTCCGCCCCGCGAATCGTCGCCATCTCCAGCACGGTCTCGGGCGGCATCACCCGCACGTCGAGCCGCGCGTCCTTGTAGATGTTGGCCACGAGGTACATCATCCGCAGCATGTCGAAGTGATTCGACCCGTTGCCGCTGTCGCCGCCCAGCGACACGCACACCCCCTCGCGGATCATCTCCGGCACCCGCGCATGCGCGGCCAGCCCCTTGGTGTGCTTGAGCCCCGCGGTCGGGCAGTGGCTGATCTTCACCCCGCGCCGCACCAGCCGCCCGATGTCCGCGTCGTCGAGATAGACCATGTGGGAGAGCTTGGCGTTGGGCGCCAGCACCCCCCAGCCGTCCAGCGTGGCCAGCGGCATCCGGTCGCGGGTGCGCCGCGAGGGGTGCGAGGCCAGGTGCATCATCCCCCACCCCACCCCGTGCCGGTCGGCCAGCGCCTTGGCCCCGCGGATCAGCGCCTCGGAGCAGGTGCCGAAGCCCAGCAGGAGCGGCCAGCCGCGCACGAGCCCGCGGCGGCCGTTCAGCTCGGCCAGCATCGCCTCGTTGGCGGCGAGGGCCTCCGCGGTGGTCTGCCGCATGCGGTCCGGCCCCGACTCGAGGTCCCACGTCCAGCGCCCGAGGACGGCCCGCATGCCGAGCCGCTCCACCGCCTCCGCCACCGCGGTGGTGTCGAAGAGGGTGCCGGCCTCGCAGAAGGTGGTGGTGCCGGTGCGGATCATCTCGATGCCGGCCAGCAGCGCGGCGTGCTGCTCGTCCTCCGCGGTCATCACCGCGTAGAGGGGAATCAGCCAGTCGGGCAGGTACCGGTCGACCGGGATGTCGTCGAGCAGGAGCCCGCGGTTGAGATGCTCGGAGAGGTGGACGTGGGTGTCGACGAAGCCCGGGGTCACCACGAGCCGCCGGCCGTCGATGACCCGGTCCGGCGTGCGCGGAGGACGTACCTCGGCGGCGGGCCCGACCTGGAGGATGCGATCGCCGTCGGTCAGGACGGAGCCGTCGGCGTAGATCCGACGCTCGGCGTCCACCGTGACGACGGTGGCGTGCTCGACGAGGATCACGCGCGGCGCTGGATCACCCGGTGCCGCTGTTGCCCGAGGCCGTCGATCCCCTGCTCCACCGTATCGCCGGGCTCGAGGTAGCGCGGCGGGCGCGCCCCGTGGCCCACGCCGGCGGGGGTGCCGGTCGAGAGGAGGTCGCCGGGCAGGAGCGCCATGAAGCGGCTCACGTACGCGATGAGATGAGCCACCGAGAACACCATGTCCCTGGTGTGGCCCTGCTGCCGCCGCTCCCGGTTGACGGTGGTCCAGAGCCCGAGGGCCTGCGGGTCCGCGATCTCGTCCGCGGTGACCAGCCACGGGCCGATCGGCGCGAAGGTGTCCGCGCTCTTGCCCTTGGTGGTGCCGCCGCCGTGCTCCATCTGGAACTCGCGCTCCGAGACGTCGTTGAGCAGGCAGTAGGCGGTCACGTGGCCGAGGGCGCGCGCCTCGTCCACCGAGCGCGCGGCGCGGCCGATCACCGCGGCCAGCTCCACCTCGTAGTCGAGCTTGACCGCCCGGGGGGGCCGCGCGATCGGGTCGTCGGGGCCACTGATCGCGCTGTTGGCCTTGATGAAGAGGGTCGGCTCCTTCGGCAGCGGGAGCGAGACCTCCTCGGCGTGATCGGTGTAGTTGGGCCGATGCAGACGATCTTGCCGATGCCGGCCAGCGGGCAGCCGAGGCGGGGCCGGCCCTTCACCGGCGGCAGCCGCTCCGGCTTCACGCCCCG
>Ga0070676_10000646_pt1 | contig 16965 bp, 13 predicted proteins | sample KBSM53metaG_FD_64667 | JGI IMG/M metagenome (GOLD analysis project Ga0070676, IMG submission 64667) | Miscanthus rhizosphere microbial communities from Kellogg Biological Station, Michigan, USA - KBS M5-3 metaG | ecosystem: Host-associated > Plants > Roots > Rhizosphere > Soil ...
GGCGGCGAGCGCGATCGCCTCGCCGTCGAGGATCAGCTCGCGCGCCGGCAGCGCCCGCAGCGCCTCGACGATCTCGGGCACCGACGCGGTGACGTCGTTCAGGTTGCGGGTGTAGACCTTGATGTCGTCGCCGGCCTTGTGGACCTGCACGCGCGCCCCGTCGACCTTCCATTCGAGCGCCGCGGTGCCGAGCTGCGCGAGCGCGGCGGCGATGCCATCGGCCGGCTGCGCGAGCATCGGCTGGACCGGCCGGTGCAGCGCGACCGCGAAGCGCGCCAGCCCGGCCGCGCCTTCGCTCAGCGCGACCCGGGCGACCGTGCCGAGGCGGCCGGTGAACATCGCGGCGCGCCGGGCATCGGCCAGCGGCACGCCGGCCGCGGCCGAGATCGCATCGACCATCACGCCTTCGAGCGCGCCCTGGCGCAACTCGCCGACGAGCAGGCGCAGCAGGAAGTCCTGCTCGGCCGCGGTGGCGCGCTCGAACAGCGCGCGCAGCGTGGCGCCGCGCGCGGCCGCCGAGCCCTTGCCGCGGGTCGTCGCGATGCATTCGAGCGCGGCGTCGGCGTCGCGCAAACTGAGCTGCGGCTCGGCCGCGGGCGCTCCGCGCAGCGCAGCCAGCGCGGCCGGGCCGATGCCGATCCGGCCCTGGCGCGTGTCGCCGCAGAGAAAGGCGACGGCGATCTCGACATCGTCCGGTGCGGTGCCGCGCAGGCAGGCCGCGATCGCGTCGCGCTTGGCCAGGCGGCTGGTCGTGGCCGCGACGCGCCGGGCGGTCTCGACCACGGCGCTGAGCAAGGTCGTCATCGCGGCATTGTGGCCGTGCACCGAAGACCGGGTGAGCAACGCGCTCGTCATCGGCAGGCCTCGGCGCCAGTCGCTTCCTGATGCATCTGGCGGCGCGCGAACGGCATCGTGGCCGACGCGATGCGACCAGTCGGCGACCAGTCTCGGCGCAGCTTGTGACGTGCTGCGGCACTCCGGTAAGCGCCGATGCAACACATGTATGCGTTGCCGCTGCGGGATCGATCGCGCACACCGGGCTGACATGATGCGCGCGCTGCGCCGCGGACGACTCGTCCGCATCTCGTCCTCTTCCGAAGGTTCATCCCATGCCGCATCCCCACTGGCCCCGCCGGGTCGCGCCGCTCGCGCTGCTGAGCGCGCTCTTCAATGCCGACCTCGCGCTGTCGGCGCAGGTCTGCACGCCGCCGATCGCCGCGGTCAACACGAGCACGGTCGCGGCCAGCGTCGGCAGCGGCACGCCGCAGACCTGCACCGAGGCGGCGCTGCGCAACGCGATCGCCTACAACAGCGTCGTCACGTTCAACTGCGGCGCGCTGCCGGTGACGATCCCGATCGCGCACACGATCGAGATCCCGACCCAGCGCAACACGGTGATCGACGGCGGCAACAAGGTCACGCTCGACGGTGGCGGCACGACTCGCATCTTCAGCATGGTGCAGCTAAACTACCGCACCAACCTGCTCGGGCTGACTCTGCAGCACATCACGCTCGCCAATGGCCGGGCGGTCGGCACGAAGTACGTCGCGCCGAACCCGAGCAACCCGGCCTGCGCCTACGGCTATGCCGACGGCCAGGGCGGCGCGATCCTGGTGCGCGACGCGATGCTCAACGTGATCGACGTCACCTTCCGCAACAACGCCGCGGCGACGCCCGGCCCGGATGTCGGCGGCGGCGCGATCTACGCGATGGGCGCATTGGGCGTGACGATCGTCGGCTCGACCTTCATCGGCAACAGCGGCTCGAACGGCGGCGCGGTCGGCCTGCTGCAGACCGGCGGGCGCATCGTCAACAGTGTCTTCAGCGGCAATGTCGCGAACGGCACCGGGCGCAACACCGCTGGTGGCGCCGCCACCGGTTGCCCCGGCGTGGGCCACGCGAACCAGGGCGGCGCCGGCGGCAACGGCGGCGCGATCGCGATCGACGGCGCCGACGACGCCGACCAGACCGTGTGCGGCGCGCAGTTCAACGCCAACCGCGCCAACGAGCTCGCCGGTGCGCTGTTCCGCACCGCCAACGGCACGCCGCGCCACACCCGCTTCGACCGCACGCTGTTCCAGGGCAACCGCGCCGGCCAGGGCGGCGCGCTGTTCGTGATGAACTCGAACCCGCTCGACGTGGTCGCCTCGACCTTCGCCAACAACATCGCCAAGGGCGGCGCCGGTGCGGCGCAGTTCCAGCAGAGCCGCGTCGACATCGTCAACAGCAGCTTCGTGTCGAACGAAGCGAGCCTGGGCCTGGGCGGCGCACTGTTCCTCGGGGCCACCAACAGCGCCAGCACGATCCAGAACGTCACCTTCAGCGGCAACCGCGCCAGCGGCGGGCCGGGCTACTTCAGCGCTGCGATCGCCGGCACGCTGAACTTCCCGGTTTACAACACGGTGTTCGCCAACAACACCACCGCCGATGCCTGGTCGCCGATGCAGTGCTGGTTCAGCCCGGCCACCGGGGCCAACAACACGCAGTGGCCGCGCAACCGCGTGGTCGGCGGCGCGGCCGACAACCTGTGCGTGTACGGCGCGGTCTTCGCCGATCCGCAGCTCGGCCTGCTCGCGGGCAACGGCGGCCCGACGCCGACCTTGATGCCCGCCTCGACCAGCCCGCTGCGCCGCGCCGGTCGCAATTGCCCGGCGACCGACCAGCGCGGTGTGGCGCGCAACGTGGCGCAATGCACGATCGGCGCGGTGGAGTGATGCGCAAGGCGGTCTCGCGCCGATCGGCGCGGGCCGCACGCACGCTCAGCGCGGCTTGCGCGCGAGCGCGACCTTGTGCAGCAGTTCGATCAACATGGCCCGCTCCGCGGCGCTCAATGCGGCCAGCACCACCTGTTCGCCCTCGATCAGCAGTTGCACCGCGCGCTCAACGAGCTCGGCCCCGCGGCCCGTCAGGCGGATGTGCTGCACGCGGGCGTCGCTGTCGCTGCGCGTGCGCGCGATCAGCCCGCGCGATTCGAGCTTGTCGATCCAGACCGCGATGTTCGGCGGCGTGACGGCCAGCGCGCGCGCGAGCTGGCGCGCGGTGACGTCCGGGTTGCCCTGGACGAGCGCAAGGATCGTGAACTCGACGCGCCGCAGCACGCCCTTGCGGCCCAGCCGCTCGTCGAAGACCTGGTCGGTGACGATGGTCGCCTGCGCCAGCTGGTAGCCGACGATGCCGTGGACGCCGCCCTCGGCGAGGCGGGCGAGCGGCGTGCGCTCGGCAGCGGGAACGGCAGGTTTTCGGTTCATCGAGAGGTTCAGAAGGGAATGTTTCTAATCTGATCAGCGACAGGCCTCCACAGGGATAGCCCGCAGTGTTGGTGGTGAACTAGATAAGTAGCATATCTATCTGCCGTCATCACCACCGCTGCGTGCCGCGCCCTTGGCGCGCCCGAACCTCAGGAGACATTCGATGAGCCGACCCGCCTGGCGCCGTGCGCCGACCAGTATCGCCGTTGCTGCCGTCCTCGGCGCCGTCGCCGGCTGCGCGAGCGCCGACGGCCTGCGCCATGAACGCATCCCGCAGCTCGCCGCGGCGACACCGGCGGCCTTCGTCGGCGGCTGCGAGGAACTGACCGCGCGACTCGCCGGCCTTCCCGACACCGTGATCGGCGCCGCGACGACGGTCGCCGCCGGCACGCTGATGCTGGCTGGTCAGCCGATACCCGAGCACTGTCTGGTCAGCGGTCAGATGCATCAGCGGGTCAGCCCGGTCGACGGCAAGACCTACGCGATCGGCTTCCAGATGCGCTTGCCGAAAGCCTGGAACGGGCGCTTTTTCCACCAGGGCAACGGCGGCATCGACGGCAGTGTCGTCACCGCGACCGGCAGCTCCGGCGGCGGCCCGCTGACCAACGCGCTGCTGCAGGGCTTCGCGGTGCTGAGCTCGGATGCCGGCCACACGCTGGCCCAAGGTGGCCCGGCCTTCGGCCTCGATCCGCAGGCACGCCTGGACTACGGCTACCAGGCCGTCGGCAAGCTCACGCCGATGGCCAAGCAGGCGATCGCGCTCGCGTATGGCAAGGTGCCGGATCGCTCGTACTTCGGCGGCTGCTCGAACGGCGGGCGCCACACGCTGGTGGCCGCAGCGCGCTACGCCGATCAGTACGACGGCTACCTCGCCGGAGCGCCGGGCTTCCATTTGCCGGTCGCAGCACTCGCGAGCATCCGCCGCGGCCAGCGCCTGGCCAGCATCGCCACCGGAAACCCCGCGACACCGGCCGGCCTCGAGACCGCGTTCACGACCGCCGAGCGCAAGGCGCTCGGCGCTGCGGTGCTCGCGCGCTGCGACGCGCTCGACGGCGCGACCGATGGCCTGATCCAGGACACGCGGACCTGCCAGAAGCGCTTCGACCTGATGCGCGACATGCCGACCTGCAGCGGCGCGCGCGACGGCAGCTGCCTGACCTTGGCGCAGAAGCTCGCGATCGCGCCGATCTTCAGCGGCGCGACCACGGCCAACGGCGAGCCCTTCTATGCAAGCTTCCCGTTCGATGCCGGCATCGCAGGCGGCGGCATCCCGTTCTGGGAGTTCACCGCGCCGCTGGCGCTCGACTCGGGCGCCGTCGGCGCGATCTTCAAGGTTCCGCCGTCGGCGCTCGCGCTCAGCGACGGCCCGGCGTTCTCGCTCGGCCTGGACATCGACCAGACGCTCGGCGAGCTGTACGCGACCAACGCCACTTACGCCGAGGCGGCGATGAGCTTCATGACGCCGCCCGATGCGACCGACATGTCGGCGGTGCGGCGCCGCGGCGCGAAGATCCTGGTCTACCAGGGCGTCAGCGATCCGATCTTCTCGATCGCGGACACCGAGAAGTGGTACGAGGATCTCGCCCACAACAGCGGCGGCACCGCCGTGGATTTCGCGCGCCTGTTCGCGATTCCCGGTATGGGCCACTGCTCCGGCGGCCCGGCGACCGACCAGGCGGACTTCCTGAGCCCGCTGGTCGCCTGGGTCGAGCAAGGGCAAGCCCCTGCCGCGATCGTCGCGGCCGCCCGCGGCGCGGGCAACGCCGGCGGCGTCAACGCCGACATCCCGTCCGACTGGGCGGCCAACCGCACGCGGCCGCTGTGCCCCTACCCGTCGGTCGCGCGCTACAACGGCCGCGGCGACATCGAGGCCGCGAGCAGCTGGAGCTGCCGCGGCCCGGTCGACCAGCCCCGTTGAAGCCGGCGCGTGACGGCGGGCGCGGCCATGCGCCCGCGACGGTCACGCGCAGTGCGCCCGCGAGTGAGAAGCGCGAGTGAAAAACGCCGCGGAACAATCGCACGCTTCCCCCGCTGACGCCGCCGGCCATGGCCCTGGGCGGCAAGCGCGCCGCTACGCTGGCACCCGACCGGCGGACGGCCCGCTCGGCAAGCAACCAGGGGAAGCCTCGCCATGCATCGTCGACACGTTCTCAAGGGCGGCCTCGCCGCCGCGGGCCTGTGGGCCGCCGGCGCACGCGCCCAGAAGGTCGAGGCGCTGCCCGAGCTGCGGCTCGTGATTCCGGCCAACGCCGGCGGCGGCTGGGACCAGACCGGGCGCGCCTTCGGCACCGCTCTGCAGGCCGCGAAGCTGGTCGAACGCGTGCAGTACGAGAACATCGGCGGCAAGGCCGGCACGATCGGGCTGACGCAGTTCGTCGAGCGTTATTCGAATGCACCCAACACGCTGCTCGTGGGCGGCATGGTGATGCTGGGCGGCATCGCGCTGCAGCGACCGGCCGTCGATCTGAGCCGCGTCAGGCCGGTCGCGGCGCTGACCAGCGACTACATGGCGGTCGCGGTGCCCGCGGCATCGCCGATCAAGTCGGTCAAGGACCTGGCGGCACGCTTCGGTTCGAGCGATTTCAAGTCCACCGTGGTGGGCGGCTCGGCGGGCGGCGTGGACCACATGCTGCTGGGCATGATCGTGCGCGCCTGCCAAGGGGTGGCCGACAACCACAGCTACCTCGCCACGAGCAGCGGCAGCGACGCGGTGCGCGCGCTGGTCGAAGGCAAGGCCCAGATCGGCATCTCGGGCTACAGCGAATTCCGCAGCGCCATCGAGGCCGGCACCATCCGCGCCGTGGCCATCAGCTCGCGGCGCGGCCGCTTCGGCCTGCCGTCGCTGCGCGAGGGCGGCATCGACACCGAGCTGGCGAACTGGCGCGGCCTGTTCGCACCGGCCGGCACGACGGCCGATCAGGCCGCCGCGATGGCCGCGCTCGTCGAGCGCGCGGCCAAGTCGCCCGAATGGACCGAACTGCTGCGGCGCAACGACTGGCAGGGCAGCTACCGCGCCGGCAGCGACTTCCGCAGCTTCGTCGAGACCGAGCAGATGATGGCGCGCGTCGTCGTCCACATGCTCAAGCTCCACGCCTGACGCCGCGTCGACGCGCGCCACACCGCGTCGGGCATTCTCTGCGCGGCGCGCCGCCGACGCCGCGCTCGCACTCGACTAGCATGCGACCGGCCGCGCCCGCGGCGGCGCTGTCGCTGCCGGGGTCGCGCGCCGCCCATCGAAGGAGGCGCCGTTGCCCCATGCCGTCAGTCTGATCACGACGCTTGCCGCCGGCTTCGGTCTGGCGCTGGTCTTCGGCTTCGTCGCGGCCCGCCTCGGGCTGCCGGCGCTCGTCGGCTACCTGATCGCCGGCATTGCGATCGGCCCGGCGACCCCGGGCTTCGTCGCCGATGCGGCGATCGCCGCCCAGCTCGCCGAGATCGGCGTGATGCTGCTGATGTTCGGCGTCGGCCTGCACTTCGCCGTCGACGACCTGATGGCGGTGCGCAAGATCGCGCTGCCTGGTGCGGTGGTGCAGATGGTCGTCGCCACCGCGCTGGGCGCCGGCGTCGCGCAGCTGTGGGGCTGGCCGCTGGGCGCGGCGCTCGTGTTCGGCATCTCGCTGTCGGTGGCCAGCACGGTCGTGCTGCTGAAGGCACTGGAGAGCCGCGGCGTGCTCGAATCTGCCAACGGCCGCATCGCGGTCGGCTGGCTCGTCGTCGAGGATCTCGCGATGGTGCTGGTGCTGGTGCTGCTGCCGGCGCTGGCCCCGTCGCTCGGCGGGACCGCGGCGGTTGCGCCGGCGCACGGCACGGCGCTGACGATCCTGATCACGCTGGCGCAGGTGGGCGCCTTTCTCGCGTTCATGCTCATCGTCGGGCGCCGGCTGTTCCCGTGGGTGCTGTGGCACGTCGCCAAGACCGGCTCGCGCGAGCTGTTCACGCTGTGCGTCGTGGCCGCCGCGGTCAGCATCGCGTATGGCTCGGCGGCGCTGTTCGGCGTGTCGTTTGCCCTCGGGGCCTTCTTCGCGGGCATGGTGCTGCGCGAGTCGGAGTTCAGCCAGCGCGCCGCGGAGCAGAGCCTGCCGCTGCAGGACGCCTTCGCGGTCCTGTTCTTCGTGTCGGTGGGCATGCTGTTCGACCCGAAGGTGCTCGTCGACGCGCCTTGGCGTGTCGCCGCGACCGTCGGCGTCATCGTGCTCGGCAAGTCGATCGCAGCGGTCGGGCTCGTGCTCGCGCTGCGCTATCCGGTGAAGACCGCGCTGACGGTGGCGGCCAGCCTTGCGCAGGTCGGCGAGTTCTCGTTCATCCTGGCCGGGCTGGGCATGTCGCTCGGGCTGTTGCCGAAGGAGGGGCAGAGCTTGATCCTGGCCGGCGCGCTGATCTCGATGGCGCTGAATCCGCTCGTGTTCGGCGCGGTCGAGCCGGTGGGCCGCGCCCTGCAGCGGATCGCGCGCGTGGCGGGTCGGGCCGAACCTGCGGGCAACCCGCTGGCCGAGCTGCCGATGTCGACCGACGCGAAGTACCTCGCGCATCAGGTCGTGCTCGTCGGCTGGGGCCGGGTCGGCAAGCACATCAGCGACACGCTGCTCGCCGCCGGCATGCCGTTCGTCGTGGCGGAGGCGAACCGAGAGTTCGTCGAGACCTTGCGGGCGCGCGGCATTCCCGCGGTATGGGGCGATGCGGCCGAACCGGAGGTCCTGATCCAGGCGCACATCAAGGAGGCCCGCGCGCTGGTGATCGCGACACCACAGACGGTTCAGGTCCGGGCCACCGCGGAGATCGCACGCGCGCTGAACCCCGACATCCAGGTCGTGGTGCGCAGCCACAACCTCGCCGAGGCGGCGCTGCTGCGCAAGGACGGCACCGGCACCGTCTTCGTCGGCGAAAGCGAGCTGGCAAACGCGATGGCGCGTCACGTGCTGGACATCGTTCGCGCGCAGCATGCGGGGCCAGGTCACTGACGACGGCGCGGGGCGGGTCGTCCCGGTCCACACTCTGGCTCTTCTGGCTCGCCCCGATCGCGGGCGCACCGCTCGGCGCCCTCGCCTATCGCGCCATCGGCGGCGAGCAGGTCGCCCCGATTGCCCAAGGCGCCCGCGCCGCGGCGTGACCGGCTGAGGACAGGGCGCCGCGAGCACCGCAGCGGCCCGGCCGGGGCCGCGCGGGCGCTGCGCGAGACGCCCGACGGCGTCAGTCCACCCGGCCGCCCTGGCGCCGAAACGCGATCCAGCCGGCGATCGCGGTGAACGAGATCACGATGCCGACGACGATCCAGAAGCCGTGCGCATGCTGCGCAAGCGGTATGCCGCCGACATTCATGCCGAGCAACCCCGCAATGATGTTGATCGGCAGCGCCAGCACGGTCACGATCGTCAGCACGAACAGGCTGCGGTTGTTGTCTTCGTTGACCTGCGCCGCGATCTCTTCCTGCAGCAGCTTGATGCGCTCCTGCAGCGCCGACATGTCGCGCAGAACGACCGAGAACTCCTCGCTGGACTGACGCAGCTCCTGCGCGTCGAAGTCGGCGACCCAGAGTGGCGGATGCTGCAGCAGGCGGAACAGCGCCGCCGGCTCCGGGGCGAGCAGCCGCTGCAGGCGCACCAGCAGGCGGCGCAGTGCGCCCAGGCGCGCGCGCTGGCTGTCGGGGCGGTTCGACAGCATCAGGTCCTCGATGCGGTCGACGCGCTCGGTGACGCCGCGCACGATGTCGACCAGCACATCGGCCTGCGCGTGCAGCAGGTGTTCGAGCAGCTCGACCGGCGAGCGCAGGCGCTGCCCGCCCTTGACGGCCTCGCGCAACTTGTCGACCGAGCGCAGCGGCTGCTGGCGCGCGGTGATCACCAGATGGCGCGCGACATGGATCCACAGCGTCGAGATGTCGGACGGCTCGAACGAGAAGTCGAAGTGCACGTCGTTGATCACCGCCACCAGCGCGTCGTCGCTGCGCTCGATGCGCGTCGAGTGCGAGCCCTCGTGCAGCAGCTCGAAGAAGTCGGCCGGCAGCTGGGCATGGCGCTGCAGCCAGGGCAATGCGCCGGTGTGGGCGAGGTTGAAATGCAGCCACAGGAAGCACCCATCGGTCGCTTCGACGCCCGCTTGGGCGGCGCTCTCTGCCGCCGCGGCGCGGGCCTCGAGCCACGCCGCGGCAGCGTCGCCTTCGAGCGCGCGCGCGCCCGTGGCGGGATCGATCAGGGTGCCGTAGATCAGCCCCGTTGAGTCGGCGCCATAGGTTGCGGTCGGCAGCTTCACGTTCGATGCGCGGGCCAAACCCGCGACTGTGCGTGATCGGTGTGACAGGCACGTGACGAGGCACGACGTGGCGGCGCGAAGGAATCGGGCGACGCATCTGCGCACACGCATCCACCCGCACGCCTCTGCGTACACGCATCACGCAGCGCGTCATCGGCACGACATGGGCCCGCCATGCCGGCGTCACATCGGCGGCGCAGCATCGCGAGCCATGCAACGCGATGCCTTTCTTCTTCGCGCCTGGGACGCCGCCGCGGCGCCGCCCGACCCCGACGCCGACCCCCACGATGACGACGTGGTGCCGACGCCGCACCGGCTGCGCGTTCGCAGCCTGTGGATCTCCGACCTGCACCTGGGTACGCCGGGCTGCCAGGCCGCGGCGCTGCTCGACTTCCTGAAGCACACCGAATGCGAGACGCTGTTCCTCGTCGGCGACATCATCGATGGCTGGCAGCTGCGGCGCCAGTGGTACTGGCCGCAGTCGCACAACGACGTGGTCCAGAAGCTGCTGCGCAAGGCGCGCAAGGGCACGCGGGTGGTGTTCATCCCCGGCAACCACGACGAGTTCGCGCGCGCCTTCGTCGGCCACACCTTCGGCGGCATCGAGGTCGCCGATGAATGGGTCCACCAGACCGCCGACGGCCGCCGGCTGTGGATCACCCACGGCGACCTGTTCGATGGCGTGATCCAGTGTGCGAAGTGGCTCGCGCACCTCGGCGACGCGCTGTACGAATTCACCCTGCGCCTGAACCGGCATGTCAACTCGCTGCGCGCCCGCATCGGCCTGCCGTACTGGTCGCTCTCGCGCTACCTGAAGGGCAAGGTCAAGCGCGCCGTCAGCTACATCGGCGACTTCGAGGCCGCGCTGGCGCGCGAGGCGCGTGGCCGCGGCCTGCACGGCGTCGTCTGCGGGCACATCCACCATGCCGAGCTGCGCGAGATCGGCGGCATCGTCTACGCCAACGACGGCGACTGGGTCGAGAGCCTGACGGCGCTGGCTGAGCATGGCGACGGCCGGCTCGAGATCATCGACTGGGCCGCGCGCATGCGCACGGCGGCAGTGGCCGCCGCAGCGGTGCCTGCCGCATCACCCGCCCCGGTCGCGGCCGCCACCGACGCGCTGGCGCCGCTGCGCACTGAGTTCCCACAGGAAATGTCTTCGACGTTCCCGCCCCTCGGGGTCAAGCAAAGTGGCAAAGCCACATTTGCCTAGAGTCACTGGCACGATGAAGATCTGCATCGTCACCGACGCCTGGCTGCCGCAGGTCAACGGCGTCGTGACGACGCTGGTCGAGCTGCACGACGGGCTGGTCGCGCGCGGGCACGAGGTGACGATGATCGAGCCGTCGGCGTTCAAGCGCTTCCCCTGCCCCGGCTACCGCGAGATCGAGCTCGCCTGGCGCCCGGCACGCGGCGTTGCGACCGCGCTCGACAAGGCCCGGCCCGATGCGATCCACATCGCGACCGAAGGGCCGATCGGCAGCGCGGCGCGAGCCCATTGCCTGCGGCGCGGCCTGGCGTTCACGACCGCGTTCCACACCCGTTTCCCCGAGCTGCTCGCGAAGGCGCTGCATGTGCCCGAGCGCTGGGGCTACGCCTGGTTCCGGCGTTTCCATGCGGCGTCGAGCGGCGTCATGGTGCCGAGCGCGGGCATGCTCGAGATCCTGCGCGGCCACGGTTTCGAACGCCTGCGCCCGTGGTCGCACGGCGTCGACCTGAGCCTGTTCGAGCCGGTCGCCGGTGCCGACCTCGGCCTGCCGCGGCCGGTGTTCCTGTATGTCGGCCGCGTCTCGTACGAGAAGAATCTCGAGGCCTTCCTGACCCTCGACCTGCCGGGCTCGAAAGTGGTCTACGGCGTCGGCCCACTGCTCGAGCGGTTGAAGCGCGCCCACCCGGCGGTGCATTGGCGCGGCATCGTGCCGCGGGCCGAGCTGGTGCGCATCTACAGCGCGGCCGATGTGTTCGTGTTCCCGAGCCGCAACGAGACCTTCGGCCTGGTGATGCTCGAGGCGATGGCGTGCGGCACGCCGGTCGCGGCCTACCCGGTCGCGGGACCGCTCGATGTCGTCGGCAGCTCGCTCGGGGGTGCGCTCGATCCCGATCTGCGCGTCGCGGCGATGCGGGCGCTCGCGCTGCTGCGCGAGGGCGCCCGCGAGCGCGCGCTGGCGTTCGACTGGCACAGCGTGTGCCGGCAGTTTCTCGAGCACCTGGTGCCGGCCGATGCGGGTGCCAAGCTGGCCGCCGCGCCGGCCTGAAACGCCGGCCGGCCGGGAGCTCGTTCACACCGCCGTCGGCGTCTCGCCTGTGCGTTCGGCCCGGGCGGCGAGCCAGCGCTCGACCTGCGCCGCGACCCAGGCGCCGTCGTCGAGCGTCAGGTCGTGGCCGGCCGTGGGATGCAGCGCGCTGTCGCCGCCCCAGCGGCGCGCGATGTCGCACGAGCAGCGCGGGTCGACCAGCGCATCGCCGCGGCTGCCGAGCAGCAGCAGCGGCACGGCCGGCGGCCGGGCCGGCGGCCGATAACGCGCCGCTGCAAGCAGCTGGCGCGCCGCGTTGAGGCGCGCGACCGGCTCGCTCGTGCGCAGCCCGGCCCAGCGCTCGACGACCGCGGCCGCGGCCTGCGGGTTGCGGCTCGTGAGGCGCAGGATCGCCGCTTCCTGGTGACGCGCCGAACCGCACGACAGCGCGACCGCCAGCAGCGTCGGCATGCTGGCCGGCCGCAGCCGCCGGGTCCACGGGCTCAGCCCGCCGACGCTGGTGTTGACGAGCACGCAGCCGGCCACATCGGCGGGCGCGCGCGCGGCCCATTCGAGCGCCACCATCGCGCCCAGCGACACCGCGAGCAGGTGGTACGGCGGCGCGGCATCGAGCGCGCGCATGCGTTCGCGGCAGGCCTCGGCAAGGGCCTCGATCCGGGTCGGGCTGCGCTGGTCGTGCAGCGTGCCGTTGCCCGGCAGGTCGAGCGTGACGACGCGGATGCCGCCCAAGCGCTGCTGCAGCACGGCCGGGAAGTCGCCCCAATGGCCGCTTCCGCGCGCCAGGCCGCGCAGCAGGACCCAGCTGCTCACCGGACTACCCTTCGCGCTGCGCGCTGCGGGCTGAGCGCTTCGGAGCGGCCGTGCGCGCTCATGCCGCGTACCAGCGCGCCAGCGCACGCGCCCGATGCTGCTCGCGCTCGGCGCCGACCGGCACCCAGCGCCGGTGGCTGGCAGCGGCGCGCAGGATGAAGTCGAGCCAGCCGGTGTGGCGCCGCAGCACCCGCTGCTGGCGGTGCGCGATCACCGGGTTGAACAGCCCGTGCCGCGAGAACAGCTGGCGCGGGTTCTTGCGGATCCACAGCCACGATCCCATCTCCAATGTCAGCGGCAGGAACACCGCGCCGGGCGGCGCGCCGAGGGTCAGGTGATCCCACAGGTCGCCGTGCGCGAAGTACTGGCGGCCCTGCGGCTCGACCAGGTAGCGGTGGTGCGCCAGCGTCTCGTCCATCGTCTCGCACAGCGCATGGATCTCGGGCAGGTGCTCGATCGGTCGTGCGGTGTGCGCAAACGGGAACCAGACCCGGTCGCGCAGCCCGAAGCCGGAATGGCAATCGACCGCGATGCTGAAGGGCCGGCAGGTCAGTTCATCGCGCACGACCGCACAGAGCGCGGCGCTCTCGCGCTCCATCGGCGCCCCGGGCGCGCCGCGGTACCAGGGCAGCGCGGCGCTGATGCGCTGGCCGCCGATCAGCCAGGGCACCGGTTCGGTCGCGTCGATTGGCGCATTGCGCATCAGGTCGACGCCGTTCGGATTCGCCCGCGTCGCGCAGGCCAGGCCGCCCGGATTGACGAGCGGCACGAACAGCAGGCGCATCGATTCGAGCTGGCGGTGCAGGGTCTCGTCCCAGCGCAGCCGCATCACGATGCTGCGCAGCTGCGCGATCACGACCTCCGCACCGATGCGCTCGAGGCCGTGGATGCCGCCGAACAGGCCGACCGCCGGCGCATCGGGCCCGCCGCTGCCGAGCAGGTAGGCATGCACCGGCAGGCGCTGCGTGCCGAGCGGCACCTCGCACAGCAGGCGCCGTTCGAGGGCCACCCCGGCGGATTGCCACAGCGCGTCGAGCGCGAGCAGTTCGGGGAGGTCGGGCGGTGACACGGTGCTGTCACGACGCCGCGCTAGCGTTGCCCGATCGACACATCGTCATGCGGGGCGCGCTCATGAATCACCTTGTCGTTCGACGCTGGATGCACACCGTGACGGGGGTGGCCGCAGCGCTGCTGTGGGGCCTGGTCGAGACCGCGGCGCTGGCGCGCTCGCGCTGGTCGTTGCGGCAACGGTCGTGACGCCGCGGCGCGCAACCGCGCGCGCTCAGAAGAAGTGCCTGCGGTAGCGCGCCGGCAGGTCCTCGAGGCGGATCAGCAGCGGCAGGTCGGCGGTGTTGAAATCCGGGTCCCAGGCCGGCGGGCCCAGCACCTTGGCGCCGCAGCGCAGATAGCCCTTGATCAGCGCCGGCGCCTCGACCGGCAGGTCGCGCTGCAGATCGTCGATCGGCAGCGCCAGGCGCGGCGTGACCTGCCAATGCAGCGGCGCGAGATGGGTCTGGCGCAGCTTCTCCCACAGGCTCGCGGCGCAGTGGCCGCCGTCGCGCATGCTGATGCTGGCGCAGCCGACCATGGTCTCGAGCTGGTTGCGGTGCATGAACTCCGCGAGCGCGGCCCACAGCGCGAGGATCACGGCACCGGAGCGCCAGTCGGGGTGCACGCACGAGCGGCCGAGCTCGACCATCTTGGCGCGCAGCGGGCGTAGCCGCGTCAGGTCGAACTCGACGTCGCTGTACAGCCCGCCGACGCGCTCGGCATTGGCCGGCGTCAGCACCCGGTAGGTGCCGATCACCGGGCCGGGCTCGCCGTCGCGCGCGGTCGCGCGCACCAGCAGGTGCTCGCAGAATGGATCGAAGATGTCGACGTCGTGCCCCGGCGGCGCACCGTTCGGCACGCTCAGGCGTGCCCCCATTTCTTCGGCGAAGACGCGGTAGCGCAGTCGCTGGGCTTGGCGAACCTCTTCTTCATCGCGTGCCCAAACCACTTCCAGCCCCAGCGGTGCAGACTCGACACGCTGCGGCTGCGGGCAGCCCGGTCGAAGTGACCTCCGTGGCGCACTCGGCGCGACAAGATCGGCGAACGGGAAGGTCGGCAGGGGCAGGTCGCGCATCGGTTCACTCCATGAGGGGTTGGGTGCGATGCTCGCGGCCGCCGGTGTCGTGGCCATGAAGCGGCGGTGACGGCTCGATGACAAGACGCCCGGCACGTGCCCGCCCGGGCTGCGGCGGCGCCCGGCCGGCGGTGGGGTCGGCCGAAATCCGGCACACTGGCCGCCCCTCCACCGGTGCCTGCCCATGCTGCCCTTCGGCTTCGACAACACCTATGTCCGCGCGCTGCCGGGCAGCTACGTGGCATGGCAACCCGCCACGGCGCCGGCGCCACGGCTGCTGTTCCTCAACGACGCGCTGGCCGCCGAGCTCGGCCTGGACATCGCCTCGCTGAGCCGCGCCGACGCCGCCGCGCTCTTCGCCGGCAACACGCTGCCCGCCGGTGCCGAGCCGATCGCGCAGGCCTACGCCGGCCACCAGTTCGGCGGGTTCTCGCCGCAGCTCGGCGACGGCCGCGCGCTGCTGCTCGGCGAGGTGATCGACCGCACCGGGCAGCGCCGCGACATCGCGTTCAAGGGCTCGGGGCGCACGCCGTTCTCGCGCGGCGGCGACGGCAAGGCCGCGGTCGGCCCGATGCTGCGCGAGGTGCTGATCGGCGAGGCGATGCACGCGCTGGGCATCCCGACGACGCGCGCGCTCGCGGTCGCCGCGACCGGCGAACCGGTCTACCGCGAGCAGCCGCTGCCCGGCGCGGTGCTGACCCGCGTCGCCGCGAGCCACCTGCGCGTCGGCACCTTCCAGTTCTTCGCCGCGCGCTCCGACCGCGACAGCCTGGAGCGCCTGGCCGAGTACACGATCGCGCGCCACGACCCGGCGCTCGCCGGGCGGCCTGACCGGCACCTCGGGCTGCTGCGCGCGGTCGCGGCGCGCCAGGCCACGTTGATCGCGCAGTGGATGAACGTCGGCTTCATCCATGGCGTGATGAACACCGACAACATGGCGCTGTCGGGCGAGACGATCGATTACGGCCCCTGCGCCTTCCTGGAGGCGTACGACCCGCAGGCCGTGTTCAGCAGCATCGACCGCGACGGCCGCTACGCCTACGGCAACCAGCCGCACATCGCGCGCTGGAACCTCGCGCGCTTCGCCGAGACGCTGCTGCCGCTGATGGCTGAAGCCGGTGACGAGGCCGCGGTGCAGCACGCGGTGGCGCAGGCGATGGAGGTGATCGATGCCTTCCCTGCCCTGCATGCCGCGGCCTTGCTGCGCGGCCAGCGGGCCAAGCTCGGCCTGTTCGCGGCGACGCCGTCCGACGACGCAGACGACAGCGCGCTCGTCGCCGACTGGCTGACCGAACTGCAGCGCCAGTCGGTCGACTTCACACTGGCCTGGCGGCATCTGGCGGACGCCGCGCGGGGGCAGGACGCCGCGCTGCATGCGCTGTTCGCCGCGCCGGATGCGCTCGATGCCTGGCTCGCGCGCTGGCGGGCACGTTGCGCGCGTGACGATGCCGCCGGCGGCCCCGGCGCGGCGCAGCGCGCGGCAAGCATGCGGCGCGTCAGCCCATGGATCATCCCGCGCAACCAGCGCGTCGAGGAGGCGCTGGCGGCCGCCACCAACGGGGACGATCTCGTCCCGTTCGAGCGCCTGCTCGCCGCGCTGCGCCGCCCGTTCGACACAGCACCCGAGCTCGCGCCGTTTTCGGAGCCGGCACCGGCCGAGGTCACAGCCGGCTACCGGACCTTCTGCGGCACCTAGCCGGCACGCCCCGTCGAGCCACTGCATGTCAACCGTCGACGACCGCCTCCGCGCACTGGGCCTGGTCTTGCCACAGCCGGTTCAGCTCCCGCCCGGCGTCACGCTGCCGTTCCCGTGGGTGCGGGTGGTCGGCCAGCGCGCCGTCATCTCGGGGCACGGCCCGACGAACGCCGACGGCTCGCTCGCGCATCCGCTGGGCAAGGTCGGCGCCCAGGTCACGCTGGAGCAGGCGGTAGCCGCTGCCCGCCTGACCGGCTTGGCGATCCTGGGCAGCCTGCAGCGCGAGCTCGGCAGCCTCGATCGCATCGCACGCTGGACCCGCGTGTTCGGCATGGTGAACTCGGCACCCGGCTTCAATCGCCAGCCGCTGGTCATCAACGGCTTCACCGATCTCATCGTCGCCGTGTTCGGGCCCGAGCGCGGCGCGCACGCGCGCAGCGCGGTCGGTCTCGCCGAGCTGCCGTTCGACATTCCGGTCGAGATCGAGGGCGAAGTCGAGCTCGCCTGAACGCTGCGAGGGTGTGGCGGCTGTCGGCCCCGTTGCGGCCGTTCGCGAGCGGCCGCTTGCGTGCATCGTGCGCGCAT
>Ga0070676_10000661_pt1 | contig 16791 bp, 14 predicted proteins | sample KBSM53metaG_FD_64667 | JGI IMG/M metagenome (GOLD analysis project Ga0070676, IMG submission 64667) | Miscanthus rhizosphere microbial communities from Kellogg Biological Station, Michigan, USA - KBS M5-3 metaG | ecosystem: Host-associated > Plants > Roots > Rhizosphere > Soil ...
GCACCGGGTGCCGCTCGTCCGTGATGTCCACCAGCCACATGAACGAGGGAGGCCCGGGCGCGGTCTTCGCCACGTCCTCGTCGGCGGCCAGCATGATCCGCTTCCCGTGGAGGGGGAACGGCAGCGGCAGCGCGGTATGGGTCGGGGTGATGTAGGGCGGGCTCCAGTCGAGGCCGGAGACGAACGTGGGCCTCGCCATGTCCTCGATGTCGAGGATCACGAAGCCGCCGTGCCAGTAGCTCACGTAGAGCCGGTTGCCGGCGCGGATCGGGTGGTGGCAGCGATGGTGACGTCCGGACCAGGCGGGCCGCTCGCCGCCGCCCGTCCACTGCCCCGGCATCCACCAGCGCCCGATCTCGCGCGGCCTGGTGGGATCCTGCAGGTCGAGGATCATCACGATGTTGCCCACGTAGCCGTCCATCTCGGGCGAGACGTAGGCGTAGCGGCCGTCGAACGTGAAGCGGTGCACGCCGGCGCCCCCGCACTTCCAGAACGTGATCTCACGCGGCTTGGCCGGAGTCGAGACGTCGTAGATCACGAGCCCGCCGCCCACTCCCGCGGGCGGCTGGTGCGCGGGCTGCGCCTCGCGGTTCACCAGCATGAGACCACTGGCCGCGCGCACCTTGTGGGAGTGGGTGTGCGGGGGCACCTCGACGGTCGCGAGCACGCGGGGACGGGCGGGATCGCTCACGTCCACGATGCTGGTGCCGTGGGGCGCCTTCATGTGCGCCACGTAAGCGATGGCGCCGTCGACCGAGACCTGCCCGCCGCCCGGGCAGTCGAGCCAGGCCACCTGACGGAGCCCGTGCGCGCCCGGCTTCGGAGTGCTCGCGGTGGTGGCAGCCATGACGGCCGGAGCCTAGCAGACCGACGCGCTCGCCGCCAGGCCTCGCGAGCCCGCGGCGCCGGCGCTCGTCGGATTCGCGGGGGACCCGGGGGGCATTTGACAGCCGCCCGCCGGGGTGCCAGAGTCTCGGCAACTCGCAAAGGAGCGTCGCCATGGCCCTCTCCATCGACCGCCTCCCGGAGGCTGGCAGTGTCTACGCGCGGCTCGAGGACAAGATCCTCGAGCGGGATCAGGGGGGCGCGAGCGACATCTTCTACGACCTGGTGCGCCGGCGAGTGCCGATCCCGGAGCTGGTCGGCCAGCTCGTGCGCATCCACGCCCCGTACACCCACGTCCCGTATCACCAGCGCCTCGACGACGGGGTGGTGCGCTTCGTCAACAACGACCACTGCATGCTGAGCTCGCGCGCCGGCCTCGATCTGCTGCCGCGCATGCCCCCCGAGCTCGCGTACCTGCCGTTCGCGCAGACCATCTGGTACATGCCCACCGGGCTCGATCCGTGGAACCAGCTCATCGGCAAGATGCCGGGCCACTACGTGCGGCTCTACGAGATCAAGTTCGAGGGCAAGCCGCCGCTGCCCGACGTGCACTGGCCGGACCAGGAGCCGCTCGCCATCGTCGGCACGTGGCCGGAGAAGCTCAACGGGTGGCTCACCCTGGTGCAGCGCGGCGAGGTCATCAACGCCTACCGGGTGTTCCTCGGGCTGTGGGAGGAGGCGAGCGCCGAGCCGTCCCGGCGCGAGTCGTTGCTGGCCCAGCTCGTGTTCGCCGGGCTCATCGACGTGCAGGACCGCGTGCTCTACAACCGCTCCTACACCACCGGCCACAAGTCCTACCGCGCCCGCGCCACCGTGACCATCGCGCGCGCGGTGGGCTGGGAGCACGCGCATCACATCCTGTACGCGGGCGTGCCCGATCTCGCGGTGGGGCCGCGCTGGTACTCGACGTACGAGATGGGCTGCCTGGTGGTGCAGAACTTCCTCGACAACCGCGACCGCGAGCTCCTGGCCCAGGACGGCGCGCTGACCCCGGTGGAGTCGCTCGCGCTCCAGGAGGCGCTCCTGAGCGGCCAGGAGCCGGCCTACATCGACCTGATCGTGGCCCTGCTCAGGTCGGGTCGCGGCCACCGCCAGATCATCGACACCATCCAGCTCGCCTCGGCCCAGCTCATCATGGAGACCGGCGATCCCAACGGCTATTCGATGCCGCAGCACAGCTACGAGTACTGCAACACGGTGCGCTGGTTCTTCGACAGCTTCGCGCACCCGCATCGCCTGAAGCTCCTGTTCGTGGCCGGAGCCTTCGTCAACCGCGCCGCGCACCACCAGAAGCACACCCCCGACAACCACGCGGTGAAGGTGACCCCGCCCAAGGGCTCGGGCGCGCTCACCTCCGCCCAGCTCCTGGAGCGGCTCGACTCCGCCCTCGACGGCCTGCGCCCGTTCGAGGCGATGGACTGGACCGCGGCGTACCTGCGCTCGGGCGCCGACCGCGCGCCGCTGATCCAGACGCTGGCGGTGGGCTCGGCCAAGGCGGGCAACGACCCCCACAACCAGGAGCTCGGGACCTGCCTGCTCGACGACTACGGGCACACCACCGCGGCCGACCGCGACCGCCTGCTGCTCGCCTCCGCCAAGCACACCGCCGGGCACCGCAAGTACGGCAGCCACCTCGACGCCTGGCGGCGCTACGCGGACGCGTTCGGCCTGGCCCGAGCTGGATGAGGCCGCTCCGCGCCAAGTCCTTCAAGAGCATCCCGGGCAAGTACTACAACACGCCCAAGGAGCTGTGGGGGTTCCGCGCCGAGCGGGCGGCGGGATCGCCCTCGGCCATCGCGGAAGCGTTCCTCGAGGCCAATCGCAAGACCCTCGGCATCACCTCCGCGCTCGACCGTCTCGACGTGGCGCGGATCATCCACGGGCGGGGAGCGGACCACGTCATCCTCCAGCAGCGCTGGCGCGGGCGCCGCATCCACCGCGCCTACGTCACGGTGCACATCGGCCGCGACCGGCGCGTGTACCTGGTGAAGAGCCGTGCGGTGCCGGAGGACGTGCTGCAGGAGGCGGAGCCGGCCCGGATCGGCCGCGACCGGGCGGTGCGGGCGGCGCTGGCCGGAGGCGGGCGCGGCCGCGGGCGGGCGTGGGTGGTCGGCACCCCGGAGCTGCTCTGGTATCCGGCCCGCCGGCTGCTGCATCCCGCCTGGCGCGTGCGCATCCACCGCACCCGACCCCGCTCCGAGGTGATCACCTACGTGCACGCGGTCACCGCCCGCGTGATCAGCCGCTACGACAACCTGGCCGAGGCGATCGGGCGGGCCACCGTCTTTCTCCCGAACCCGATGGCGCGAGCGCGCGGCTTCGAGCCCCTTGGCTCGAAGGGCGGGATCGCCCGCCCCCCCGCGACCGCCTACGCGGCGGTGCGGCTGACCGGTCTCCGCGGCAACGGCCGCCTGGACGGCACGCGCGTCACCACTCGCCTGACCCGGTCGCGTCTGCGGAGCGCGCGCCTGGATTTCTCGCTGCCCAGCGTCCGCCCCGGCTTCGAGGAGGCCTCGGCCTACTATCACGTGAACGAGGCCATCGCCTACCTGGAGCAACTCGGCTATCGCGGGCGGCGGCGGATCTTCACGCGGCCGCTCGCCGTCGACGCGCGCGGCACCCGCGACGACAACTCGTGGTACAGCCCCGGCGAGCGCACCCTCACCTTCGGCACCGGCGACGTGGACGACGCGGAGGACGGCGAGACCGTCCTGCACGAGTTCGGCCACGCGCTGCAGGACGCCATCTGCCCCGACTTCGGCCAGTCCCCGGAGGCGGCCGCGATGGGGGAAGGCTTCGGCGACTACTTCGCGGGCAGCTTCTTCGCCGCCGCGAAGCCCGCGTCCTACCGCGACGCGGTCATGACGTGGGACGGGGCCCGGGGCGACGGGAAGCCGCCCTGCGTCCGGCGGCTCGACTCTCTCCTGACCTACGAGAGCTTCGACCACCGCGCGAGCGCGGACGAGCACGCGAACGGCCAGATCTGGTCCGCCACCCTGTGGGACATCTGGAAGGCGATCGGCCGCCGCGCCGCGGACCGCGTCGTCGTGGAGAGCCACTTCCAGCTGGACGGGTTCACCACGTTCGCCCGCGGGGCACGCGCCATCCTCGACGCGGACCGCAACCTCTACCGCGACCGGCACCGGACGAGCCTCCGGCGGATCTTCCGCCGCCGGGGTATCGGCCCGGTGGAGTGAGGGCGGCCGCCTCTAGGGCGCGAGCCCGTTGGTCAGCCGCATCGCCTGCTCGATGTGCTGCCGGACCCCGTCGAGGGACGGGCCCGCGCTCCGCTCGTCCTGGTCCGCGCGGACGGTGGGCGCGCTCTTCTGGGTCGCCAGGAAGTCGGAGGCCTTCTGCAGGTGACCCAGCGCCTGCTCCGCCCGGCGGTTGTTGAGCTCGAAGAGCGGGTCGACGAACTTCGCCCGCGAGGCGTTCAGGATCATCTCGTGCTGGGCCGCGCGGAGCTCGGTCCAGGCCCCGCGGACCAGGCTCTCGGCTCGCGGCACGTCGGTCAGGCTCTGCAGGGCCTGGCGCTGCAGGTTCGCGCTCTTCTGGACCTTCTGCTGGATGTCGGCCTGGTCGTACGGAAGCGCGGGGGCCTGCGCGCGAGCGGACGATGTGAGCGCGAGCGCCCCGAGCAGCAACGTCGCGCCGAGGCAGGAAAACCGATACCGCCAGCCGCGACTGGAACCCAGGGACATGGCGCTCTCCCTTGGATCGGACGGTTGAAGGCCAAGCAACCGGTAGCAGGTGAGTGCACCGTACCGCAGCGGCGCCCCATCCGCCAGCCCAAGGTGCGTGCCCTTACACGAGACGTCGCCCCTCCCGAGCCATCCTTTCCCTGAGTGTAGAAAGGGGCCGGTGGTTCGAGTCGCAGAGCGCGGTCCAGGCCTCTTTTCGAGCATATTCCCCCGGGCATATCCCTTGCTGTAACCGCGTGACCGCGGACGATCGCCGCGTCGTGGGAGACCCCTCGATGACAGACGAAGAGCAGCTGGTCTTCACGGCCCTCTGCGATCGGTACCGGTCCACCACTCACGTCGGTCGCAGCATGTCCCGGACGGAGCTCCAGCAGGCCACCGGCCTGGCCCCTCAGGCGCTCGACCAGACGTTGGAGGCCCTCGGCGTCCCGACCGGCAGCCCGGGCGCCCGCATCGCGTTCGAGGGAGATCGGGTGGTGCTGGGTCCGGTGTGGCGTGAGCGTTGTCGCCGGCTATCCAGCGATCCGGCGCCCGGCCGACCCTAGTGCGCGGCGCCCAGCGAGGGTTAACTTATCGAGTGGCGCAGCAGCCATGTTGTCTGCTATCACCGGAAGGTCCCTGAGCCGATGGCCTCCCGACCCGTCCGGAAGCGAGCGAAGTACGAGCGCCGTTGGCTTCGTGCCGGTCGGTGCTCCGTCTGCGGGCGGCTGCGGGCCAAGCGGACGCGGCGGACCCGGGGCGGGTCCAAGCGGTTCTGCCCGTTGCACCTGCGCCGGAACCGGGAGTACCAGGCGGCCCACCGCCGCCGCTCCAAGTAGGGGCGGTTTCAGGCTTCACGGCCCGAAAATCGAGGTTCGGTACGATGGGGAGCAGGAGGACTTTTCCCATGCATCGTCTGATCCTCACCACCCTGGCCCTGCTGCTCGCCACCGCCTCCCCCGCCCTCGCCGATGGCTGGGTCCTGTGGATCCAGGGAGGCGACTCGCCCTGGGACTCCGTGAGCACGTTCCCCACCCGTGAGGAGTGCGCGGGGGCCCTGCACCAGCAGGCGCAGGCCGTCGAGAAGCTCGGCCTGAAGGTGACCGAGACGCCGGCCGCGTCGTTCTCCGCCGCCGACACCGATCGGACGTTCAAGGGGCAGTGCCTGATCGAGAACGCGGACCCTCGCACGTCCGCGGCCAAGTAGTACACTTCGGAGCCACGGAGGGTGCGAGCGATGGACAAGCGTTCCGAGAAGGCCCGCGTCTACTACCGCCAGGGCTGAAGCTCCTGCGCCAAGACGAAAGAGTTGCTTTCGTCCTGGGGAGTGCCCTTCGAGGGCTTCGACGTCGAGGCCCAGCCGGAGCGGCGGGCCGACCTGGCCGCGGTCGGCGTGCAGCGCGTGCCCGCCACCATCGTGGGCGATCGCGTGGTGCACGGGTGGAACCCGGAGGCGCTGGCGGAGCTGGTCGGGGTCCGGTACCGCGCCGCCAGGAAGCTGACCCCGGCCGAGCTGGCCGAGCGCATGGACCAGGTGCTGGCCGCCACCCAGCGCGCCATCCGGCAGGTGCCGCGCGAGCGTCTCGGGATGAAGTACCCCGGCCGCGACCGCACCGTGCGCCAGCTCGGATTCCACGTCTTCCGGGTGGCGGCATCGTTCGCCGACACCCGCGAGCTGGGGAATCTCGACGGGGCGTGGTTCGAGGAGAACGCGCCGGCCGAGATGGCCGACGGGGAGGCGGTGGCCGGCTACGGTGAGACGGTGCGCCGGCGCCTGCGCGCCTACTTCCAGCGGCCCGGCTGGTGCGACGGCCAGGTCAGCACCTACTACGGCCCGCAGACGGCGCCCGAGCTCATGGAGCGCACCACCTGGCACTGCGCCCAGCACCTCCGGCAGATCTACTGGTTCCTCGACGAGATGGGCGTGAAGAAGGACGCCCCGCTCACCGACGCCGATCTGGAGGGGTTGCCATTCCCGACGGAGGTCTGGTCCTAGCGGGGCGGACCCGCTCACCCGCCGATCGGCATGGCCAGCCACACTCCCACGTGGGGGGCGCCGTGGTGGTGGTTGTCGAAGGTGGCGAACATCCGGCCCGCGACCCGGAACGTGGGCTCGCCGTGCGAGACCTTCTCCGAGGTCCCGGGGAGAGATCCCGGCAGATGCTCCGCAGCCGCGCCAGCGGTGCTACGTGGTCACGTGCCGGATGAACCGCTCCGGCGGATCCTCGCCCCATTGGCTGACCAGCGCCTCCTCGGCGGACAGCAGATTGGAGCCGCTCCCCGCGTTCAGCCGGTCGGTGTCGGCCCAGCGCTCGTGCACGCGGCCCCACGGATCGGCCCAGTAGTCGTAGACCTGGCTGCCCAGCAGGTGCCGCCCCACGCCCCACATGTGGTCGTACTTGCCGAGGCGCGCGAGATACTCGTGGTCCTTGAACACCGCGTCGACGTCCGGCACCTCGAACGAGACGTGGTTCATTCCGGCCCGGTCGTTCCGCACGCAGAAGAGGGTGTGGTGATCGACGTACTCCTCGCCGCGGTCGCAGCGGTTGAAGGAGCCGATGAGGTTCTCCCGCTCGCCCGCGTACACGTCGTCGGAGCCGATGAAGCCGAGCGTGTCGCGGAACCACCGCACGGTCTCGCGCACGTTCGGCGCCCCCATCACCCCGTGGCCGATGCGCTTGATCGGGGTGGGCGACTTCCGCAGGCGCATCAGGGTGCCCGCGCGGCGCAGGGGCTCGACCCCGGTGTTCATCGGCGTGTGCGGCACCGGGATCGCGGGCACGGGCTCGAGGCCGCAGACCACCTCGATCTGGTAGCCGTTCGGCTCGCGCAGGCGTACCCGCTTGCCGCCGCCCGGCTCGTCGATCGACTCCACCGCGGAGGCGCCCGGAGTGGCGGCCAGCCGCGCGAGGTCCTCCTCGCCGGCCGCGTGGTAGGCGAAGCCCACGAAGCGGGCGTCGTCCGCCTTCTCGGTGACGTGGATGTGGTGCACGGCGTCGGTGCCGCGCATGTAGAGCGCGGTGGGCGTGCGGGCGGCGCGGATCAGCCCGAAGTGGGTGAGGAACTCCTCCATCGCGTCGAGGTCCGGCGCGTGCAGGCGGGGCCAGGCGAGGTCGCGGACTTTGATGAGCGGCATCTCGATTACCCTTTCGTCACCCACCCCTCACCCTGCCCTCTCCTCTGAGAGGAGAGGGGGAAGAGGATTAGAGGTCCTCTTACTGGGCGAAGGTGAAGCGGGGGTCGGCGGCGGGGATCTCCGCCTCCGGCAGCTTCAGCTCGCGCCGCACGATGTTGGCCCCCAGGTTGATGGCCACGCTCTTGTAGAACGCGATGCGCCGCGCGAGGCCCTCGCGGCCGAAGCCGCAGTCGGTGGAGAGGATCAGCCGCTCGGGCGGCACGTACTCCAGCGCGCGGCGGATCAGCCCCGCCACCACCTCCGGCGGCTCCACCGCGGCGGTGGAGTGGTTCACCACCCCGATGGCGATCTTCTTGTCGGTGCGGTGCCGCGCCAGCAGCGGCAGGTCGCGCCCGTTGGTCGAGGCGCACTCGAGCGTGATCACGTCCGCGTTGGTGGCGAGCAGGTACGGCAGCGACCGCTCGTAGGACGGCCGCTCCCAGTGGAGCGGCTGCTGGTTCGGGTTCCCCCAGCACGTGTGCAGCCAGATCTCGGTGTCGACGCCCGCGATCTCCCGGTTCACCGACTCGGTGTAGAACTCGAGGTCCTCGTCGGTGGCTCCCGCCGCGCCCGCGATGTGGTGCTGCGGCTCCTCGACCTGGATCACCCGGCAGCCCGCCGCCGCCACCTCGCGCAGCTCCGCGTTGAAGATGTCGGCCAGGGCCAGGATCACGTCGCGGTCTCCGCCGTAGTGCCGGTTCACCAGCATCTTGGCCAGGGACTGGGCGGTGATCGCGCCGAACTTCACCGGCCGCGCCGAGAGCCGCTGGGCCGTCTTGAACAGCGCCGCGTACTGGAGCGGCCCGCGGGCGAGCGGCTCGCCCACCACCGCGGGCTGATAGGCCTCCATCACCTCGTAGAGGATGTGGCCGGGCCGGAGCGACTTCCAGCCACCGCCGGTGGAGCGGTCCTGCGCCCCGGTGATCCCGCGCAGGCGCTCGATCACGTAGTAGAACCACGACTTGCCACCCACCGTGAGGTCGAAGCGCGAGTCGCCGTCGGTGACCAGGTCGAGCCCGGCCAGCTCCTGCTCGCGCACCAGGCACGCCACCGCGTCGAGGTACTGCTCCCGGAAGCGCGAGTCGCCGAGCGCGTCCTTGAACGTCCGCCCGCGCAGCTCCTCGGTGAACCAGTGCGGCCGCGGGTAGGAGCCGGTGATGGTGGTGGGCAGGATCAGGTCGCGGGTGGCGTTCAGCATAGCCCGACTCTGCCGACGCGGCCGGGGGCTGTCAAGCCCGCGTCCTTGCGCGGATGGCGGCGGCCGGTCAGCCGGACCGGGCCGCGCGCGCCGGCGGGATGACCGCGTGGATGTACACGCGCTGGCGGCTCCAGGAGGCGGGGACCTCGCCCACCACGACGGTGTTGGCGGCCAGCCACTCCTGCAGCTCCGGCTTCCCGTCCCAGCCGTCGAGGGTGACGAGCCAGACGCGGTGCTTCGGCAGCCCGGCGCCGAACCGGGCGCGCAGCGGCGCGGCGGCCGTCTCGCTCACCGTCGGTCGCCAGTAGTAGCGCAGGGGATACACCGCCCCGAGGGTGGCGAGCACCTCGTCGTCGGGGCCCACCATCCGATCGAGCACCTCGGCCACCGTGCGCCAGTCGGTCCCCTGGCGCCACTGGTAGTAGCCGCCGAGGGCGGCGCCGGCCGGCAGATGGGTCACCACCGTGAGGCCCACCGCGATCGCGGCGGGTACCGCGCGGCGGGCGCGCACCATCGCAAGCTGCGGGGGAAGCTGCGGGCGCCACGACACCGCGACCTCGATGAGGCGCGCCGCGGTCACGAGGCCGTGGGCGATGAGCAGCGTCACCATGGGCAGCGCGAACGCGAAGTGCCGCCCGGCGAGCGCGTGGGCCGGATTGGCCGCCCAGAGCAGGGCGATGGGGAGCGCGGGCGAGAGCAGCGCGGCGAGGGCCACCTCGGGGCGCGTCCGGAGATCCCACAGCCCGAGCAGGCAGAGGCCGACGGTGACGAGCCCCGCGAGCCCCGGCCCCACCTGCTCCGGCAGCAGCACGTGGAGGACGAAGTCGTCGAGGGCGCCCGCGGAGAGCGCGCCGCCCTCGAGCTGCGCCCCCACCAGTGGCCGCACCACCTCGAGCCACGGCGCGAGCAGGACCGCCACCCCGGCGAACGAGATCAGGGCGGGCCCGCCGCGGCCGTCCCGGCGTCGCCCGATCCACACCGCGGCGACGATCGCCTGCACGAGCACCACCATCCCGCCCAGGTAGTGCGCGTAGAACGCCACCGCGGCGGCGGCCGAGAACGCGAGCCAGTCGACCGCGCGCGATCGCTCCAGCGCGCGGAAGAGGGCCAGCCACGACAGCGCCACCACCAGGACCACCAGCGAGTAGGGGCGCGCGAGCTGGGAGAGCTCCACGTGGAACGGGGAAACCGCGAGGAGGCTCGCGGCGAGGAGACCGGTCGCGGGGCCGATCAGCCGGCGCCCGAGGAACGCCAGCGCCACCACCGCCGCGACCCCCGCGGCCACGAACGGCAACCGCACCATGCCCTCGGTGGCCGCCGGGCCCCCCGCGGCCCAGGCGATCAGGTACTGCAGCGGCGGGTGGCCGAAGATCTGCGCGCTGTAGAGCACCCACGCGAAGCTCTGGGCTCCGATGGCGGTCAGCACCTCGTCGAACCAGAAGCTCTGGGTGGTGAGCGTGATGGACCGGAGCAGGAGCGCGGCCCCCGCGATGACGGCCAGCCACCGGTGCCACGCGCCCGGCCGCGGCCACCGCCCGTGGCGGAGAGCACGCCAGCCGAGCGTGCCGGCGGCCGCCGCGCCCAGGAACAGGGCGGCCAGGAGCCCGCGCATGGGACGGAGCTGCTGCGGCCCGTACCACGACGAGGCGACCGGAGTGGCGACCTCGAGCGATCCCACCGCGTCGAGCCGCCGCAGCCGCACCGCGTGGTCGGCGGGGAAGCGCGAGAAGTCGTCCCAGATGAGCTGGTTCCAGCCCGGATGGATGCGACGGCGCCGGTAGGCCTCGTCGGGGGCGCTCGTCCCGGCGCCGTCCGGCTCGAGGGCCACCCAGCCGAGCGACCCGGGCGGGGCCTGCCAGCGCACCCACAGCACCAGGATCGGCGCCGCGGGCGGACGCGGAAGCACGGCGGCGCCGCTGTCGACGGAGATCTCCGGGGCGCGCGCCGCGGTGAGAGCGGCCCACGCCGGCAGCGCCAGCGCCACGACGACCCAGACCGTCAGGAGGCGGACCGTCGCCGGGCGGGACATATGGGGCGACTGTCACCCGCAGCGCCTCGCTTGTCCAGCGAAAGGCCGCCCGCACGGCGGGGCGCGGTTGACAAATCCGGGGCCGCTCCCTAAGGTAGCGGCCCAGACACCCGATCCGGACACGTGGAATATCTCGCAGGCCCAGGAGACCAGCCCATGCACAGGCGACAGTTCCTCGCGACGATGAGCGGCGTCGCGGCGGCCGCGATGGTGCGGCCCGCCCGCGCGGCCGAGCCGATCCGGATCGGGTACTTCGGGCCTCTGACCGGCAACTTCTCGCAGACCGGCAAGGACATGACCGACGGCTTCAACCTCTTCTGGGAGGAGGTCGGCAACAAGGTCGCCGGACGCGAGGTGAAGGTCATCGTGGAGGACTCCGATCCCGAGCCTACCGGCGCGGTCACCAAGGTGCGGCGCCTGGTCGAGCAGGAGAAGGTCCACACCATCGCGGGCGGGCTGCTCGCGGCCACCGGCTACGCGGTGGCGCCCTACGTGGAGCAGAACAAGATCCCCACCGTCTACCCGGTCACCGCTCCCGACGACATCACCCAGCGCAAGCCGGCCCGCTGGATCGTGCGCACCTCGTTCACCAGCAGCCAGGCCACCCACCCGCTCGGCGACTACGCCTACAAGCAGCTCAAGCTGCGGAGGGTGGCCACCATCAGCATGGACTACGCGTTCGGCTGGGAGTCCAACGCGGGCTTCCAGCGGGTGTTCGAGGACCTGGGCGGCAAGGTGGTGCAGCGCATCTGGACCCCGCTCTCGGTGCAGGACTACGCGCCCTACCTGGCCTCGCTGAAGAAGGACATCGACGGCGTCTACGCCTGCCACACCGGCGGCCTCTCCCCGCGGTTCGTGAAGACGTGGAGCGACGTCGGACTCAAGGACAAGATCCCGCTCATCGGCATCGGGACCCTCACCGACGAGAACATCCTGAAGAACATGGGCGACGAGGCGCTCGGGATCATCACCTCCCTGATCTACAGCAGCGCGCTCGACACTCCGGCCAACAAGAAGTTCGCCGCCGCCTACGAGAAGCGCTACAGCCGGCCGACCTCGCTCTACTCCGCGGAGGGCTACACCGGCGCGCGCTGGTACTACGAGGCGATGAAGGCCATCAACGGCGAGGTCGAGAACAAGGAGAAGTTCCTCGCCGCCCTGCGCAAGGTCGAGATCGCGGACGACCCGCGCGGCCCCATGAAGATGGACGACCTCGGCAACGCGACCCAGAACGTCTACGTCCGCAAGGTCGAGCGGGTCGGGGGCAAGCTCCAGAACTCGGTGATCCAGACCTACCCGAACGTCTCGCAGTTCTGGACCTACAAGCAGGACGACTACCTGAAGGCGCCCGCCTACGACCGGAGCTATCCGCCCTGCAAGTTCTGCGACTAGGGGCGGCGCCGCGCGCGACCGGAGCCAGTACCAGCCGCGCTCGACCGCGGCGAGCGATCTCCGCCTCGGCCGCCGGGCCGGCTCGGATCTCTCCGGGACCTCCGCGGGGCGGACGGGCTATACTCGCGGCGGATTCCGCCCACTGAGGAGAAGGCAGATGGGCCGCCGCGAGGCGACGTCTGCGTTCTCGAGCCCCCGCCCGGCATCCCGAACGCCCGCAGACGCGCGCACGCGCAGGGTGAGGCATGGCCGATCGGTCCGACGAGCGGCGGCGGCTCGAGCGCGAGCTGGCCCGTCTCGTGACCCGGCTCGGCGAGCTGCAGGACGAGATGGAGACCGGGGCGCCCGGGCCGCTCCGCCGCCGGTGGATCGCGTGGCGCGTCCGTCGGCTGGAGCGCCGGCTCGCCGACCTGCGCGCCCGCTGGGACGGCGCCGAACCGGATCAGGATCCGGACTAGCTCGTGGTACGGTCGGGCATCTGCCGTGACCTTCGCGTCCAAGGAGCCGCGCTCATGAGATCGATCCGCCCCGGCCTGCTGCTGTGCCTGCTCGTCGCCGCCCTGGCGTCGGCGGCGCCGGCGGCGGCCGCGGAGCCGATCCGCATCGGTTACCTGGGTCCCCTGACCGGCATCTTCGCCCAGGCCGGCAAGGACATGCTCGACGGGCTCAAGATGTCGCTGGAGCAGGTCGGATATCAGGCGGGCGGCCGCAAGATCGAGCTGATCGAGGAGGACACCGAGGGCAACCCCGCCACCGCGGTCGCCAAGTACCGCAAGCTGGTGAGCCACGACAAGATCAACGTGCTGACCGGCGTGCTGCTGGTCAACGTCGGCAACGTCCTCGTGCCGCTCATCGAGAAGGACCAGCTGCCGACCCTTTTCCTCACCACCCCTGACGACCTCACCAAGCGCAAGATCGCCAAGTGGATCCTCCGCTCCAACTTCGCGGCGAGCCAGATCATGCATCCGCTCGGCGACTACGCGGCCCGGACCTTGAAGCACAAGCGGGTCGCGGTCATCGCGATGGACAACGGCTTCGGCCACGAGGAGGCGGGCGGCTTCCAGCGGGTGTTCGAGGACGCGGGCGGGCGCGTGGTGCAAAAACTCTGGGTTCCATTGAACGTCCTCGACTTCGCGCCGTACCTGTCCCAGATCTCGCGCGACGTCGACGGGGTGTGCGCGGTCTTCGTGGCCGGGCAGGCGGTGCGCTTCGTGAAGCAGTACGGCGAGTCGGGCCTCAAGGAGAAGGCTCCGCTCGTCGGCACCGGGGTCATGATCGACGAGAGCGCGCTGCGCGGCATGGGCGACGAGGCCGTCGGCACCATCGGCACGCTCCTCTGGAGCCCCACGCTGCAGACGCCGGCCAACCAGACCTTCATGAAGCTCGCCCAGGCCAAGCTCGGCCGCACCCCCGCCTACTTCCACGCCGTGATGTACAGCAGCGGGCGCTGGATCACCGAGGCCGCCAACGCCCTCGGCGGGCAGGTGGAGGACCGCGAGAAGCTGGTGGCCGCCATCCGCCGCGCCATCGAGACCACCCCCGATCCCCGCGGGCCCATCAAGCTCGACGACTGGGGCAACCCCACCGAGAACGTCTACGTGCTGAAGGTGGAGCGGGTGGACGGCAAGCTCGTCACGACGGTGGTCCACACCTACCCGGCGGTCTCCCAGTTCTGGACCTACAAGCCGGAGGAGTTCCTCAAGAGCCCGCCCTACACGCGCGACTATCCCCCCGCGAAGCCCTGAGCCGGGCGCCCGATGCGCGTCGGCTTCTTCTTCTGGCCGTACACGCCCGAGTACACGGCCCGCATGGCCCGCCTCGGCGAGGAGCTGGGCTTCGACCTGGTCGGCATCGCCGACACGCCGGGCAACGCGCTCGACCCGTGGGTGGCCATGACCATCGCGGCCGCCGCCACCTCTCGCGTCCGTCTCGCCACCTGCGTCACCAACCTGGTCACGCGGCATCCCTCCATCACCGCCTCCGCCGCCGCCTCGGTCGACGTGGCCGCAGGGGGCCGCACCGTCCTGGGGATCGGTGCCGGGCACAGCGGCGTCGCCAACGTGGGCGGCGCCCCGACGCGCGCGGCCGATCTCGGCGAGGGCATCACGTTCCTGAAGACCGCGCTCGCGGGGGCGCCGGCCTCGTGGCGCGGGGCGGCCACGCACCTCGCCTGGATCACGCGCCCGGTGCCGGTCTACGCGGCCGCGTCGGGACCCGCCGCCCTGCGCGCGGTGGGCGCCGCCGCCGACGGCGCCTTCGTCAACTACGGGCTCGGGGCTGCCGAAACGCAGCGCGTCCGGAGCCTGATCGGCGAGGGCGCGACCTCCGCGGGCCGCGCCGCGGACGCGGTCGACGTGTGGTCGATCGCCTGCCTCGACGTGGCGGAGCGGCGCGAGGACGCGCTCGGCAAGCTCGGCAACATCCTGGGCTTCGTGGCCGCCTACATCCTGGGTCCCGATCCGGAAGGGCGTGGGGTGCCCGCACCGCTGGTGCCCGCGGTGCGCGAGCTGCGCCAGACCTACACCACCCGCCAGCGCGAGATGGATCCGCAGCTCACGCGCCGGCTCGGGCTGTTCGACTACCTGCGCGAGCGGCTCGCGGTGGCGGGCACTCCGGAGGACTGCGTGGCGCAGGTGCGGGCCGCGGAGGCCGCCGGCGCCACCCAGCTCATGTTCACGGTCAGCTTGGCGGCGGACCCCCTCCGCACGATCGAGCTGTTCGGCCGCGCGGTGCTGCCGCGCCTCCGCGGCTAGCGCCCGCCCGCCAGCCCCTTCACCACGCGGTAGAGGAACTCCTGGCCGCCCCAGAGCGATGCGACCGGCATCCGCTCGTTGAGTCCGTGCGAGCGCGCGTCGTCTGGTCCGAGGAAGAGGCCGGAGACGCCGTAGGCCGGGATGCCCGGCCAGAGAGCGGCGGTGGTGGACTCCACGACCCGCATGAGGTCGGGGCGCAGCGAGGAGGGCTGGCTCAGCTCCGGCTGCCCGGTCTGGGTCACCGTGATGCCCGGATCGCCGACCGCCCGCACGATGGCCTCGCGCACGCCGTCGATCGGCTCGCCCGGCAGCACGCGGCAGTTCACGAGCGCCCGCGCGGCCTGCGGCAGGGCGTTGCCCGCGTGGCCGCCCTCGAGGCGCGTGGCCACGCAGGTGGTCCGCATCATGGAGTTGTAGAGCGGCGAGCGCCTGGAGAGCCGCGCCGCCGCGGCGGGATCGGGCCCGCCCTCACGGGCCAGCGCGCGCATGTCCTCCGCGGTGGCCGCCTCGAAGAGCGCGGCGCTGCGCAGGAAGTAGCCGCGGGTGATCTCGTTGAGCTGGGCCGGGAACTCGAGGCGCGAGAGCCGGTCGAGCCCCGCCGCGAGCTGGTAGATCGCGTTGTCCGGCCGCGGCAGCGAGCTGTGCCCGCCCGGGTTCCTGGCCTCGAGCCGGAAGCTCACCGTGACCTTCTCGGCCGCCTGCACGCGGAGCAGGATCGGCGTGCCGGTCCGGGTCATCTCCGCGCCGCCGCCCTCGTTGAGCGCGTACTCCGCCTCGATCAGCGGCCGCTCGTGCTCGAGCAGCCACCTCACCCCGTTCCACCGCGAGCTACTGCCCAGCTCCTCGTCCGCGGTCAGGGCCAGGATCAGGTCGCGGTCCGGCACGTAGCCGTCCCGGCGGTAGCGGATCAGGTTGGCCACGAAGATGGCGGCCATCGCCTTGTCGTCCACCGCGCCGCGCGCGTAGAAGTAGCCGCCCTCCTCCACCATCTTGAACGGATCGCGCTCCCAGTCCTCCCGCTTGGCCTCCACCACGTCCAGGTGCGCGAGCAGCAGGATCGGCTTGCCCGTCCCGCGGCCCTTGAGCCGGGCCACCAGGTTGCCCTTCCGGGGCGCGCCGGGCGGCACCACGATCCGCATCTCGGAGTCCGCGAAGCCGCCCGCCCGCAGGCGCGCCGCCATCGCCTGCGCGGCGGCGGTGGTGTCGCCCGCCGAGTCGGTGGTGTTGATCTCCAGCAGCTCCTGGTAGATCTCGCGCAGCGCGGACTGGGAAGGTGTCAGCGGCGCGGCGGGCGGCGACTGGGCGGGAGCGGGAAGCGGCAGGACGAGCAGCGCGAGCGCCACGAGGACGGCGGCGCCGGGTCTCGTCATGGGTGGTAGAGTACCGGAATGCGCGTCGGACTGTCCATCGACCCGCCCCTCGGCGCGATCCCCGCGATCCTCGGCGCGGAGGGCGTCGACGTCTACCAGACCGTCCTGCGTGACCCCGGACGCTTCGGCAACTACGGGGTGCCCGACGAGAGGGACCGCGCCGCGCTGGTGGCGGGCCTCGCGGGCCGGCGCGCGTGGGGTCTGGCCCACGGCTCGCTGCTGATCAACCTCGCGAGTCCGGAGGGCCGCATCCGCAACTCCTCGGTGTCGAGCCTGCTCGCCGACCTCAAGGTCGCGGCCGAGATCGGG
>Ga0070676_10000681_pt1 | contig 16629 bp, 18 predicted proteins | sample KBSM53metaG_FD_64667 | JGI IMG/M metagenome (GOLD analysis project Ga0070676, IMG submission 64667) | Miscanthus rhizosphere microbial communities from Kellogg Biological Station, Michigan, USA - KBS M5-3 metaG | ecosystem: Host-associated > Plants > Roots > Rhizosphere > Soil ...
ATCGTAGCCGGGGTGATAAGACTCGATTTTCGTCGTGTCTTGCTTTTTACGTTCTTAGGCTCCGTATTTTGGATAATATGTTTTGTGGGGGCAGGTTACCTGGTCGGCATCATGCCTTTTTTGAAGCCATATTTGAAATACATTGTCATAGGTATTATCGTGGTCGTAACGATCCCCGTCATAGTTGGGATCATAAGGCGTCTTAAGAAAGTATAGGCGTGGAGTGCCATTGAATCTTCGTCCCGGAGTTGACAATGTTTTCTTCACCTTCCGGATATTGTACGGACGCGACCTGCAAAGGATAAATGGGTTAAGCTTAGATAGAGTTACTTATTGCCGGGGTGAAGTTGTGGATCTCGATGCAGTATTGGAACTACAAAGATGGAAATTGTCACTTGGTTTGCTGAAGTCTCGCGAGAAAATGGCGTTCAACTGTTAAACGATCAATTATCACTTCACTTCCTGCATCTCCACTAACCGTCTGTAAAATCCATTTTGATGCATCAGAAAATCATGAGTTCCCCGTTCAACAATCTTTCCTTTTTGCAGGACGATGATCTCACTGGCGTGACGGATAGTTGAGAGACGATGTGCAATGACAATACTTGTCCTGTTTTGCATCATATTGTTGATAGCATCCTGCACCAGTCTTTCACTTTCTGTATCGAGAGAAGAAGTTGCTTCATCGAGAATTAATATCGGAGGGTTTTTTAACACGGCTCTCGCAATGGTCAGCCTTTGTCGTTCGCCACCACTTAATTTACTGCCACGGTCACCAATATTTGTCCCGTAACCATTTTCTTTTTGCATAATAAAGTTGTGTGCATTGGCTACTTTCGCCGCTTTCATCACTTCTTCATCAGTTGCATCAGGATTTCCAAGCTTTATATTGTTGGAGATGGTGTCATTAAACAAAATGGGTTCCTGCGTTACAATACTCATTTGACTGCGCAATGATTTCAATGAATACTCTTTGATGTTGATCCCGTCGATAGATAACTCACCTCTTGTTACATCATGAAACCTTGGAACAAGATCAGCCAGTGTAGATTTTCCTGCTCCAGATGATCCAACCAGTGCGATCGTTTTCCCTTTTTCAATTTTTAAATTGATATCGCAAAGTATTACTGTATCAGCATACGCAAAACTTACATGATTGAATTCAATAGAGTGATCGAAGGCCGAAAGAGTTTTTGGATGATCGCTCTCTTTAATTGTTTCCTGTTCATTCAGCAAAAATTTTATTCTTTCGATGCTGGCGGCGCCGTTGCGAATATTGTAAAAAGCCTGTGAAAACATTTTCAGGGAAGGAATGATCTGGGTGAAGATGGCTATGAAGGTTAAAAAATCACCCCCGCTTAAATTAAAACCATTTTTCCGCAATACCATCCGCCCGCCATACCATAATACGAAACAAACAGCTGCTATAGCCATCGTTTCTGAAACGGGAGAAGCCAGATCTCTTCTTCGGTTGGATTTATTTTTTACATGAAAAAGTTTTTCATTTTCATCGTAAAATTTTTGAGACTGGTGCGTTTCCGCATTAAACGCTTTCAATACACGAATACCGCCAATGGTTTCCTCGATGATCGAAAGGATAGAACCCAGTTTTTCCTGCACTCTCACTGAAACTTTTTTCAATGATCTTCCCACGCGGCCGATAACAAACCCGATGATGGGCAAGAACAAAAGAAGAAAGAGTGATAACTCAGGACTTAGGGTGATCATTGATGCAATAAGAATGATCACTGTGATCGGCTCCCGGAAGATCACTTCCAGGAAACTGATCGTTGAATATTCAATAGCGCTGAGATCATTGGTGAGGCGGCTCATCAGGTCCCCCTTTCGCTGTTCACTGAAATACCCGATGGGTAAGTTGAGTATCTTATGGAACATATCCGACCTCATATCATTAATGATATTATTTCGGATAGGATTCAAAACATACAGCGCCAGGTAAGCGAAAAGATTTTTTAAGGTAATAGCTATTACGACAACGATACAGATCGCTGCCAGTGCTTTTACTTTTCCGTCCTGGGTATTCACTAATTGCGTGAGCCAGTCATAGAAGGTATGGATCGGACCAACGGCGAACCGGCTTGTAATCTGGTTGTTGACTGTGTCAGTCACATTAAAGATCACCTGCAGAAACGGGGCAAGCATTACCAATGAAACAAGGGAAAATACTGCCGATAGAACATTGAAGAAAAAATATAAACTAACTGAACCAGGGTAACGTTTAATGTACTGGAAGATTACCGATAAACTTCTCATAAAGGGGCAAAGTAACTAATTTTACAGCACTGTGATGGGTGAATGAATGAGAATTAACACCCATGAATGACGTTTGTTGTCACATTAAATTGTTATTAACCACATTTATTTGATATTTATGCAGGAAGGGAAACGACAAAAACAGATTGGTGGTCTTATCCAGGAAGAACTCAATAAAATATTTCAGCGGTTTGGATTGAATATGATCAATGGAGGAATGGTGTCCATTTCCTCTGTAAAGGTCACTCCCGACCTGCTGGAAGCACGGGTTTACTTAAGTTTTTTCCAGGTAGCCGAAGCAAGCGAAGCCTTAAAAAAGATCCAGGAAAGAGCGGGTGAGATCAAGCGAGAATTAGGGAACCAGGTGAGGCAGCAGTTGCGCCGCATTCCGGAAGTAAAATATTTCAAGGATGATACGCTCGATCATGTATTCAGGATGGAGGAGATTTTTAAAAAAATAAGTGAAGAAAAAAAACGGGATAATAACGGGTAACATTCTTTTGAAATCTTCAAATTCAAATCTCAAACTTGAACCTGCCGTTTCTTTTTGCCTGGCGATATTTTAAAGCAAAGAAATCAACCAATGCGATCAATATCATTTCATGGATCAGCATTGGAGCGATCATCATCGGCACCGCAGCTTTAATACTTATGCTGGGTGTATTCAACGGGCTTGAAGGGTTAGTGAAATCACTATACTCAAGTTTTTATTCCGAGATAAATATTTCGGCATCTCGCGGTAAAACCATCACTGTTACAAATGAGCAGTTGCGAAAACTAAAGGGACTTGGTGGGATAAAAAATTTTTCGCTGGTGGCAGAGGAGAAAGGTCTTCTGAAAAACGGAAATTATCAATCTGCAGTCGTTCTAAAAGGGGTTGATGAAAATTACAAGTATGTAGCCGGAGTAGCGGATCATCTCATAAGAGGGAACTACAATTTAGGAACGGAAGATGATCCGTTCATAATATTAGGCGCAGGAGTGGAGAATGCAGTGGGCGTGTTAACTGACAGAAATCTACTGGCATTGATGATCTATCTCCCAAAAAAGAATTCTTCAGAGCTTATCGATCCCTTACAAGATATCAGCGAAGATTCTATTAATACATCGGGGACGTTTGTTATTCAGCAGGATTTTGATAACAAGTATGCGATCACGAATCTTGAATTTGTAAAAAAAATGCTGGCTCTTCGTCCCGACCAGTATACGGGGATTGAGATCTCTTTAACCGATGCTTCGGCGATCGATGATGTAAAAAAAGATTTGCAAAAGATCTTTGACAGCAACTATAACGTTCAGACCAGGTATGAGCAAAATCAAAGCCTGTACTCTATCATGCGCGCAGAAAAATGGGTGATCTATGCCGTGCTGGTTCTCATCATGGTGATCTTTTCCTTTACGCTCGTCAGTTCACTCACCATGCTTGTCATAGAAAAAGAAAAAGATATCAGTGTATTGCATGCATTGGGCGGGAACAAAAATTTTATTCAAAAAATTTTTTTAAGTGCAGGCTTATTACTCACCCTTATGGGAGCCGGCACTGGCATTCTTCTTGCTCTGCTGATCGCCTGGTTGCAAGTCAAGTTTCATTTGATACCGTTAAGTGGAGAGTCATTTTTAATTAGTTATTATCCCGTAACAGTGAAGATCGGTGACCTTTTGCTTGTGGCGGCTACTGTGATCATCATTGCTGTGCTGGCCTCGTGGATACCTTCCCGGAAAGCTGCTTTGAATGAATTTTCGTTGCGAAGTGAGTAAAAAATTATTTTATTTAGAAATTATTGCTGAACCTCCCGAATCAGGCAAGGGCACAAAATTGACATTCTGTTCTGAACAGAACTGCTCCACTGCTCGTCTTGCACCCTTATAGTTATCGTTGTTGAAATCATGAATAAGAATATAGCCGCCTTTTACCAGCCTGGGATAGAAAAAACTAAGACCAGCGTATATTGGATCATATAAATCCGCATCCAGGCTGACCAAAACAAAATTGTCATTGATTCCTGTGGCAGACTCAGGGAAAAAACCTTTAACCGGGATACAGCGCTCAGGAAAAGGCATTTGATCTAAAACCGAAGCAATTGATGTGTCAGAAAAATCTTGTGAGCCTGAAGAATAATTTTTTGTTTTTTCACCGGCGATATCTTTGTTATCAAATCCTTCAAATGTGTCAAAAAGATATAATTTTCGGTCAGGAAAAAATTGATTGATATATCTTGCGAATTTTCCTTTATATACACCCAGTTCAGCAACATTTCCGCTAAGATTCCTTTTCTGTATCTCAAAACTCATTAACTCAAGAGTTGAAAGCCTGATGTAATCAAAATAATTACTGTCAATTTTCCGATCGCGTTGTAAATACTCCAGGGTATTGGAAACAGAAACTTTTTTATTCAGTAAAACTTTTCCAAATAAATAATTGGTTCCTTTTGCCAAAAACTTAATCATAAAAATTATGAATGATCACAAATGACCAACCTTTGCTAAGATTCGTTTGGCCCCGACGAATTAAACATGCTATGATTTAGTAATCTCCGAGTGTTTCCGGCACCTGGGCCAGTGCCTTTGCCAACTGTTCATCATTAGGAGCTACGCCGTGCCAGTTGTGATCGTTTTCCATAAAGTCAATTCCTTTTCCCATAATGGTGTGCATCATGATGGCAACTGGTTTTCCCTGTCCCAACAATGACTTTGCACTCTTAAGTGTTGCAACGACCTCATCCATATCATTGCCATTCATTTCTAAAGTTATCCATCCAAATGCTTCAAACTTTCTGCGCAGGTCGCCATGATCCATTACTTTCTCAATGGTTCCGTCAATTTGCTGATGATTCCAATCGACGGTTGAAATAAGATTGTCAACCTTATGATGTGCAGCAAACATGATCGCTTCCCAGTTTTGGCCTTCATCCAATTCACCGTCCCCGTGTAGAGAATATACCACAGATCTGTCTTCATTTAATCTTTTTGCAAGAGCGACACCGATGGCTACACTCATCCCCTGGCCCAATGACCCACTGGCGATTCTTACACCGGGGAGATGTTCTGCCGTAGCAGGATGACCTTGTAGCCGCGAATTTAGCTTGCGAAATGTTGCCAGTTCCTTTACATCAAAATATCCTGCACGGGCCAGCGTAGAATAAAACACGGGTGAAATATGGCCATTCGATAAAATAAATACATCTTCGCCGGGTGCATCCATATGGAACTGCGGGTCGTGTTTCATTATTTTGAAATACAATGCTGTAAAAAAATCTGTGCATCCAAGCGAACCGCCCGGGTGCCCGCTATTAGCACCGTGTACCATTCTTACAATGTCCCTTCGTATTTGAGCAGCGATATCTTCTAATTCCGGCATAAATTTTTATTAGTTGTTTAAACTTTTCGTACCTTAAAATTTCAAAACCCTGATTACTGTTGCAAAAGTGCAATCTTTTTCAATAAGTCCAACTGAAAGAAAACTTCTATTCCAATTATCCTTATTAATTATCCTTATTGCTTGTAAATTCGTAAACGAGTTCTTGAAAAACAAACGAGTTTAGATAACTTAATATAGGAAGACTATTTTTGTAACGCCAAAATTTCAGGAATGCTGGATGTACTTTTGACAGGCTCAGTTTCGTTCATCATCACCTTTTTAGCCATACCGATTGTCCTACAGATCGCCGAGGAGAAAAAGTTGTTTGATGTTCCTGATGAAAGAAAAATTCATAAAGTCCCGGTACCTTCCCTTGGAGGAGTAGGAATTTTCGGTGGCTTTTTATTGGCATCACTTCTGTCGATTTCTGCTTTTCAAAACCCTGAATTTCAATACTTCTTCGCGGCCTCCATCGTTATTTTTTTTATCGGCCTCAAGGACGATCTGATCGTACTTTCTGCGTCAAAGAAATTCATTGGCCAGGTCATCGCGGCATCTATTCTTATTCATCTGGGTGGTATTCGCATTACAAGCATGCATGGCTTATTTGGTTTTAATGACGTATCGGAAGGATTCAGCATTGCCCTGTCATATCTTACCATTATTGTTGTCATTAATTCTTTTAACCTGATTGATGGAGTGGATGGTCTTGCGGGCACACTAGGTTTGCTGACCACCCTTCTTTTTGGGGTCTATTTCTTCGCCATAAAAATGCCGGCTTATTCCTTGTTGTCATTTGCCATGGTAGGTAGTCTTTTGGCATTTTTGATCTTTAATCATCATCCTGCCAAGATATTTATGGGCGATTCGGGATCGTTAATGATAGGGTTGGTGAATGCGATATTAGTGATCAAATTTATTACCGTTGCGGATTCGCCAGTTATTATAATGCCTGTTGAATCTTCCGTGGTGGTTGGTATTGCGATCCTGATCATTCCATTGGTAGACACGCTCAGGGTATTTAGTATCAGGATCTTCAAAGGGAATTCTCCGTTTACTCCTGACAGGAATCATGTGCATCATTTATTGCTGGAACGGGGTTTTAAACACCCCCGGATCACTTTTTTGTGTACTATCCTTAATCTTTTATTTATAGCCGTAGCTTATTTCGGCAGATCACTCGGACCTACCTACTTATTCTTGGTAATCCTTTCCGTCTCCTTTTCGGGTTTGGCCATTCTATTTTATTATAAACGACCCAAACCGCACATGTTCGTGGCCAAACACCTGGACGAAGAAGAACAATTCGTCAATGCAGCTCCCAAGATTGTTACTCTTACGAAAGAAAAAGAAACCGCTATCGTCGAACAGCAATAAAAGGTTCAAGAGGCAGGCTTCAAGCTCAAGCTTTGTACTGTAAATGCCTCATTGCTCATTATTCCTTGTTCTTTGTTGCTTGTTCCTTCTTTCTTGTATCTTGTTTCTTGTGCTTTGTCCCTTCTTCCTTGTTTTCTTATACCCTGGTTTCTTGTGCCCTGTTTTTCATTAGCTTTGAAGCCCTGAAAAATTTAAACTAATATGGCAGAGGATATTTCCCAAATAGTGGTTACGGCAGATGACCACATGAAAAAAGCTATCACACATTTGGAAACGGAGTTAATAAAAATACGCGCCGGTAAAGCTACCCCCCAGATCCTTGATGGGATTGTTGTTGACTATTATGGTTCACCCACACCCATTAACCAGGTTGGCAATATTAATGTAATGGATGCGCGGACATTGAGTATTCAACCCTGGGAAAAAAACATGCTTCAACCGATCGAAAGGGCCATTATAGCTGCGAATATTGGCATCAATCCACAGAATGACGGCAGCCAGATCCGGCTTTTCCTTCCCCCTCTTACCGAGGAACGGCGCAAAGAATTGGTAAAAAAATGCCAGGGCGAGGGTGAACATTCAAGAATTGCGATCCGTAATATCAGGCGGGATGCGATCGAACATATTAAGAGACTTCAGAAAAATGGGCTAAGCGAGGATATTGCTAAGGATGCTGAAACAAATGTTCAGAATATCACCGATAAATTTATTTCGGCTGTCGACAAACACCTGGCTTCAAAAGAAAAAGAAATAATGTCGGTATAACTAAGTTTCTTTTATCAATCCTTGCGAAGGCAAAACGTCTGTTTTGTTTTCCTTTTTATCGGGAAGGTTTGCTAAATAAACACCAAAAAGAATTATACCAAGACAGGCAACCTGTTTTATTGTAATTTTTTCACCATCCAGCATGCCCCAAAGTATTCCGATAAAGGGAACACCATAGGTCACCAGCGAAGCAAAGACCCCTCCAGCTCTTTTGATCAAAATATAAAATAAGGCGGTGGCAATAGCACTGCCGACAATTCCAAGGATTGCGGCCTCAACAATGGCCCATTGAACGGTACTTTCATTAAACGAAAGTTGTAAAAAATTTTCCTGCCATAAGACCCATGTAGTAGGAATTATCATAAATGACAACGAGATTGTGGCAATATATAGCGAGGGTATCTCTTTCAAAAAATGGCCGACCACATTTACATTTACCCCGTATAAAACGGTAGCAAGCAGGATGAGCAAAGCGTATTTGAAATTTTCAAAACTGACCCCTTTCCATAGCAGGAATAAAAGAGTAAGGCCCGCAAAGCCAATCAGGACACCTATGATCTTTTGGGTTTTGATTTTATCGCGAAAAATGACGAGCGCAATAAGAACAACAAAAATGGGGGTGAGGGAATTAAGTATTGCCGCCAGTGAGCTGTCAATATTTCTCGCGATAGCTGATGCAAAAAGAAATGCTGGCAGTAGATTGCCTGTAACGCCGGATAAAATGATGATCAAGATTTTTTTCCGGGGAATTTTGGCTATATGAAAAACGGCCAGGGGGAGAAAAATAACGCCGGCGGTAAAAATTCTAAGGGCTGCAATTTGTGGGGCAGATAACTCCTCCTTACTGTGTTTCATTAAAATAAATGAACTGCCCCAGATAATGCTGAGCGCAAGAAAAAGAAGCCAGTTTATGAATTTGCTCATCGACGTCCTTAAAGCTCCTGCAAATGTCTTAATCAGGCATGCAACAATCAATTTTTTTAAATTGTAATTTTAATGTTATCATATGAGCAAGATCAGTTTAAAAGATATCGATACCAGGGCACCCAAACAGTTTGAGAAAGAAAAAACAAAGCAGCAGATAGGGGAGATACTGGCAGAGCTTGATGAATTGCAAAATCTTTTATATGCGGAGTCCAAACACTCTCTACTGGTAATCATCCAGGCGATGGACGCTGGTGGAAAGGATGGAGTGATCAGAAATGTATTTGGAAAATTAAATCCGCAGGGGGTTACTGTGAAATCATTTAAGGTACCCACCGCCGAGGAAGCGGCTCACGATTTTTTATGGCGTATACACCAGCATACGCCGCCAAAGGGAATGATCCAGATCTTTAACCGCTCCCATTATGAAGATATTGTTGTGACGAGAGTGCACAAGTGGATCGACGATGGTATCGCAAAGAAAAGGATGAAGGCAATTAATGATTTTGAGGAGTTATTACAGGAACATAATGATACAACCATATTGAAATTTTACCTGCACGTTTCCCACGAAGAGCAGCTGCAAAGGTTAAATGAAAGGATTCGCAATCCCCGCAAGCAATGGAAATACAATGAAAGGGATTTTTCCGAATCCAAGCTTTGGGATGTTTACATGGAAATGTATGAAGATTGTTTTGAGCGCTGCGACCATGTTCCATGGATCGTTGTGCCGGCTGATCAAAACTGGTACAAAGAGTTCGTGGTTGCTTCTGCCGTTTTGAAAACTTTAAAAAACTTTGATATGAAGTATCCCGGTCTCAAAAAATGACCTACCTTAAATGATCTCATTGTTCAACTAAAACTTAAGATATGGGAATGCTAAAGGAATTTAGAGAGTTTGCCATGAAAGGCAATATTGTTGACCTGGCTGTGGCAGTCATTATTGGTGGTGCATTTGGTAAAATTGTGACGGCTCTTACAACCAGCATCATTATGCCGATCATCAGCCTGCTAATTGGAAAAGTGGCAATTGCTGAATTGAGCTTCACCATTGGAAAAACGATTTTCCCAATTGGTCTCTTTTTGCAGGCTATTATTGACTTTATACTTATTGCCTTCGTTCTGTTCATAATAGTTAAGACGATGAATTCATTAAAGAAAAAGGAAGAAGCGGCACCTCCACCCCCAACCCCGGAAGACATTTTACTACTGCGCGAAATCCGGGACGAATTGAAGAAATAATTTACCAACAGCACATAAACAGAAAATTGGGACGAAATATTTCGCTATTTTTGAATCCCGTTATACGAACTTTATAACGGGATTTATTTTTCGTAAACGTTTGACGTGAATAACTCCTCGTACCAGATAAAGCTTCCACAATTTGAAGGTCCGTTTGATCTCTTGCTTTTTTTTATTGAAAGAGACGAGCTGGACATCTATAATATCCCGATCACAAAGATCATTAATGATTTTCTTGATTATGTACACAAGGAGGGGTCGCTGAACATCGAGTTGTCCAGTGAATTCATTCTTTTTATTTCAACCCTTATGCGCATCAAGGCAAAGATGTTGCTCCCGCGTAAGGAGCTTGACGCGCAGGGAAATGAAATTGACCCAAGACAGGAGCTGGTTGATAAGATTCTTGAGTACAAAAGATTCAAGGAGGCCTCCGCGCAAATGGCGGAAATGGAAGCCACGAGAATGCTGATGGTGAAGCGGGGAAATATTCAAAAAGAATTGTCCCAAATAGGCGAAGAGAGCGGTGAGGGCACGGAGATACAAGCTATTACTCTTTTCAAGCTCATGAAGGCGTTTGAAAAAGTAATGCTAAAGCTTCATGACAGGGTTAACAAGCCTATCCATACCGTAGTGCAATACGACTATACTATGGAGACCAGCCGTGACGCCATGTTAAGCCTTGCACAAAGGGAAAAGACCGTTTCTTTTGAAAAAATTTTTGAGGATTGTGAAAACAGGGTACATGCTATTTTCCTTTTTCTTTCACTACTCGAGCTAGTGCAACAGAAATTTTTAAAAATAATTATCGGAGAAGGAAGAAATAATTTCATCATCGAATATAACGAACCGGAAAACCGCCTTGCGGAATTAGAAGAAGAAATTCAATAATAATTTAAATATTGTAATCATGAAACGCTCAGCGACTGCAAACTGGAAGGGTACCGGTAAGGAAGGCAAGGGAACTGTTACCGCTCAAAGTGGTATTTTTTCAAACACGCCCATATCATACCACACACGGTTTGAGGAAGTGAAAGGCACCAGCCCGGAAGAACTGATAGCTGCCGCACATGCAGGCTGCTTTTCAATGAAATTAAGTTTTGTATTAAATGCTGCAGGATTTACGCCCGATAATATTGATACAAAATGCACGATCACTTTGGAAAGCGGCACTATTACCGAAAGTCATCTTGAAGTGACTGCGTCTGTGCCTAACATTTCCGATGAAAAGTTTAATGAATGCGCAGAAGATGCGAAGGCCAATTGCCCCATCAGCAAGCTGTACAAAACAAATATCACGATGGAGGCGACGCTGGTTCAGAAAGTAAGCGCCTGACAAAAGATAAAAAAATGCCACGGCTTTCCCGTGGCTTTTACCTGCATGTTCTGAACCTGAAATAAGGTCAATCCACTCCAAAGGCAAAAAGTGTAGTACCGCCGCCCATAGCATCCATTCCCATACCCATCATTGTAAATGCATACTCGCCTTTGGGCAGGGGTTTATCGACCACCAGTTCCCAATATCCATCTTTTATCTTTTTTGCACTGAAGGTGTATTTATCACTCGACTGCAATTTGTGACTTCCGAAGGGATTCATTCCCGGGGCTTTTTGCAATAGGACTTTTCTCACGCCCTTTCCTGATTCCATTTTGTACAATGTGAGTTTTTGCGAAGGGTCCGACATATTCATCCCGCTGAGCATGGAAGGATCAACGCCGTTCGCCCTCATGGTTGAGTCAGATTTCGCGGAAGACGTGGCGGAAGATGAGCCCGAGGTTCCGGAAGAAAAAATGAATGAAACATTATTTCCACTGCTAAGCCTTACCGCGGATTTGCTGCCGTCGATCGAGTAACCTGACTCCGATCCGCTGATTGCATTTGTTTTCGTGTCCATTTTGGAAGAGTTTTTTTCCAAACGAACCAATATGTTTCCTGCGCTCTTATTCATGTAATAGGGTTCGTTGGTAAATTCGGGCTCGGGATAAGTTTGCGCATTTATCCCATCCCCGGTAAATAGTATTGCGGAAAGAAAAAATATCCGCAACATGCTGCTATATTTTTTCATTGTTGTGGTTGTGTTTGTTGTTTCTTTTTGGATGAATTGTTACCGAAGATCCAACCAGCGAATAGTTGAAAAACGTTATTTTTCACGTCCACTTGCGGGATAAAGCTTGGCGGTTGGCCGCCGTTCATTTCATAAGAACTCGGGTCCTTATATAAATTTCCAAGACTGATGTTGTACCTGGCACCTATCAACAAGCCTTTGAAAGGATGCACTTCGATCCCTCCTGCAAACCCATAATCAAACTTATTATAAAAATCCATGATGCCCGAGTAGGGGTTGGTCGCTCCGCTGCTGCTCGTTGTATCCGCTTTTGCATTAACAAGGAAGGCCATTTGCGCCCCTACCTGTATCGAAAAGAATTTTGTGATATTGATTGACATTAATTGGGGCAGTAGAATATAATCAAGGTCCACTTTGCCCGTGTTTGTATTAGTAGAATAGTTATAGCCCTGGCGCGAGAAAAGAAGTTCTGTCCGGGAACTGAGGACACCTTTTGATGGGGGAGCTAAAAAAATGCCGGCGAGAAAACCAGTATTGTTGCTGGCACTAATATCGGAGGCATTGGTAACATTTGCAAAGTTGACCCCGGCTTTTATTCCAAATTGAGCCAGGGAAAAAAGAGGAACAATGATCACCGCAGTTAAACATATCTTTCTCATAGACTAAAATTTTATAAAACTTAAATTGTTTTTAAAGACAAGACAATAGAACAAAAGTTAGGCAGGTCAATTACTATTTTTCCAGTCGATACCAAAAGCAAACACACTGAATTCTTTCAGATCCATATTTTTTACCCAAATGAATCCGTACTCGCCCGCCTCGAGTGGTTGCGTAAATTCAATTCTGTAGTTATCTTTTGATATAGGCTTTACACTCATACCTATTGATTTCCCTTTTTCATCTTCTTTATCATTCAGCAATCCTTCCTTTGTTGTAACGGTCACTTCTCTTTTTTGATCTTCCGGAATGAATTTATACAACTTGATATATGAAGTGAGATCAATGACATCACCGCTTGTCTTGATGAAAAAAGCCATACTGTCTTTTGTGATGAACCTGACTTTTGAAGACATTCCGTCCATGCTGAAAAATTGTTTGGCCCCCTTCAATCCGAGTGTTTTCTTTTTTGTGACCAGCTGGGCCGTGGTGGACTCAAGGTTTATCAATTTGTTTGCAGCCTTATCATAGTAACAGGGCTGGTTAACAAATTCAGGTATTGGCAGGACCACTTCCTGGACCGCCGGCTTTTGGGGCGGCTTAGCCTTTACTACCGGTTTGTCTACGTGTTTCCTGATAATGGTGTCATACTTCGCGCCTTTCTTTACAACAGTAGAACCTGGATTGGAAGTTGTTTGAGCAGATAGGCTACAAAGGGCCATGACCGTCAATACCAGCAGCACAAATTTTATCGCAGTTCGTGTCATCATAATTTTATTAAATAAAGCTACCTGAATCACGCCCCGTTTTCAATAGAACAAAAGTTAGTTTTTTCGGGTTTTGAAAATTAAAAATATGGGAAATGAATGCCAGAGTATATCACCGGAAACAGTGATTCGCATCGACTAAAAACAAAATCACCTGAAACTGGTATTTTCAATCTATTGTTTGATTTTGTGACAGAGAATATCAACCTTTATAAAACCCGTTCTTAATTTAAGGTATGCTCAGATTCAATTCCTATATTTTTATTTTATCTTTTCTATTCCCTCTGTTTTCTTCTGCCCAGGTTCCCGGCATAGATAGCATTCATAATAAATATGTGAGTGAGAAAAATGACTCGATAAGAATTAAATATCATCTCAGGTATATTTATCTGCTTACAAAAAACGGGCGGCAAAAAGAGGCTGAAACAGAAATCGCATTGGTTAAAAAAGAATTGGAAAAATTTCCGGTTGCTTCGATGTTGCCAGTACTGTTTTACTGTGAAGGTGGATTGAAATATGATCAGTCTGATTATTTGCAAAGTATAATTTCATATGAGCGGAGTTTGAAAGCTTTTCGTCCTGAAGCGGAAAAAGATAATCATGGTTTTACGTTGGGGAATCTCTACATTTCGCTTGGTTTAAGCTACTCCATGATAAACGATTGGGAAAATGCCCAGTTAAACTATCAAAAGGCTATCCGGGAAAATGAGAAAGCGAATGACTCAGTCGGCACTGCATTGGCGTACTTGGACATGGCCTATATTTTTTCAGATGTAAGTGATTGGGTAAATGCAAGCATCAATCTGAAGAGGAGTACAAATTATCTCAATATCGCCAGTGACAAGTCTTACCAGATAACCATTTTCTCCAGCCTGGCTGAGGCCTATAGCCGGCTTAACATGCTGAATGAATCAAGAACCTACTTGCAAAAAAGTGATTCGCTGATCCATTTAGTTCCCGACCCGGATGGTAAAACGTTTTATTTTATAGCGAAAGGAGAAAATGCATTGAGTGCCGGAAATTATCCGGAAGCCTTTGCTGCTATTCGTAGCTCATTAGAATATGCCCGTCAATGGGGCGATTCTGCATTTGTGGCAAAGGCATTGGAAAATATGGGCCGGCTATACCGGGCTGTTGGAAAATATGATGAGGCCGCATTCTATTTGCTGCAGAGTAATCGTATTGCTGTTAAATACAATTATATGCCCCAGCGCAAAAACACCTTGAAGCAATTATTTAATTTATATAAAGAGAATAACCAACCTCAAAAAGCAGTGATAGCGGGCGAAGAATTGTTTACTATTTCAGATAGCCTGGCTCTTGTACAAAATAATAACCGTCGCATAATAATGGACGCGGTGTTTGAGTCAGAAAATAAGGAAAAAAAAATCACTTTATTGGAGCAGGAAAAAGAATTGCAGCAATTGCGGTTAAAACAAAAAAATAATTTCAACTATATTCTAATCGTCAGCGCAACTACCTTGCTGATCATTTCCCTGCTCTCTTATCGTAACTACAGCCAAAAACAAAAATTACAGCAACTACGCATCAATGAATTAGAAACAGAAAAGCACCTAACGGCTACGGAAGCAGTCTTAAAAGGTGAGGAACAGGAACGGACGCGCCTGGCGAAGGACCTGCACGACGGATTAGGGGGCTTGTTATCTGGTGTAAAATTTTCGCTAAGCAATATGAAAGATAATTTAATTGTTACTCCTGATAACATGGCTGTCTTTGAACGGTCACTGGATATGATAGATGCCTCAATCCGGGAGCTACGACATGTGGCGCACAATATGATGCCAGAGACGCTGACAAAGTTTGGTTTGGACGAAGCCCTGAAGGAATATTGCAATATTCTCAATGGCACCAGGCTACTGAGAGTAAGATACCAGTCCCTGGGAATGGAGGCAAGGCCGGAAAAGTCGTTGGAAATAGTTGTGTATAGAATCATACAGGAATTATTGAATAATATATTAAAACACGCGTCTGCATCGGAAGCTTTTGTACAGTTGGTCAGGGAAACTAACCGGCTGAATGTTGTTGTAGAGGATAATGGGAAAGGTTTTGATACAGCCATCCTGGAAAAAAACAAGGGCGCCGGTTGGATGAATATACGTTCCCGGGTAGACTATTTAAAAGGACAGCTGGATATTCATTCTGAAGAAGGAAAAGGAACACTTGTGAATATTGAATTCAATATATAATTATGATCCGTGTATTTATTGTAGATGATCACCCGCTTGTCATTGAGGGCATTCATGCATTGCTGAAAAATGAAAAAGACATTGCCTGGGTCGGCCAGGCGATGAATGCACAATCGTGCATAGGCTTTTTTGTAAACAACACAGCAGATGTGGTATTAATGGATATCAGCATGCCTGGAATGGATGGAATCGAATTATGTGCAGTTATGAAGGAGAAATTTCCGGGTATTTTTATTCTCGGCCTGAGTACTTTTAACCAGGGAGCCTATATAAAGAAGATGATGGAAAACGGTGCTTCGGGTTATATACTGAAAAATTCATCCAAAGAGGATCTGATCAAAGCTATTCATGCCGTGTATGGAGGAGACATTTTCTTTAGCGGTGAGGTGGGACAGGTCTTAGCTGAATATCAGAAATCTTCCAAATCTGAATTGCCGCTTTTAACTTCCCGGGAAAAAGAAGTTCTCGGGTTGATAGCAGAAGGTTATACTAATCCTCAGATAGCAGAAAAAATATTCCTGAGCCAGTTTACGGTGGATAGCCATCGCAAGAATCTACTTGCGAAGTTGAATGTCAAGAACACAGCCAGTCTTATAAAATTTGCGGTGGAAAATAAACTGATCTAGGATTTTCAATGTTCACTTTTGCGGTCAACCGATCACTCAAAAGAAGGTTTCGAAGTCACCAACCGTGCGTTTTTACTTTAAAGAGGATCTATGATCAATTGATATGTGTATGGGCCCTCGCTTACGGCAAGTTCCTGGTGTTCTCTGTTTGCTTTAAATTTTATCTTATTTCCAACAGTTACATCGTCTACCGGAGCAGGGTCGTCTGGCAGTTGTTGGGGGGGTATATGGTTTTGTCGATGGAAGTAGTGCTGGTTGGTAGATGCCCCCGGTGTTGGAGGATAATGGATCTTTCCATTCATGATCCTGACGATATTCGGGAAAAATTCTATTGTGATATCAGGCGGTACAACCCTTTGGTCATTGACC
>Ga0070676_10000685_pt1 | contig 16602 bp, 16 predicted proteins | sample KBSM53metaG_FD_64667 | JGI IMG/M metagenome (GOLD analysis project Ga0070676, IMG submission 64667) | Miscanthus rhizosphere microbial communities from Kellogg Biological Station, Michigan, USA - KBS M5-3 metaG | ecosystem: Host-associated > Plants > Roots > Rhizosphere > Soil ...
GGCATCCGGGTGGCGGCGGCGGCGCCCTGAGGCGTCAACGCGGATACAGCGGCGTGACCTTCGCGTCGCCAGCGCGGCGCGCGGCATCGACGTGGTCTTGGCACTTGCGTTGGGCGGCCTCGCCCTCCGCCTTGCAGCCGGTGAAGACCTCCTCGATCCGGTCGGGGTTGCAGAAGCGGTTGATGCTCTCGTGGTCGACGGCGATGGCGCCCCATGCGACCTGGCTTTGCATGACGTCCATCCTCGCGCCTTCACGGCAGTTCTTGTCGCGCAGGAAGCAATCGGTCACGCGTTCGTACGCGTTGTTGAGGTTGAAGCTCACCACCCGGCACCCCCCGGCGTTCATGTCGCCGAAGCAGTCCTGAACTTCCTTCGTCTGCGTTTCGGCGAGCAGCGCGCGCTGGAGCGCGCCGCACCAGCGCGACTGTTCGTACCTGGAATCCCCGGCCAGGATCGCCTGCAGGTAGATCGCGATCAGCCGGCTCTCGCCCGACGGGAACGAATTGACCGGGCACATCCGCGCGGCGCGCGCGCCCAGCAGGCCCTTGGCGATCCCGGGCGAGTTGCGCCGGTCGGCGTCGTACATCGGCTGGAGGATCTTCCGTCCTTCCTCGCAGTGGCCGGCGAGCATCTCGCAGTCGCCGCGGAGCTCCTGCGCGCGCGCCGCCAGCTCGGCGGGGACGTCGTGCAGCTCGGCGAGCGCGGCGAGGCACGCCTTGCCGTCGCGCTTTTCAACGAGCTTGTCGGCGCGATCGAGGACCGCCTTCGGATCGACGGGAGCCGGGCCCTGCGCGGGAGCGGGTGCCTCGGTGTCCGCCTGGGCGAGCTGGCGGCGGTGCTTCGGCGGATCGGAATCGCCCGGCGGTTTCACCTCGAAGGCGGCGGCCGCCCCGGCGGCGGTGGAGGGGCTGCCCGGCGGAACGGGGGACTTCGGGAGTTGCGGGGCCACTTCAGGCGTCGTCGTCTTTGCTGCGACAGTCGCCGGCGGCGTCGGTGGCGCCGGGTGATGCGTCCACACGCGCGCGCCCACGGCGCCCGCCGCCAGCAACACGACGACGCCCGCCGCCCAGGCAGCGACGGGCCGCCGTTCGCGCGCGCTCTCGAGCGCGGCCAGCAGGTCCTCCATCGATCCGTACCGGCGCCCCGGATCCGGCTGCAGCGCCGTCGACAGCACGCGGTCGATGGCGCGCGGCACGCCGTCACCGCCCGGCGCCAGTTGCCCGCTGCGGGTGGCGGCGGCGATCTCGCTGGCGCTGCGCCCCGCGAACGGACGCCGTCCGTGCAGCGATTCGTACAGCGACACCGCGAACGAAAATTGATCGGAGAGCGCGTCGCCCGGCTTGCCGTCGTGCTGCTCGGGCGACATGTACGCGGGCGTCCCCAGCACGGTTCCCGTCTGCGTCAGCGAACCCGGTGACGGCGGCGACGGCGACGGATCCGCGACCGGCGTCAGGTTTCCCGCCAGCCCGGCCAGCCCGAAGTCGCCCACCAGCACGCGCCCGTTGTTCGCGACCAGGATGTTGTCGGGTTTGATGTCGCGGTGAACGATGCCCAGCTGGTGCGCCGCGACCAGCCCGCGCCCCGCCTGCAGGAAGACGTCGATGATCTTGCGCCAGTCGGGCCGCGCCTCCGACAGCCAGCGCGACACCGGCGCGCCGTCGACCAGCTCCATGACGACGTACAGCTCGCGGTCCGCGCCGCCGACGTCGTGAACGGTGAGGACGTTCGGGTGCGACAGCGACGCCAGCAGCTGCGCCTCGCGCATGAAGCGCCCGCGCCGTTTCTCGGCCGGCGTCCCCAGGCCTGTCTCGCGCAGCCGCTTGACCGCGACTTTGCGCGAGAGCTTGGTGTCGAACGCCGCGTAGACGACACCCATCCCGCCGGCGCCCAGCGGCTCCAGCAGCCGATAGCGATCGCCCAGCAGCCCGCCGCCGCCCGCGCCGCCCGACGGCGAGATCGCGCGCGCCAGCTCGGCCAGCAGGCGCGCGCAGGTGAGGCAGCCGTCGCAGTGCGCTTCCAGCGCGCGCGTCTCGTCCTCGGGAAGCAGGCCCTCGACGAGACGGGTGAAGATCTCGTCGCTCGGGCAGCCCGGCTTCGCGGTGGACATTGGACTTAGAACTTCGCTTACTTCAGGAGGCGTTCGACGCTGGCTTCCATCCGGCTGGCGATCAGCGCGAGCACGCTCTCTAGCTGCTCCTCCGACAGTCCCAGCCGCGCCGCCAGCGCCGATCGCGTCGCCACGAGCAGCGCCTCGCGCGCCTTGACCACCCGGCGCGCCGCGGTGGCGCGGTGCAGGTGATAGAGGGCGCCGATCTGATCGATGGTGAGGCGTTCGACCAGGTGCTGGCGCAGCACCACGCGATCCGACGCGTCCAGCGTGCCGACCGCCTCCGCGAACGCGGCCTTGAAGTGGGCCAGGTGCTGGCGCTTCAGCAACTCCAGCTCGGGATCGGCGCCCGCCTCGGGCAGCATCGCGACCAGCTCGTCGGCGATCGGGATCTCGGGCGTGTCGCCCTGCGGGCGGGTCGCGTCGATGAACGTGCGCGTGGTCGTCACGCGCACCCAGTTCTGCAGGAAACCCTGTCCGGTGTACGACGCGATCTTGGGCAGATCGCCGGGCTGCGCGGCGAACAGCTTGTTGCGGAGCAGCTGCTGCAGATCGTCGGCCGCCAGGCCGCGGCGTTCGAATCGGCGCGCGGTTCGTCCGATCTCGCCGCCGAACGTCTGCTCGAACTTCGCGATCGCGCCCGATACGCCGCGCGCGCAAGCGCAAGCCAGGTACAGGTCCGACGCGCGCAGGTGGTCCCAGAAGCTGGCGACGGTCTCGCCGTCGCGATCCAGACGCGCCGCGATCTCGGCGGCGAAGTCGTCGCGCGTCAGCCAGGTGTTCTCGCCCCAGGTCTCGGCGGGCTCGTCCAGCACCGCGGCCAGCCGCTTCTCCCAGTCGGCCAGCGCCTGGAAGTCGGCGCGCCGCTTTGCGCTCAGTGCCCCCAGGAAACGCCCGCGCGCGGTATCTGCCACGAGCGCCAGTCTATTGGGGCGGCGTGGCCGTGTACAAGAGGGCAGGGTGCGGCCGGGGCGGGTGACGGTTGCGGCGCGGGTCAGCTGCATGGGGGTTCGGACGCGCCCGGTCGGCGGCGGTCGCGGCCCGGACCACGGTTGAGTCGCCGGTCCGGCTGCCCGATAATGACGGGGCGGAAGCAGGATGAGACGCCGTGTTTTCTTGGCGAGCGTCGGGGCCGCGGCGGCGGGCATTGCCATCGGCCTGCGCCCCCGGCGTGCGCGGGCGGCCGAATCGTCGCTGGTCCCTTTCTATCGAGACGCGCACGGCATGGGCAAGCCGATGCTGGTGGCGACCCTCGTTTCGCGCGAGGAGAACGAGGCGTTCGAGGAGGCGCGATCCGCGATCGAACAGGGTTGGCCAAAAGACGACGCTGTTCGGCTGATGCTGGTCGAGATCTGCACGACCAACGTGCCCGACGTCGTCGGCGAGCTGACGAACGTGAGCGCGCAGGTCGGTCCGCCGTCGCTCGCGCTGGTGGACGGCGCGCCGGCCCGGTTGATCAAGGAAGAAAAGCTGGACCGGACGCAGGCGTACCAGAGCCTGGTGTCGTTTCTGCGCGAGGTGGTGCCGCTGACCGTGGCGTGGTTGCGGCCGCGCGTCGCACGACTGTCGCGGCAGCGCGGCGATCAGGTCCGCACCCTCCGCAGGCGAATTGCGACGGGAGAGCCGCTCGGCGATCTCGGCCAGCAGATGCCCGTGGTCGTGGTGCTGGAAGCGATGCGCCGCGAGAAGGCCGCCCGCGACGGGCTGTTCGCCCAACTCTCGGCGGCACCGCCACCGCCGCCGTCGCCGTCGTCGCCGCGGTCGCCGCTGGAGCCGCCGAAGCCACGGAAGAGCGACGTGATCGACCAGTGCGGGCTCGGGTTGAAGATGCTCACGCCGCTGGGCTTGCGGTTCGTCGACGCGTTCACGAAGCTGCCGCCGGCCGACGGTGGACGGGGACGGAAGACGTGAGGCGCCGCGTCTTCCTCGGAAGCGGCGTCGCGCTGGCCGGTTCGGCGGTCGGTCTGGGCATCACGCTGCGCCTGCGCGGGGCAGAGCGCGCGCGATTTCTGACGGCCTTCCGTGCGCCGCGCGGCCGCGGCAAGCTGATGTCGCTGGCGAGCATCGGCAGCGCGGAGGATCAGCGCGCGTTCGCGGCGGCGCAGACCGCGATCCTGAAGGGCGATGACGAGGATCTCGCGCTCCGGATGCTCCTGGTTCACATCGAGGTGATCGCGGACAACGACATCGTCCGGTCGATGACGGGCGACCGTCCGAAGCTGGCGCCGCCCTGGCTGGCGGTGACCGACGGCGAGGTCCCGGTGCTGGGCGAGCAGATGCCGCTGGACCGCGGCCGCTTCCGGGAAGACATCGAGCTGTTCCTGCGCCAGGCGGTGCGGCTGGACGTCGCCTGGCTGGAACAGCGAGCGGCGCTGGCCGAGCGAGATGACCCGGATCTGGTGCGGCGGATTCGGAGCGGAATCCAGGACGGCAGCCTGACCACGGATCTCGCCCGACAGGCGCCGGCCGTCGTGGCGCTGGAGGCCAGACGCAGCACCACGGACAATTTCACGCGCCAGCGGTTGATGGGGCTCCTCGTTCCCCCCCGCCCGCGGCGCAAGGTGAAGGCCACGTCGATGATCGATTGCGGTATGGCCGCGATGATCATGACCCCGCTGGGCGCGCGTTTCGCTGCGACGTTCGTGAGGCGGGTGCGGTCCGACCGCAAGGGTGGTTCCAAGACGTGAGGCGCCGTCAGTTCCTGCGCGCTGTCGGCTTGGTCGTGGCCAGCGCCGCCAGTTGCGTGAGCAGGTCCCGCGCGCAGCGCGACGGTAGGATCGACTGGTTCGTATTTCGCAGGCTACGGGCCGCGGGACGACCGATGGCGCTCGTGAGCGTTGGGTCCGACGAAGATCGTCTCGGGTTTCTGGCTGCGCAGGAGGCGATCCGGACGGGCCCGGACCGCGACCTGGCGGTTCGCCGGATTCTGGTCGCCCTCCTTCCCATGTCCGATGGCGACCTTCTCCGCACGCTGACGAACGAGCGCCCCAAGTTCGATGCGCCGTCGGTCGTCTTGGTCGATGGAGAACCGCCGCGAGTCATCAAGAACGTTAAGTTGGACCGCGCGAATATGCGGGCGGGGCTCGAACGATTCCTTCGCGACACCGTATCTTTAGATACGGCGTGGTTAGAGCCGCGCGTCGCCCTTCTGGAATTGCATCTGCCGGACGTCGTCACGGAGGTTCGCGCTCGAATGGCCTCCGGGCGGCCGGTCGAGATTCTGGGTCTCCGGGCAGCCGCCGTCGTCGTGCTCGAGTCGCTGCGACGAACCGGCGCCGCCCGCGAGGCGCTGATCTCGGAGTTGCTCGCGGCAGCGCCTGCCCCCGCGCCTCCTCGGCGAGACGACGTTGACCTGCTCACCATCTTGTGAGGAGCGCCGACATGGTCGCGGTCGGAATCACACTGCAGCCTGAGGACGCGTTCCTCGATCTCCTCGGCAGCGTCCTGCGCGAGGACGCCGATTACTTCGAGGTCGCGCCCGAGACGTTGTGGGCGGTGGGGGACGACGATCGCTTCCGGCCGAACCGTTACCGCGCGCGGTTTCTCGCGCTGGGCGACGAGGCGCGCCGGCGGTTCGTCGCGCACGGTGTGGGGCTGTCGCTGGGCAACGCGGCGCCGGGCGATGCGCCGCGCCGGCGGCGGTGGCTGGACCAGGTGGCGATCGAGCAGCGCCGCTTCGGGTTCCAGTGGTACAGCGACCACCTCGGCCCGACGACCGTCGCCGGCGAGGCGGTGACGTCGCCGATGCCGCTGCCGATGACGGCGTCGTCGGCGGCGCTGGTGCGCGCGCAGCTGGCGGCCATGCAGCGCGTGGTGCCCGACGTCGGCTTCGAGAACAGCGTGACGTACTTCCTGTTCGGGCGCTTCGCCGACGAGCCGGGGTACTTCGATCGCGTCCTGGGCCCGTCGGGTATGCACTTGGTGCTGGACCTGCACAACGTCCACACGATGGCGCGCAACCTGGGCGGCGATCCCGACGCCTACCTGGCGGCGATCGACCCACGCCACGTCATCGAGATTCACATCTCGGGCGGGAACGAGAGCCAGCCGGGCTGGCTGCCCGGTGGCCGCACCGTCCGGCTCGACAGCCACGACAGCGCGGTTCCCGAGGAGGTGTGGCGGATGTTCGCCGCGATCGCACCGCGCTGTCCGGGGCTGCGCGGCGTGACGCTGGAGCGGATGGAGGGGACGGTGGGGGCGGGCGACGCGCCGCTGATCCGCGAAGAGCTACACCGCGCGCGGCGCATCCTCGCCGGCAAGCGGGGCCCGATCGTTTCGGTCCCGGCCTCGCGTGCGCAGGCACCGGCCAGGCGAACGCGTGCCGACCGCGGCGCACACGTCGCGGCCGAGCGCGTGCTCGCGTCGGCGATGCGCGCACCCGATCCCGTCGCGCGGCTGGTTCCGCTGATTGCGCGCGCCACGGGCCGCCGGGCGATCTCGACGGCGGAGCGTGACGGCATCCGCACCAACGCGCTGCTGGTCGCGACGATCCGCTTTCAACGCCTGGTGCGCTGGTCGCTGAAGAGCAAGGACTGGTTCCTCACCGACACGCCGGCGTTCGTGGCCGCGTTTCGTCGTTACCATCGCACGGTGCCGATGACCGCCCACTTCCCGCGGCAGGAGGCGCGCTTGTTCAGGGCCTGGCTGGCGCGCCAGCCGCGGACGCTGCGTCCGTCTCGCGCGGCGTCGCCGCCAGGACGATCGGCAGCCGCCAGCGAGACGTCCGGTGGGCCTGCCACCAGACGCGCGCGACGTCGCCGCCGTCGGTGATCTCGGCGTTTCCGATAGTCACCCGTTCGAACGCGTCCGTCTTCACGATCTGGCTGGCGATCGGGCCGCCGTCGAAGTTGAGCGCGACGCGCAGGCCCAGCGGCGACGCCTTCAGGTACTCGCCCAGCCGGCGCAGCGTGAAGAACCCGCTGCGCGTGGTCCCGACGACGACGCGGCCCTCGCCGTCCAGGGCGATGAAGGTGCGGCTGGCCAGCCATTCACGCGTCGCCGGCGCGCGCATCTCGCCGGCCTCGTCCAGCAGCAGCGGGTACGACACCATCGCCTGCGGAAACGGCGCGATCGCCGCCAGCACGTCCTTTCCCTTCAGGTCCAGGATCGCGACGCCGTTCGCGACGCCGTCGCCGGCGACGAAGCCGCCGTGGAGCGACGTGTAGCGGGCCGGGCCGGCGGCGCGCCCGTCCAGGCGCAGCGGCGTCTGCGGCGATCCGTCGGGCAGGAAGTAGCTGCCGTTGATCACCAGCGACGCGCCCAGCGCCTGCTGCCATTCCTCGACGGTGCGCGAGCGCGTGGCGTCCCAGTGGACGGTGAAACGGTAACGGCGCGGATCCAGCCGGGACAGCGCGATGTGATCGATCCAGCGGCCGTCGATCGTCAGCTCGATGTCGCCGGTCTCCAGGCCGGGCGCGCGCGCCGTCCAGCCGCCGAAGTCGCTGCGGGGAACCGGCACGGGCGTCGCCAGCGCGGCGCGCAGCCAGGCCGGCTTGGTCGCGTGCAGGAACGCCCAGCCGCCGGCCACCAGCAGCACGCCGGCCGCGGCGACCTTCGCCAGCCGCGTGGGGAGCCGGCGAGCTTTGCTCGCCGCGGACCATCGCGGGAGGGTTCGGGAACCCTGTGAGGGTTCCCGAGTCGATAGTCGGCGCAGGAGCAGCGCCGCGATCGCGATCAGCGCGCAGGCGGCGATGCCGCCGCCGAAGAGTCGAAGCGTGAAGCTGGCGGCGGTTTCTAGCGGGAACAGGGTTCGCAGCATGGCGTGTGACGCCGCTTGCATTCACCGCGCCACGCCGGTCGCGCATCGGCGCTGCACGCGGGTGGCTAGCCGTCGAAACGACTCTCCGTTTCGTAGAGCCGCGCGATCACAAACCAAGCACCCTGCACTCGAGCGAGCACGGCGCGCCGGCCTTCCCGTTGTTCTGACCGAAGTCGCATTGCTCGCCCTGATCGGCGTCCTCGACGCCGTCGCCGCAGAAGTGAAACCGGCAGTTGAACGCGCAGCCGTCTTTCGTGCCGTATCCGGCGACGTTGTTGCCGGCGCCCAGGTCGCAGTCTTCTCCCGGGTCGACGATGCCGTCGCCGCAGTAGCCGCCGTACCTGCAGTCGGGGCCGCACTGCTTGTAGCCGGCCGCGCCGCTGGTCGGTCCGTCGTCGCATTCCTCGGCGCCTTCGATCACGCCGTTGCCGCAGACGGCGGTCGACGGTTCCAGCAAGCAGATCTCGGAGCAACCGTCGCCCGCCGCCGTGTTGCGGTCATCGCACGCTTCGGGTCCGACGATCAGGCCGTCGCCGCAGATCGGAACGCAGGGCCGCCCGGGCACGGGGCAACGCCAGCCGACCGTGATCATCCTGCAGTTGTCGCAACCGCCGTTGTCGGCCTCGGCGTCGTCGCACGGTTCGGACGCCGAGAGCATCCCGTCGAAGCAGACGGGGATGCAAGGCCGGGCGCCGCACGTGCCGCATTCGAACGAGCACTCGACCTGACAGAGCTTGCTGCAACCGTCGCCGAAGGTGAGGTTGCCGTCGTCGCACTCCTCGCCGGGGTCGACGGTGCCGTCGCCGCAGACGGTATGGGCGGCGACATCCAAACCTGCGTCGGAGCCGCCTTCGCGGGGGAGGGAGCTCCCGCATCCGATCGCGAGCGCGGCCAGGGCGAGCGCGCGGGCGGTCATTGAATGTAGATCTTGCACCAGCTCGAGCAGTACGAGCTGGCCATTCCATTCATGTCGCCGAAGTCGCACTGCTCGCCTTCGCTTTCGTCGACGATCGCGTCGCCGCAGTAGTGCGGGAACCGGCAGCCCGGAGCGCAGCCGGTCATGTTGCCGTAGGTCGCGACGTTCATGCGGTCGCCCTCGTCGCATTGCTCGGAGCCGTTGACGATGCCGTCGCCGCAGTAACCGCCGAGCCGGCACGCGGGCGTGCAGCCGCCGTACGCCGAATCTCGGTTGCTCGGTCCGTCGTCGCATTGCTCGGCGCCCTCCATCACGCCGTTTCCACAGACCGCAGCGCTCGGTTCGATCAGGCAGATGTCGGAGCAGCCGTCGCCTGCCAGCGCGTTCCGGTCATCGCACGTTTCGGGGCCCACGATCAGGCCGTCGCCGCAGAACGGAACGCAGCGACGCCCGGGAATCGGACAGGTCCACCCGGGCTCGATCATGCCGCAGTCGGCGGCGCAGCCGTCGCCGCCTGTGAGGTTGCCGTCGTCGCAGATCTCGGACGAGCCAAGCAGGCGATCCCCGCACACGCCGTGGACGGTGATGCATGGAGTCGGCCCGCCGCACGAGCCGCAGATCGAACTGCAGGGGATCTGGCAGAGCGCGGTGCAGCCGTCGCCGGGCGTGCGGTTGCCGTCGTCGCATTCCTCGCCGGGGTCGAGTTTTCCGTCGCCGCAGAATCGGCCCGGGGGATCCACGATGATCTTGTCGGGACCCGTGTCGACGACGACGGACGTATCGCCGCCCCGATCGACGGCGCCGTCCGCGCCCGGACCGTTGATCACACCAGCGTCATGGTGGGGCTCGAGCGCCCGCGCGCTGCATCCAATCGCGATCGCGGCCAGCACCAGAGCGAAGCGCTTAAGCGACGACATCGTCACGCCTCCCTACAAGATAGGCGGCAAGCATATCACCGGCGGCATTTGCGGGCGCACCGGAAGGCGATATCGTACCGCGCATGCTCAAACGCTTGATCGTCCTGCTCGCGTTCGTTCCGTTCTTCTCCTCGAATCCGTCCGGTACGGTGCCGTCCGCGGTCGGCTCCGGCGGCAAGGTCGGCCCCGATTGCACGGTGAAGGGCAAGCGGCTGTTCGGCAAATTCAAGAAGGTCGACGCGTTTCCGGATCTGAAGGTGCAGGTCGTCGACGCGTTTCCGGATCTGAAGGTGCAGGTCGTCGACGCCTTCCCGGACAAGTGCGGCAAGTGGAAGATGGTCGACGCGTTCCCGGACGTGAAGATCCAGATGGTGACGGCGTTCCCCGATCTGAAGATCAAGTACGTGAACGCGTTTCCGGGTTTGCCGTAACGTCGTCTGACAGCGGCCGGTCGTGCCGGGATCTATAGTCCCGGCATGGACTGGAAGACACTGGCCACGACCTTCGGGGCAATCTTCGTCGCCGAGCTGGGAGACAAGACCCAGCTCGCCACCCTCTCGCTGTCGGCCAACGCGCGCGCCAAGTGGGCCGTGTTCGCCGGTTCGGCGCTGGCGCTGGTCGCGACGTCGGCGATCGCCGTCCTGGCGGGATCGGCGGTGACGCGCGTCGTGCCGCCGGTCTGGCTGCGGCGCATCGCCGGCGTCGTGTTCATCGGCCTCGGCGTGCTTTACCTCGCCCGCCCGGGCGAATGACGCGCCAAGCAGGGGCGGTGCCGGCCGCGCACCCGCGCGGAGATCGCGGTTTCGGCCTAAAATGAACGCGTGATACGCAGGTCGATCGGGTACGCGCTGGTGGCGGGCGTGCTCGTTGCGTCGGTCGCCCGTCCCGCCGCCGCGCAGTCCGCGGCCGCGCGCAACGCGGCCGGCGAGGTCGATCTCAATCGTTTCTTCGCGCAGCTGCCGGTCGTGTTCGATCGCATCGCCCAGAGCGGCTACCGCGAGTTCTTCCGCCTGCTCCAGACGCTGGAGCTGTTTCACTTCGAGGCCGAGATCGATCGCTTCGTGGGCAAGCCGCGCGAGCTGAACGACACGACCAGCTACAAGCTGAGCGTGCTGCCGTTCTATGTCGCGTATCCCATCTACAAGCCGCTGGTCGCGCAGATGACACGGCTGGATTCGGTGCGCGCCAACCGCATCTATACGGTGACGCCGGACTCGGTCTCGCTCGTCGATCTGCGCCTGCAGCCCGTCGCGACGCTGGAAGAGTTCAGCGGCCTCGGAAAGGGCAGCGCGGTCGCGGAGTCGCTGCTGACGAATTTCTCGGCGCGCGAGATCGCCGATCTGTCCGTGCTGCTGCTGGCGCAGCAGCCGTTCTTCCCCGACACCGACGCGGGCTGGCAGCACACCAAGCACACCGTCGCCAAGGCCGCGGTGCCGATCGTGGTCACCGCGCTGGCGGCCGGCGCGTTCTTCGACGTCGGTTCACTGGTGCACTCGGGACCGATCATGCGCCGGGGCAAGGACTTCGAGCTGCGCTACTACGGCCAGTTTCGCGATCTCGGCATCCACTGGCACCCGTACGTGCGCGGCGGCGTCGCCGCGCGCGCGTTTGGCTTCGAGACCGCCGCGGGCCTGGCCGATCAGATCAACCCGACCGCCACCCAGCCCGATCGCGCGGTGGAGCTCTCGCTGCGCGAGGGCTGGCTGAACCAGCTGGTGCAACCGCTGGGGCTGGACGCGTTCTTCGAGGCGGCGGTGAAGCGGTCGATCGGCGAGCCCACCGGCTTCGTCGGCGATCTCACCACCGCGCGCACCGGATTTTTCTTCAAGCGCGATCAGGCGCCGATCCTGCGCAGCCTGGTGATGCGCGGTTCGATCGAGGCGGAGTCGAACCTGGAGCACCGGCTGCACATGGTGACCGCGCTGGGTTTCGAGAAGCCGAACAGCGGCATCACCACCGTTCTGCAGGCCAGCCTGATCCCCGCGCCCCCGAACTCGGGCTTGCCCGACAACGCGCAGCTGAATCTGTTCTTCGTCGGTTCGATGGAGCCGCTGTCGCAATCGTTCACCGACGACATGGTCAGCCTCGCGCGGCAGGTGACGGAAGAATGGAGCGGGCTGCAGGCGCTGGAGAAGCGGCACGCGGACTGGGAGCAGGAGCTGCTGGCGCGCGGGACGCTGGGCCGCACGACGCAGGATCAGAAGGCCATGCTGGCGGAGATGGAGCAGATCCTGATCGAACGCGAGGAGCGTTCGGTCCGGCTCGCGAACGATCTGGCCGACTACCTGGAGAGCCGCCGCCGGGCCTACGCCGTTCTCAACCGCGTCCGCAGCCCCGACGACCTGCACGGGCCGCTGGACGCGTCGGTCCTGATCGCGGCGCGCACCGCGGTGCTCTCGCGCCTGAACAAGATGGCCGACGAGATCCAGCGCGCGCACGATCCGCTGCTGGCGTTGAAGGAGCGCCTGACCACGCTGCGCCGCGAGGTGGACGAGCTGGAGGCCACCGCGCCGGCCAGCGTCGGCCTGGCGGTGCGCCGGCAGAACCTGGAGGCGCTGGAGAACCAGTGGGAGCGCGAGACCGAGCGCATCCGCCGCACCCTGGCCGCGCGCGATCAGCTGCGCGCCGAGGGTGTGCGCATCCTGACCGCGATGGGACAGAACGAGCGCAGCATCCGACAGTGGGACACGCTGGGCGCGCTGGTCCGCACGCGCGTCGCCCGCCTGGCGATCTCGCCGCCGCCGTGACGCGGTACGATGCGCCGCGATGAGTGAGATGTTGCTCGCCCTGCTGCTCGTCGTCGGGACGCCGGTGACGGAGAGCGACGCGCGCGGCGTGGTCGAGAGGTGGGTCGCGGCCCAGAACCAAGGCGACTTCGCCGCGTACGAGAAACTGTTCGCCACGCGGTTCACCGGCATCCGGCGTTCGGGACCGCGCACGGCGCGGTTCGATCGGGCCGGCTGGATGCGCGATCGCGGGCGCATGTTCGGCAAGCCGATGGCGGTCGGCATCCGCGATGTCAGGATCCGCGCCGGCGGCGCGCTGGCGCTGGTGTCGTTCACGCAGACGTTCGCGCAAGGCAACTTCAAGGACGAGGGGCCGAAGCAGCTGGTGATCGTTCGCGAGGCGGGCGCGCTGAAGATCGCCAGCGAGAAGATGCTGCGGTCGCTGATCGAATCAGCGCCGGTTCCCGCCGACGAGCGCTTTCGCTTCGTGGTCTCGCGCGGTGTGCTGCTGTCGGATTCGCCGGACGAGGGCTGGGCGACGGGCGCAACCCGGTACGAACCCGGCGATCCTGCCGTCGCTGCGCGCCGGGTGGACGCCGCGAAGTTGCCGCCCCCGCTGGCGGCCTGGCAGGGCCGGCGCATGCGGCTCATGACCGCGCAGGGGTCGGCCTGCGACGCGAAGGTCAAAGGCTTCCGTCTGCTGTCGCGCTCGATTCCCCACTTCGGGACGGTCCAGGACTGGGACGAGATGAAGCCCGCGGAGGTCGCGCAGCAGGCCTGGGACCTTGGCACGAAGGTGCTGGTCGCCGAGGTCGACAAGGACTGCGAAGGCGCGTTCTGGGCGCAGCCGGCGGCGCAGGCCGTGCCCGCACCCGACGCCGGCAGCGAGGCGGACGCGGCGCTACGGACGCGGGCGCTCGCCCAGCTGCGCAAGACCGACGCGTGGAAGGCGATCCAGAAGAGCTACCTCGAGTCGCCCACCAAGGGCGTCAAGCGCTGGGACGAGCTGGAGGGCGCGAGCGCGACGGTGCGGGTATTTCGTGCGCGTCGCGCGGGCAAGGAAATCAAGCTGGTCTCGGTGACGTCGACCGTCGTCGCCAGCTGCTCGGAGTTCAACGCCGAACTGTGGGCGCTGTACGAAGACCGAGGCGGCAAGCTGGTACCGCGCAACACGCCGGGCAAGACGTCGGCGAATCCGCTCGCCGTCGTCGACAGCGACGGCGACGGCAACTCCGAGGTGCTGTTCGACCCCGGGCCGAGCAGCTTCGGCACCGAGAAGGGACGCGTGCTCCTGGACGGCGAGCTCTGGGACGACGCCCAGGACGTCAGCGTTCCGTACATGGATTGCCCCTGCTAGTCGTTCCGGGCGTTCGATTTCGCACAGCGCGCGCGTCAACGTGATGGCGGTCTGACGCCGGCCCGACGGTGCGACAGCGGAAGTGCGCGTAACGTCGAGCGAAATGCCTCGGCATATGCGTTGCAATTTCGCGCGGGCAAAGGAGATCACGATGAAAACCCCCGCGCTGCTCGCTCTCGTTTTCGCCACCACCGCCCTGGCCGCCTGCAACTCGCAGGGTGGCGACGATGATGACCTCGTCGGGACGTTCAGCCGCCTGCGTGCCGGCACGATCGAGGTCAAGGATCAGTGGGCGTTCACCGCGGACGGCACGATGACGTTCGACGAGAACAAGCCGGACGCGCGCGACGAGGAGGATCACGTCACCGGGACGTACACGGTTTCGGACGGCGTCGTGGTTGCCACCGCGACCAACACCCACGTGCCGGGAACCGTGCGCGTGACCTTCACCTACTACGCGAACGGGACGGTGTTCTCGTCGCACGCGATGCGGGCGCCGGCCGGCCACGACGGGATCGTCGGCGTGTGGACGCAGACGACGAAGATCGAGAACGTGGACGACCCATCCGCGCCCGCCGAGGGCGGCGTCGCGACGCGCGAGTTCCGCGCCGACGGGACGTTCCACTGGGTGGTCACGCATTCTGACGGCAGTGAGCCCACCATCACCGACGGCACCTGGGTCACCGAGTCCGCCGACACGTTTCGCGCCACCACCGGGGACGCGAGCATCAGCATCACCAACGTGATCAAGCTGGTGGACGGCGAGGCCCTGATTCCCGACGGCGCCTTCTGGCAGCGCCAGTAAGTTGACCGGATCCCGGCGTTTTCGGGCACCATTAGGGTATGTCGCGAGTGTGGTCGTTGGGCCTCGTCCTGCTGGCCGGCGTCGCCGTCGTCGGTTGCAGCGGCGCCCTGGCCGGGGATCCGGGAACGGGCGGGTCCGGCGTGGCGGGTACGACCGGCGCTGGCGGCAGCGGCGTCGGGGGCTCGGGAGGCACGCCCGAACAGTCTTACACCTGGGGCGACGTCACGGTTCAGATCGAGTCGCTGGCTTCGTCGCCGACCTCCCTCGGGCTGTGGGCGACTGACGACTTGACCGGCGAGACCACCGAGATGATGTTTCCGGTCGCGACGAGATTGGGTCCGAGCAACGGTGCCTACGCCCGGGCCCTGTACGGGTGCAACGGCCCGGTGCTTCAATCGGTCGACGTTTACAGCTGCGCGGACCCGGGCTCTGCGACGATGGCGCCCGGCTGCCTCGCCGCGTCCTTCCGCGAGACGGGTGTGACAGGCGATTTCATCCTGCCCGACGCAAGCCACTGCGTGATCACCGCGGGCAGCGGAAGCCTGGGTCTGCCGTCGCCGGCGACCCCGCCGCCCGCCCAGGTCGCGACGGCAATAGGCGGCCTCACCCTCGACTGCGCCAGCAGCGCCGGGGCCCGCCGCCACATGACCGTGAGCTTCGCGATCCCGGTGCAGGCGTCGTTCCTGCTCTGCAATCGTTAAAGCAGCGGTTCGTTGCACTCGGCGCGGACGACGTCGTCCAGCGTCTCGCGCCGCGACACCAGCGTCGCGCGGCCGTCGTCCCAGAACACTTGCGGCGCGCGTCCGATCGATACGTAGTTCGAGCTCATCGCCGCGCCGTACGCGCCGGCGTCGTGCAGCACCAGCAGATCGCCCGGCTCGGGGCGGGGCAGCGGGCGCGGGTCCAGCAGCTCGTGCTCGTCGCGCGTGAACACGTCGCCGCTCTCGCACAGCGGGCCGGCGACAACGAACGGCTCCTCCGCGCGACCCGCGCCGCGGCCGACGATCGAGATGTGGTGATACGAGCCGTACATCGCCGGGCGCACCAGGTCGTTGAAGCCGGCGTCGACCATGATGAACGACTGGCCCGGGCCCTTCGTGTTGGTCTCGGTCTGCTTGATGTCCTTCACCCGGCAGACGAGCAGGCCCGCGCCCGCGACGGGATAGCGGCCCGGCTCGATCTCGACGCGGATCGGGCGGCGCCCGGCCGACGCCAGGCGCGCGGCCGCTTCGACCAGCAAGCTGCGGAAGCCGCCCAGGTCGTAACGGGGCGCGCCGGGCCGGTAGGGGTGGGGGATGCCGCCGCCCAGGTTCACCGCCTCGACGTCGGAGAACTGCGGCAGCACGCCGGCGATCAGCTCGACCAGCCGGCGCAGGTTCTCGTCGAATTCGCGAACGTCCGGGCCGGTGCCGATGTGCGCGTGCAGCTCGACGATCGGCAGCCGCGCGCCCTCGGCGCGCTCGCGCAGCGCGGCCAGCGTCTGGTGCCAGATGCCGTGCTTCGACGACGGTCCGCCCGTATCGCACGACTGCACGTGCCCGTGACCGAAGCCCGGGTTCACGCGCACCGCGATCGGTCCGCCGTAGCCGGCGCCGCGCAGCTCGTCGATCATCGCGGGTGATCCGATGTTGGGCATCACGCCGTGCTCCAGCACGACGGTCAGCGCGTTGTCGCGCAACACGTCGGCGGTCAGCATGACGACCGGAGGCCGCGGCCCCATCGCGAACCCGGCGCGCCGGGCGCGTAGCACCTCGTTGCCGCTGACGGCGTCGATCCACAGGCCCGCGGCGCGCACCGCCTCCAGCACCTTGCGGGACGAATTCGCCTTCATCGCGTAGCGCGCCTGCAGCGCGTCGCCGGCGGTCAGCGCCGTGATGTCGGCGAGCCGGCGGGCCAGCTCACGCCCGTCGTAGAGAAAGAACGGCGTGCCGATCTGATCGGCCAGCGCGGCGAGCGGATACGATGCGAGATCCAGGGACGGCATCGGGCCGGGATATATACCTCAAACCTTCTTTA
>Ga0070676_10000700_pt1 | contig 16380 bp, 17 predicted proteins | sample KBSM53metaG_FD_64667 | JGI IMG/M metagenome (GOLD analysis project Ga0070676, IMG submission 64667) | Miscanthus rhizosphere microbial communities from Kellogg Biological Station, Michigan, USA - KBS M5-3 metaG | ecosystem: Host-associated > Plants > Roots > Rhizosphere > Soil ...
TCCGATCCGCTCATCTGGAAACAGCATCCAGAGAGCAATCGCTACAAGGAAGAGGTATTCAAGGTCTTCTTCAGAGAAGCCTTGGAATCCGGCGGAGCGTTTGTGGTCATCGAGAAGAAGACTCAGCAAATCATCGGCTCCACGCGGTTTTATGGCTACGACCCGAAGACATCGGAAATTGAAATTGGCTGGACGTTTCTGGCGCGAAGATATTGGGGCGGGCGATACAACCGCGAAATGAAAGACTTAATGCTGAGTCACGCGTTCAGGTTTGTTGAAACGGTGGTGTTCTACGTTGGAGAAAAGAACATCCGTTCTCAAGCGGCCACGGAAAAAATTGGCGCGATCAGAGACGGAATCGTGAAGCGGACATACGGCAATCATCCGCCGGCTCTCAACGGAAGGTACGTAATCAAGAGGCCAAAAATTGACTGATCTTGTTGCGGGGATCGTAATGGTTGTTCGCAGCAATAGGCTTCGGAGAGCGACAACGGCTAAGCGGTGATCATCCGCCGTCGCTCGTTCCGGCTGGTTTGTAATCGCAACTGTCCGCACGCGGCATCGATGTCGTGTCCCTTTTCTCTACGAAGTGTCGCGGCAATTTTGTGCGCGCGCAGGATCGATAAGAACTTTTCCTGTCGATTGCGCGATGGTCGAGCCCACGGCAAACCCTCAACTGTGTTGTAGGGAATCAAATTCACTTTCGCGGAAAGTTTTCTGGCATGCCGCGCGAGAAGATACGCCTGATCGTCGGCGTCGTTCAGACCTGCGATCAAGATGTATTCAAACGTGAGTCGCTGTTTCTTGCGACCGGCGTAGTAGTCACAAGCCGAGAGTAACGTCTCGATGTTGTACTTGCGATTGATTGGCATGATTTGATTGCGCACTTGATCGGTCGCGGCGTGCAACGAAATCGCGAGCCGAATTTGCAATGGTTCGTCGGCAAGTTTTTTAATTTTGGGCGCCAAACCACTGGTCGAGACGGTAATATGTCTCGCTCCGATCCCCAGGCCCGACGGCGCATTAATGATTCGAATCGCGCGGATCAGGTTGCCGAAGTTGGCAAGCGGTTCGCCCATCCCCATGAAAACGATATTGTCGATCTTCTCCCCGGTTGCGTCCTCGATCGCGATGATTTGATCGATAATTTCGTTCGCGCTCAGATTGCGAGAAAACCCCTCCAGACCGCTGGCGCAAAATTTACAGCCGTAAGCACAGCCGACTTGCGTGGATACGCAAATCGTCCGCCGATCCGAGCTTCCCCCGTAGAGCGCCGGCGACGCTGGAATCAAAACAGACTCGATTAAATTTCCATCGCTCAAACGGAATAGAAACTTGCGGGTGGTGTCGTGCGATCCGAGCACGCGGATAACGTTGATGTTGCTGAACGCGAATTGATTTGCGAGTTGCGCCCGCAAGTCGCGCGACAAATCGGTCATCTCGTCGAACGACTTTACTCGCTTTTGATAGAGCCAGTGCGCGATCTGTCCCGCGCGGTAAGAGGGCTCGCCAAGTTTGTGAAGCTCCTCTTGAAGCTCGTTAAACACGCGAGATTTCACCTCCACCTTGTCAGCAGCGGCCACTGCCAAGGATACCGGACGGCCGATCTTGCATCAAACTTTCCCTTGATTAGGTTCGTCCCCATGATCAAGCGCGTTGCTCTGCCGGCTGCTTTGCTTTTCGCAATCGCCTTTTTGATCTCCGCGTGTGCTTCGCCTGACGAGGTAATGACGGAGCAGCCCAGCTCGCGAAGCGCAGCTCCCGTGCCGGGTGAAAGACTCCCTGACGAGGGAACCGCTACTGCCCCAACCGGCCCCTCCAGCGCAGGCGTTCGTTGGTAACCTGCTCAACCATCCGTTTCGCGATGAGGCGATTGTGCTTGATCGCGTAGTGATGCCGGGAAGTATCAGCGCCGATGGCGAAATCGCGGACTCCGCTCAGTCTTGGTTGGGAAGCTGCGCGCGCTAACGCGATCCCGGCGCTCATTATTCAAGCGATCATGCTCGCGTTGCTGGTCGCCTACTACACAAATCACACCGTATTCTTGGGGCTGAATGACCTGGCCGATTACAAGAGTGCACACGGCTTGATCTTTGTAGTCGTCGCTTCGATCGTGGCCGGCGCGATTATTCCCGAGATTTTCTTGATTCTCTTCTTTCAAGGCGGACGGCCAAATCAGCGGAACTTTCGCAATTTGCTTTTTACGGTGCCGGTCTGGGGATTCGATGGAACACTTGTCGATCTTTTGTATCGAAGCCAGGCGGCGTGGTTCGGTGACGTCGTGACCCTGCCAGTGGTGTGCGCCAAAATTTGTGTGGATCAGTTTGGTTACAATCCATTTTTCGCCGCGCCATTTGGTGTGCTCACGTATGAATGGAAGAACAATGGGATCTCGCTCGGGCCACTGCGCCAGCTGTTCACCCTGGCTCATTATCGGGACAAAATCCTTCCGACATTGGTCGCGACATGGGCGGTCTGGATTCCGCTGATGGCGATCATCTATTCGTTGCCCCTCGCCCTCCAATTTCCGCTATTCGGGCTCGCGCTCTCGTTTTGGGTGTTGCTTCTGACTTATATGACGAACCGTTTTGCCGGAAAAATTGAAGCCGATGCGCCGCTGGCGCTGGCGACGGCGGAAATTGAATAAGTGTGCAGCCGCCTCGCTCTGCCGAGGCGCCCCGCGCGCGACATAGCGCCGTGGCTACAACTTCACGCTTCAACGCTTAACGCGCCGTTTAGGAAATGCAGCAGCGCTTCGTGAACGCCGGCGCCGTGTTGCTTCTGGGCGACGTAACCGCCGGCGGCGCGGACGGCGGCTTTGACTTCGTCGATTGCGTTTGCAGGACAGGATGGCATCCCGGCAACCTTTCCATCCAGCATCGAGATGTCGTTGTGATGATCGCCCGCCGCAAAGATGTTTTCGCGCGGGATTTCGATCAAACGCGCCAGCTCTGCGAGCGCCGCTCCTTTGTGATAATCGGCATGACAAAAGCGCAGATAAACCGTGTTTCGCTGGTAGTCTAACTTTGCATGCCGGGCGCTCGCTTTCTCGATAAAATCCGTAATGCGCTTCATTTCATCATCGTTCTCCGCGACCAGACCTTCGAGGCGATCGAAATCGTAGATAAGACGCGCCTTTGTCTTTTGGTTCACAAAATCGATCACTTCGGCAAGGACTGACTGGGCCGAAGAGAACAACTCGCTGTGATCCTGCGCACAGCGCTCGTTCCAATCGCCGAACGCTTCCCACTCGTCGCCATTTTGCCCGGGCCGAAAAACGTCGCGCTCGGTCGTGAGGATGAAATCAGGGCGGATCGGGAATGCAAAATCGGCCAGGCCGGATTCAAGAAGGCCGACGGAGCGACCTGTATTGATCGCCCACATCGTGCCGGCCTCTTGCAATTCGCGAATCAATTCCATGCATTGCGTATCCAGAACCGGTTCGCTGACGCGCGAAACGAGCGTGCCATCGAAGTCCAGACTGAGCAGTCGAATTTCTGAATGCATGCGCAAGCTAACTTAAGAATTGATTTCCCGAACGCAATCCGCGACGGTTTTTGCAGGCGAATTGGAACATGAAATCAGCATACGAACTGGCGATGGAAAGGCTGGAGAAAGCGTCGCCGTCGATTTCGCTCACCGAGGAGCAAAAAAAGGAAATTGCGGAAGTTGATTCCGTTTACCGGGCAAAGATCGCCGAGAAAGAGCTTTTCTTGAAAGACCAAATTCGCAAGGCGCAAGGTGCGGGCAATCTTGAAGAGGCGGAATCACTCGAAAAGCAGCTTGCCACGGAGACCCGCCGGTTGCAGGAAGACTGCGAAACGAAGAAAGAAAAGCTGCGCGTCGGTTTCGCCGGCAATCACTAAATCGACACGCGATTGGCGGGTGGAACGCGCAGTCCCTTGCGCGTCGCTAAATTTTGGGCGGCGACGCCGCCATTTGTTCTGGCATCGCCTGCGGAGCAGTCGATCCACCTTGCCTACGCCTTGGCAGGTCGTGGTCAAGAAAACCAAGCATGTGCGCGCGCTTGATCGTGCGGACGCCTTCCTGTTTCTGCAAATCGGCGATGCTTTGACGAAACTTTTCCATCTTCGTCCAGTGCACTTTGGGCCGGAAATGGTGCTCGGCGTGGTAACCGTTGTAGAAGAAAAGCCAGTTATAGATTTTTCCGTAGCTGCTCACGCCCCAGGCAATCGGTTTGTCAGGGTTCGCGCCGTAATGGCGGTAATAACCGTTCAAGTAACTGAAGCAGTGGCCAAGATACCAAAACGGCAGGAAATAGAAGATCACGTAGCGCCAGTTGAACAGAAACATCACGAACAGCGTGGTCGCGAAGGCCGCCAATTCTAGATTGCCCCAGAAAAGATCGCCGTTATTGCGCTTGCGCAGTTCCCGGCGAATCGCGCCGACATCGTCGCGAAACAAACTGAGAAACACGTAGCTCCACGGATTTTCCGCTTCGCCATCGTGACCATGTTTATAAATGGAAAGCCAATCAATCGTCTCCCCATGCTCGTCCTGACGATCCGAGTTCCCCTTGTGATGCTGCATGTGGACCGCGTTGTAATAAGTCTGAGAAAAACAGGATGCGATCGATTGCGTGATTCCGAACAACCGATTCAGTAATTTTGAACGGAAAAACGGGTTATGAATGAAGTTGTGCCCTACCCCGTTGATGTTCGCGTTGACCATCAGCGAATAAATGAAGCCGAGGATCAGCATTACCCAGAGCGGCGCATGCGGATAGAGAAAGAACAGTCCCAGGAAATAAGCGAGATGAAACAGGCCGGCCGCGGCGGGGACTGCGTCCCAGCGGGTGTGCGCGAACAATCTGGAAGCTGTCGTGGGACGCTCCATGCGGATCGCGTCGGTTGTAGTCATAATTTTTGTGGGGAACTTACCAACGACGTACTTTGGTGTAGGTGTGACATTTGGCAAGCGCCGGTTGGGCACCAAAGGCAAGGACTCACGAGCCGTCGAGACCGTGATTAGTGATCCGCGGTCAGTTTCGGGCTAAATCTGGAATTGCCAAGCCTGACTACCCCCGCCTAAGGTAGCCGCTCGATGTTTGCGCTTCAGCCAGAATTGAAGGTTTTCAGCGGCTCGGCCAACCGCGAGCTGGCCGATCGGATTTGCAAATACATCGGTGTGCCGCTCGGTCAGGCAACAATCAGCTCGTTTCCCGATAGTGAGACTTACGTCAGGATCGAGGAAAACATCCGCGGCCACGATGTCTTCATCATTCAACCGACCTGTCCGCCGACCAATCAGCATTTGATGGAGCTGCTCATCATGGTAGACGCGGCGCGGCGGGCCAGCGCGGACCGGATCACGGCAGTCATTCCATTTTTTGGATACGCGCGCCAGGACCGGAAAGACCAGCCCAGGGTCCCGATTACGGCCAAACTGGTCGCGAATTTGTTGCACGCTTCCGGTGTGAGCCGGGTGCTAACGATGGACCTGCATGCACAGCAGGTGCAGGGCTTCTTCGATATTCCGGTGGATCACCTTTATTCGGCCCCGGTGTTGATCAAATATCTGCGACAGATGCTCACTGGGAAAACGACGGTGGTTTCGCCGGACCTCGGCGGACTCAAGATGGCTTCGGCCTACGCCGAGGCGCTTCGCGCCAATCTCGCCATCGTGGCGAAGGAGCGTCGCAGCGCGACGGAGACCGAGGCATTGTATCTCATCGGCGAAGTGGAAGGCCGAGACGTGCTCATGGTTGATGATCTCACCGAAACAGCCGGCACGCTGACTTCTGCGGCCGAGCTCGTGAAAAAGCGCGGCGCGCAAAAAATTTACGCGGGCGTTTCGCACGCGGTCCTTGTCGATGTCGCGATCGAGCGTTTGCAAAAATCCAAAATCGCGGAATTAGTAACGACCAACAGCACGCCGGTGCGCGCCGTGGAAGGATTTAAAACGACGGTGCTATGCGTCTCCGAGCTTCTCGGGGAAGGTATCAAGCGGATTCATAACGACGAGTCCGTCTCCTCGCTGTTCAACATCGAGAACGGAAAAAATGGCAAAACAAGTTAAACTAAAGGCAGAACCGCGGACGAACGTGGGACGTTCTGCCGTGCGCAAATTGAAAACGGGCGGGTTCATTCCAGCGGTCATTTACGGCGGGAAAGAGAAACCGCAGCCTTTGCAAGTGGCGGCTCGGGACGTCAATGCAATGATGAGCCACGCTTCTGGCGAAAACGTTTTGGTTGAGCTGGAGATCGCTGGTGAAAAATCGAATCGCACCGCGCTGGTCCAGGAAGTGCAGCACTCACCCGTGGGTGGCGAGATTCGGCACCTCGATTTTCATGCCGTCTCCATGGACGAGACAATCCAGGCTGAGGTTCCCCTCGAACCCATTGGCACAGCCAATGGCGTCAAAAACTTCGGCGGCTTGCTCGAGCAAAGTTTGCGCGCGCTGACAATCGAGTGCCTGCCACGCGACTTGCCGGACCGCATTACCGTGGATGTCTCCGCGTTGAACATTGGCGATTCGGTTCACGTTCGTGACATCCAGCTTCCTTCGGGAGTCACCGCAAAGGTGCAGCCCGACCTTACCGCCTTTTCGGTCCTCGCCCCCGTAGTTGAGGAAGAACCAGCCGTTGCCGCGGCCGAAGCAGCTGCCGCCGGCCCGGAAGTGATCACCGAAAAGAAGGAAGAGGGCGAAGCTGCTGCCGCGGCACCGGCTGCCAAGGAAAAAACTTCCAGGGAAAAAGAGCAGAAGAAGTAATCCATTTTCGAGGGTCGATCCATTCGGCGCTGCTCCGCTTCGCTCAGGACAAGTTTTTAGATTTTGGATCTCGCGACCGTGGAAGAAAAACCAATTCGGTTGGTTGCCGGTCTTGGAAATCCCGGCCCGGAATACGCAGCAACGCGCCATAACATCGGGTTTATGGTCGTCGATCAGCTTGCGGCCCAGTTTGGATCGACTTGGGAAAGATCAACCAAGTGGGATGCGCTGTGGGCGAAATGTGGCAGCGCGCTCGTGGTCAAGCCGAAGAGCTTCATGAATCGGAGCGGTTATCCGCTCCTTGCAATCGCGCAGTTTTACAAAATCGAGCCGCGCCAGATTCTCGTCGTCCTTGACGATCTAGCTCTTCCGCTCGGCCGACTTCGCTTGCGGACCCGCGGTGGGTCCGGTGGCCACAACGGCCTCGAATCAATCATCATGCAATTCGGGACCGAGGAAATCGCCCGCTTGCGGATCGGCATCGGCCAGGCGCCACCGGAAGGATCGGTCGATTATGTTTTGAGCCGCTTCTTTGACGAGGAAAAGCCCATTGTCAGATCGGCAATCGATCGCGCGGTGGAAGCGGTGAAATGCGCAATTGACAACGGCTTCATTTCCGCGATGAACACTTTCAACCCCGAAACGTTGCCAAAGGACGAGTCCGTGTCGCCGCGGCGACTGGACCTTCGGGGCGAACAAAACTGAAGAATCATGAAGAACCGTTATGAAGCGCTGCTGGTGCTGAATTCACAAGGCAAAGACGACACCGTCCGGGAGATTATTGAACGGTTGGAATCCGAGTTTCAAAAAGAAGGCGCGCAAATTGAACAGGTGCAAAAAATGGACAAACACCAGTTTTCCTACGTGGCCGGCGCGCTCGATGCCGGCTATTATGTGAACTTTATCTTTGAGGCCGAACCCCAATTGATTGCCAGGCTCCGGACAAAATTTAAGCTGGATCCGGAAGTTTATCGCCAGAGTTATCAGCGCCTCCCGGAAAAGAAGGAGAAGCCGGCGAAAAAGCTCGCAAAAACCAAATGATTTCGCTACAAGGCGGAAATGGCCAGCTTTAACAAAGTCATTCTACTCGGAAATCTCACTCGCGATCCGGAGGTGCGTTACACGCCCAAAGGCAGCGCAGTCTGCGACCTCGGCATCGCTGTGAACCGCGTTTACACCACCGATGGCGGTGAAAAGCGTGAAGAAGTCACGTATGTCGATGTCGTGCTGTGGGCGCGTCTGGCTGAAATCGCCGGTGAATATCTAAAAAAAGGACGCCCGGTTTTCATCGAAGGCCGCCTGCAAATGGATAGTTGGGATGACAAGCAGACTGGGCAAAAACGAACCAAGCTGCGAGTAGTCGGGGAAACCATGCAGCTTCTCGGCAGCCGCCCTTCCGGCGGGACGAGCGCGCCCGCGGAAACAGGCGAGGAGGATAAATCAGCGCGTTCCAGCGGCAAACCGAGCGCGCCGCCACCGAAACCGTCCACAGCCGAACCGGACGACGACGAGATTCCCTTCTGATTCCGGCGAGCGGAGGCTCCGTCGAGCCGCCGATTTTGACCGCGGCTCCCGAGAGCTCGACCGAACAAGAATTGATGAACGCGACCGAAGCTTGTATCGCGCTCAATATGTTGCCGACCGTCGGGCCGGTGCGGTTGCGGAAATTGCTGGAAGTCTTTAAGAAGCCGCAACAAATCCTCGCCGCGAAACGCGGTGAACTTCGGAAGGTCGAGGGAATCGGCAGTGAAGTGGCCGATCAAATCAGCAACTGGGAATCGACAGTTGACCTTGCTGCGGAGCTCGAGCGCGTCCGCGATGTCGGCGCGACCGTCATTACACAGGAATCCTCTTCCTATCCCAGGTCTCTCCGGGAAATTCATGCGCCGCCAATTGTGCTCTACGTTTGGGGCGCACTGGAAGAGCGCGACCATCACGCCATCGGCATCATCGGCGCCCGGCGCACGACACATTATGGCACAGAAGCGGCGAAGAAGCTGAGTTACCAGCTTGCCTATGCAGGCTTGACTGTGATCAGCGGCCTTGCGCGCGGCATCGATACGGCCGCCCATCAGGGAGCGCTTGCTGCGAAAGGTCGCACCATCGCCGTGATCGGCTCGGGTTTGGCGAAGTTATATCCGCCGGAAAACGCCGCTCTCGCTGAGAAAATTCGCTCTGGAAATGGAGCAATCGTATCCGAGTTCTCGATGGAGGTCGAACCAGATCGTCAGACTTTCCCAATGCGCAATCGGATCATTTCCGGTTGGAGCCACGGCATTCTCGTTGTTGAAGCGGGATCAAACAGCGGCGCGCTTATCACAGCAGCGCAGGCGCTGGAACAGGGTCGCTCGGTTTACGCAGTGCCCGGCCACATCAACGCGCCGAGCGCAATGGGATCGAATCGGCTCATCCAGCAAGGCGCGAAGCTGGTCATGGATGCGAGCGACATTCTGGATGACCTGCAAATTCTCTTGCCGGAAACAAAACCGTCGCCGGAAGCAGCGGCGCGTCTATTGCCGCCGCTTTCGGAAGATGAGCGTCGCATCTATGACGCCATCGACACGACCGAGACATCGATTGATGACATCGCGGCAAAAACGCAGCTGCCGAGCGGGTCTGTTTCGTCAACATTGCTGCGGCTGGAACTAAAACACTTGGTGAAACAGTTGCCGGGAAAATACTTCGTCAAGCTGGGGTAGCGCCTCGCGGAGGCTCTCGCCGCAAAAGCGGTAGAAAGTGAGTTTTTCAGAATGTAACACCCTCCCCGCCTCGCTTTTAGAAAAGCTCGCCCAAGCTACTCCCGCAAGGCTTTCGCCCGCCTGCCTCCTCTCGCAGATTTGCAATTGTGACAAAACTGCGCTTCGATTCCAACCCTCATGGCCAAGTCCCTCATTATCGCCGAGAAACCAAGCGTGGCGCGCGATCTCGCTCGCGTCCTCGGCAAGTTCAAGCACGAGAAGGATTATTTCGAGGACGACCAATACATCATTTCCTCGGCCGTGGGCCACTTGGTGGAGATGGTTCCCCCCGAAGGGGCGGAGGTGAAACGCGGGAAATGGAACTTGGAGAATCTTCCGGTGTTGCCGGACCATTTCGATCTCGAACCGATCGAAAAAACCAAATCGCGTTTGCAAGTGCTCAAGCGTCTGATCAAGCGGCCGGACGTCACGGAAATCATCAACGCCTGCGACGCCGGCCGGGAAGGCGAACTCATTTTTCGCAATACCATGCGCTGGACAGGCGCCAAAAAACCGACGCGCCGGCTCTGGCTTCAATCCATGACGCCGGAGGCGATTCGCGAAGGCTTCGCTCACCTACGTTCCGATCGGGAGATGCAACCGTTGGCCGATGCAGCGCTCTCCCGCGCGGAAAGCGATTGGCTCGTTGGCATCAACGCGACTCGAGCCCTGACATCGTTTAATTCGCGTGTCGGTGGCTTCCAAAAAACCGCGGCCGGCCGCGTGCAAACGCCGACGCTGGCGATTCTGGCCGGGCGCGAGGAGAAAATTCGATCGTTCAAACCGCGGCCATACTTTGAAGTTCACGGCGAATTCCAAGTACAGGCCGGAGACTATCGCGGCCGCTGGTTCGACGAGAATTTCAAGAAGGATGGTGACGAGGACGCACGCGCGGAACGCATCTGGAGCCGGGAGAAAGCCGCTGAGATCGAAGCGAAATGCGCAGGCAAGACCGGCATCATTACCGAGGAGAAAAAGCCAACGACCCAGGCTTCGCCACTCCTCTATGATTTAACTTCTTTGCAACGTGAGGCAAACAGTCGATTTGGTTTGAGCGCGCGACGGACGCTCCAGCTTGCCCAAGCCCTTTACGAGAAACACAAAGCGCTGACGTATCCGCGGACTGATTCGCGTTACTTGCCCGAAGATAATCTGGCCCAGGTGCGCAAAGTCATGTCCACCTTTCGTGACCCGATGCTTGCCGCGCATGCCGACAGAGCGTTGCGCAGCGGTTGGGTAAAGCCGGTCAAGCGCGTCTTCAACAACGCGAAAGTGAGCGACCACCATGCGATCATTCCCACGGGGGCGTCCACGGGACATCTCGATGAAATCGAAAGAAAAATCTTCGATATGATCGCGCGCCGCACGGTTGCGGTTTTTTATCCGGCGGCGCAATTCGAAGTCACGACGCGCATCACTCGGGTGGAGGGTGAGCCGTTCAAAACGGAAGGCAAAGTCATTGTCGATCCCGGCTGGCTGGCGGTCTATGGCAAAGAAGCGACGACCGAAGATGAGGCAGCGATCGTGCCGGTTTCGCCCGACGAACCAGCGAAAGTGCTGAAGATCGAGCTCAAGGAAAGCGTAACGACACCGGCTGCGCGATTTAATGAAGCGACGCTGCTCTCGGCGATGGAAGGCGCAGGAAAGCTGGTCGAGGACGAGGATTTGCGCGAAGCGATGCGCGAACGCGGCCTCGGGACGCCCGCCACGCGTGCGCAAATCATCGAGGGCTTAATGGCGGACGGCTACGTCGAGCGAAAAGGGAAGGAGTTGATCGTTAGCGCGAAAGGTCTGTCGCTCATCACTCTCCTGCGCAACTTGCACACGGATGTTCTCTCGACGCCAGAGCTAACTGGCGAATGGGAATTTCGTCTCAAGCAAATGGCCAACGGAAAGTTGGATCGGCAACATTTCATGGAAGACATTCGCGGACTCACCCGCGACATCGTCGAGAAAGTCCGCAATTTCCGCGGCGAATCGATCGAAGGCCAATACGCGACGATCGATGCCAGGTGCCCTAACTGCGAAGGCGGGCCGATCCAGGAGGATTACAAAACGTTTCGCTGTAAAAATTGCGATTGGCTGATGTGGAAAACGATGGCCTCGCGTCAATTCCAACCCGAAGAAGTCACCGAGCTATTGACCAAGGGCCGCGTCGGACCGCTGGGCGGTTTTCGCAGCAGACTGGGGCGCCGCTTCAACGCGACCGTAAAACTGGGCGAAGATTTCAAGCCGGAATTTGACTTCAGCGAGGGCGGGAACGGCGCAGCCGAAAAGATCGATGCCTCGCGAGATCCGGCGATCGGGATCTGTCCGGTTTGCCACGAGGGCCAGGTGTTCGAGGTGGAGAATGCCTACATCTGCGAACGCGCAGCGACGGTCCCGAAAAAATGCACCTTCCGCGTGAGCAAAACAATTTTGCATCGCCCAATTCCCAGAGAACAGGTGCAAAAACTGATGACGACCGGCAAGACCGATCTGTTGCCGAGATTTATCTCAAAAAGGGGCCGGCCCTTCTCAGCGCACCTAAAGTTGGAGAACGGAAAGATCGGCTTCGAATTCGCTGAAAAAGCGCCTCGCGCAAAGAAGCCGCGCAAAGCGGCTGCGACGCTCGCCTGAAGCGAAGTCTGTCAAGAATTGATGCCTGACCCCTATTTTTGACCTCCGTAGGTGGTGACGGTCGATGAGTCGTCAACGATGAACCCTTGGATTGCGAAGGCGGTGATCCTCGCCGCCAGCATCGCAATGGTTGCCATTCGAGCACCACACGGCCAGCGGAGCCGCGGCGTCAAAGTCGTGAAGAATCGCAAGGGGAGACAGGAGGTCATCCTTCTGACTCTCGCGTGGCTCGGCTTCTTCGTTCCGCTGGTCTGGGTGGCCTCGCCCGCATTCTCGTTCGCCGAGTATCCGCTTCGACTTAACCCGCTTATCGCCGGGGTCGTATGCCTCGTGGTTGGCCTCTGGCTCTTCTACCGGTCGCACGCGGACCTTGGAACGAACTGGTCAGTCACGCTTCAAGTCCGTGAACATCATCAACTCATCACGCGTGGCGTCTATCAGTGCATCCGCCACCCGATGTACTCGGCGCTCTTTCTCTACTCGCTTGGCCAGGCGCTTGTCCTTCCGAATTGGATTGCTGGTCCGTCGTACCTGGTCACGTTTGGGATTCTCTTCGCGTTTCGGATCCGGGATGAGGAGAGGATGATGCTCGAGGAATTTGGTGACGAGTACGCGACGTACATGGCGAAGACGAAACGACTTGTTCCGGGTATCTGGTGAACGGGAGTGCCGGCTAACATGCGAATGACTTGACAGGAATCAACAATGCAATCGGATACGCGAAGTTTCGCAGTCGTTCACATGATGCTGTGATTCGCGATTTGCCGTCTTTGCGGCTCCTAAACGCATTGGACTAAAGTCCTATAGGCGGCTGTTCGGCATTGCTGGTAAAATCATCATTGATTACGTCATCCGACGTTTCGACGCACCTTTGGCCTTACTGAAAAGCGGACTGAATCTTCGCTGAGACACCGCTTAGCGCGATTTCCAGATTCAACTGGAGCCCCGAGTCACCTGAAGCGAGGTGCTGTTTAAAGCGCCTCGTGAGGATGATTCCTCGTTTCTGCGCGGATTTGGAGCAGTCAACCTCTAAATGAAAGGCGAAACAATGGAAACGCTAGCGAGACAAATCGAACAGGGGATGCATGGCAAGGAGTGGATTCACAGCGCGATTTACGAGAAGGACTTGGCACGCCTTTGGCCACTGAATGAGAAAGATCGGGAGGCAAAGATCGCGCAATTTGCAACGCAATATGGATTTCGTCTGAGGTTCTATAACAAAGGAATGTGCGCCATTTTCGACAAATGGCCCCTGCAAAGATCGGCGCCGCTTTGATTTAATCAGCGACGCGCGCGGTAGGAGAGAGGGGAGCGCGGGCGAGGAGGCTCGCGCTCCTTTTTTAAACAGCACGGCTGAGGAACGCGCTGAACTTCTCTGGATCGTCTCGGAATCGGGCGGGGCAACGTGATCGACACGCACGAGCACGCGGGCGATTTCCGAGAGTTCGAACTCAGAACAACGCGCCCCTGATCGCGGGTGCCTGCCATATAGGACTTAAGTCCCACATGTGCACCGCGCGTTGACAAACATATTGCAGCTATGAAAAAACCTTTCACGCTCTTGGCGTTTAGAGAGGCACGAAAAAAGTTGGAGTTTGTCTTGCCCGTTGATGGCCGCGGTCACAGTAATTTTCGCGGAGCAAAGGCGTTGCTTCGGAGTAGGCGAGGCTACAGCAGAAAATTAGGCGCGGTTATTCGTTGGGCAAGGTGATCGAGACGCATGAGCACGCCGGCGAGGTCAAAGACTGGTGAGCTACTTGCGCCTCCCGGAGCCGTGGCTGAGTTTGTGGCTCGTTAGACCGCGTAACGCGAGGAGGTTCGTATGGCACTTGGTAGAAAGTACGCACTGATCACTGGGAGTTCCCGGGGCATCGGGCGAGGAATCGCATTGGCACTGGCTGAGAATGGCGTCAAAGTCGCAATTCACTACTACCAGAATGAAGCCGCCGCGAAAGACACGCTCGCTCAGGTCCGCGAGCGCGGATCCGATGGCCTGCTGGTGCAGGCCGATGTGACGGATCCGGCACAGATTACTGACATCTTTCACAAGCTGAAGAACGAGTTCGGAAAGCTCGACATTTTCGTGAGCAACGCTCGACCCGAGGCGCCCACGTTTTTCCAGCCACCTCTCGACATCACTTTGCAACAGTGGGATATGGCGTTTGATTCACAGGCGAAGGCGTTCCTCGTGGGCGTTCGGGAGGCACTTCCGCTAATGAGTAACGGAGGCAGAATCTTCGCCATTACCTACGCCGAAGGCAGCCGAACCGGTGGCCACCAGCCGTGGGTCGGAATGGGGTCAGCGAAGGCAGCGCTAGAGTCGCTGGTTCGTTACTTCGCAGTCGCCGTTGCGAAGCGCGGCATCACCGTAAATGCGATTAGCCCGGGATGGACGGAGGACAGCGTCATGAACACATTACCCGAGCAAGTCCAGCAGCTCATCCGAAATTGGCACAAGCGCGGTTGGACCCCGATGGGCCGTCTGGGAACACCTGAAGATGTGGGGAACGTGGTTGTTCTTTTCTGTTCTGACAAGGCCACTTGGATCACAGGACAAGTGATTTACGCGGACGGCGGCGCATCGTTGATGAATCCAGAGGTTCCGCCCGAGATACAGATCGGATAGAATCCAGCTGGCGGACGCGGTAGGGGCTATGTTTTAGTCATGCGACCCTCCGTTTAGGTTCAAACGTTATGGCGGAATTTCTAACTAACGTAAAGCAGGGAGCTGTCATTGGAGGGTGGGTCTGCTTTGGCGTTGGGATACTTTTCATGGTTCACTCGCTGTGGGCATTTATTTTCTACGTGCCTCTCTTCCTCGCGGCTTTTGTGCTTAGCATCGTTGCAATGGCGCAACGGAGAGTCGGCGGTGGACTGGCTCTCTTGCTTTGCTGTGTGATCATTCCGCCGATTGCGTTTGTGTATTGCTTGGGTTTGATGGCTCAGCGCCTTCAGGCGTCCGATTCGTTGAAGTCCCCCTCGCCTTCTCCTTGGCTGGAGACAGCGACTCCGGCACAAGCACAATCGAAATTTACAAGTGAAGCAACGCCAACGCCCTCGCCAGCGGAATTAGCCACGACGAGTTCGACGCCCGTCGAAGTAGCGCCGCAAACTTTTCCGGAATCTACATTTACAGCAACTCCCAACGCCTTGGATGCGTCCCTGGCGACCGCGACGCCGGCTCCGTCTACATACCGAGTCATCGGCGTCTCAAGAGGCGACTACCTCAATGTCCGCGAAGGTGCCGGATCGAATTATCCGGTCATCGCGACGCTTGAGCCCGGCACGGGCGGGATTGTCCTCGGCACCAAGCGCACCGCCAACGGCGAAACAACTTGGCAGGAGATATCTATTCGTGGGCACAGCGGCTGGGTAAACGCGGATTACATTGCGCTCGAAACCCAGGCGCCGGCGTCACCGACACCCTCGCCGGTGCAGTGAGCCAAACGCAATCGCCAAATGCAATCAACTACCCAAAGTTTCGCAGCCATTACACGAAGCTGGGATTCGCGTTTACGATGACGCTGGCAACGTGATCGACACGCACGAGCACGCGGGCGATTTCAAGAGCCCATACAGTTACCGGCTAGGAAGCAACTTTATCGGAAACCATACGCCAGCGCCCAATGCGTGTGGGCTGCTGGCGATTCCTCCACGCTAACGATGATAAAGTAACTGCCTGTGGTTTTCGGAATGATGTGCGCAGCCGCCATGTGCTCTTTCGCCCAGCTGTCTGGTTGTTCCGCGAGTTTTCCGTCCGAATCATAAATATGAACGGACACCTTTGCATGATCGACTTCCGTTCCCAGCCAGAACCAATATTCATTCCCTTTAAACAATTGTTGCCGAATCGCTTTCTTTTTACCCGAAGCGAGCTCGCCTGGCCAGTAATCCTCGCGCACCTGAAATCCTTTTTCTACATAGGGTTCTGCCGCCAGAACAGCCCATGCCCGCGCGTACACTGTGGTGGGGTCCACCCCGGAGGCGAAAATCGCAGGCGGTGGCACAACGATGGCCGCCAACAGGAAAGGCGTGCAGAGAAGGACCTTTGCGAAAGGGTTCACCCGAAATTTCTCACTCTTTCTTGATGATGTCGTTGCCGAACCGTGTAGTGATCTCGTTGACCTTCTTAACTGATTCGGCAGAGATGCGAGCATTGCCGATCCTACGGGCAAGGGCACACGCCTTGCAACAATCAAACACTGATGGACATCAGTGTGGTTCGTCCGCCAGATATTGAAACTCGCTCGTCACTACCCTCGCGACTTTACCTTGATCACTCGCACTGCC
>Ga0070676_10000717_pt1 | contig 16188 bp, 14 predicted proteins | sample KBSM53metaG_FD_64667 | JGI IMG/M metagenome (GOLD analysis project Ga0070676, IMG submission 64667) | Miscanthus rhizosphere microbial communities from Kellogg Biological Station, Michigan, USA - KBS M5-3 metaG | ecosystem: Host-associated > Plants > Roots > Rhizosphere > Soil ...
TGAGGCGGCCGGTGGTGAAGCATTGCCGGTTCAGTGTGACATACGATTTGAAGACCAGGTGAGCGGAGTGTTGCAAAAGGCCAGTGAGAAATTTGGAGGTATCGATATTCTTATTAACAATGCTTCGGCCATTTCTTTGACAACGACCGAGCAAACTGAGGCGAAGCGTTACGACCTGATGTATGACATTAATGTGAGAGGAACATTTTTCATTACAAAGGCTTGCATCCCTTTTTTGAAAAGATCTTCAAATCCTCACATTCTCACTCTGTCGCCGCCACTCAATTTAGATCCCAAATGGTTTGGAGGTCATGTGGCCTATACAATTACGAAGTACAACATGAGCATGATGACCATTGGTTGGGCGAGGGAGTTTAAAAATTATAAAATCGCCGCCAACTCTTTATGGCCAAAAACAACCATAGCGACTGCAGCGGTAAAAAATTTATTAGGTGGTGAAGCATTAATGAAGATGAGCCGGACGCCTGAGATACTTGCCGATGCAGCTTATTACATTTTGAAACAATCATCGGCCGAGTGCACGGGAAATTTATTCATTGACGAAGAAGTCCTGGCTAAAGAAGGTATTACTGACCTGGATAAATATGCGGTTACGCCGGGAGGCAAGTTGTATAATGATCTGTTTGTTTAGGATGAATGGGTACGATGATAGGCAGGACACTCCAATATCCAATATCACAATACCTCAATATCTGAATCCTCCACCTATCATTCTTCTCTTTTCTCCGGTCTCATCATGGGAAATAAAAGAACATCCTGTATCGAAGGCTGGTTCAATAGTAACATACAAATGCGGTCAATTCCAAATCCAATACCGGAAGTGGGCGGCATTCCATATTCTAATGCACGTAAAAAATCATAATCAATATACATGGCTTCTTCATCGCCGCGTTCCATTAGCTTTACCTGGTCTTCAAAACGTTCCCGTTGATCAATGGGATCATTCAACTCACTGTATGCATTTGCGATCTCTTTTCCATTCACCAACAATTCAAAACGCTCGACAAGCCCGGCCTTACTCCGGTGTTTTTTCGTAAGCGGGCTCATTTCCACAGGGTAATCGATCAAAAATGTAGGTTGCACAAAATGCTCCTCGCATTTATCACCAAACAATTCATCGATCATTTTACCGCGCCCCATGGTTTTATCAACGTGTACGTGCAATTGCCTGCACACATCCCTAACTTGCTCCTCGTTCATATGAGATATATCGATGCCGGTGTATTGTTTTATTGCATCATACATCGTGATGCGCTGATACGGCGCTTTGAAATCAATTTCTTTTCCCTCGACCAATACCCTTGTTGTTCCATTCACCGCTATGGCGGTTTGCTCCATTAACTGCTCAGTTGTTTCCATCATCCACAAATAATCTTTGTAAGCCACGTAAAATTCCAGTACGGTAAACTCCGGGTTATGTGTACGGTCCATTCCTTCATTACGAAAATTGCGACTGAATTCATACACCCAGTCGAAGCCACCCACAATGAGACGTTTCAAATAAAGTTCATTGGCAATACGTAGATACATTGGAATGTCCAATGCATTATGATGCGTCGTGAATGGTCTCGCGGCGGCACCACCGGGTATACTTTGCAATACCGGGGTGTCTACTTCCAATGCCCCACGATCATTTAAAAAGTCACGCATGGCATTGATCAGTTTTGTTCGTTTGGTGAAAACTTCTTTCACATCAGGGTTGACGACGAGGTCAACATACCGTTGGCGATATTTAAATTCAGGATCAGTAACAGCATCAAATGTTTGCCCTTCCGCTTCCTTTACGATAGGTAAAGGCTTAAGCGATTTGGTAAGAATGGTCAATTCCTTTACATGAATAGAGGTCTCTCCAGTTTTTGTTTTAAAAACAAATCCAGTTACTCCGATGATATCTCCGATATCTGTCAATTTTTTCCAGACAACATCGTATAAAGTCTTATCATCAGCGGGACATATGTCATCGCGCCGGATATATAGTTGTATTCTTCCGCTTGAATCCTGTATCACAGCAAAATTCGCCTTGCCCATATCACGCACACTCATAATGCGGCCTGCCACGCATACATCAGCAAATTGATCTTTATTTTCCTCTGTAAAATTCTTTTTAATGTTTGCTGCGCTCTCATTAACCGGGTATAAAGCGGCAGGATAGGGATCAATGCCCATCATGATTAATTCGGCCAATTTCTCTCTGCGTAATTGTTCCTGCTCGGATAAATGTATACTCATGTAACTCTTTTCAAAAAATTGCTGCAAAGGTAGCGGTTGAAAAGGAGAAGGCAAAGGAAGGGAATCAATCAAATAAACAAAAGCCCGAAACGAATCGGGCCTTTATTTGATTTGCTTGTATGAGAAAGGTATCAGAGATTGTACCCATAGCTTATGTAATACAATCCTCCTACTTGCGGATTTGCAAAGGCATTTTTATAATAGTGATTAAATATGTTGGAACCACCCAATTTTATCATCGATTTTATTTTTGGTATCCTATAACTCACCTGGGCGTCAACTGAGGTAAAGGCATTAACGGGCCCGTTGGCTAACTCGCCATCCCACAGGAATGCATCCTGCCAGTGAAGCATCGCGTTAAAGCCGAAATGTTTGCCTTTGCCCAATCCTGAATTAGCAAAGCCAACATTTAACCTGTATTTGGGAGTGTTGAAAAAGGATTGGAATCCTGAGGGAACATCCGTGATCACGTCAGAGTAGGCATTTAAAAATGCGGAGAAATTGTTTGGCAACTGGTAATCGAATCCCAGTCCAAATCCATGCGTCTTTACCCTCGTACTGCTATTAACTACCGTTGAATAAACCTGGTTCGTTCCCGGCTGGTATAATGCATTTCTTCCGAGAAAATCTTCATAATGCCCTGCATACGCATACATATCTATCAGCAGTTTTCCCCCGATCAGGGCTTTATATCCGATCTCAAATGATTGCATGCTTTCTGGTTTGAGCTCTTTATATTCATAGGGATGCGTGAGGTCAGGTGTTCCATCAGGGCCAATTTGATAAACAGGATTTTCATTTGTGTGCATATAATCCATTACCCAGGGCAGCCCTCCCAGCAACATATAATCACCCACATCGAGACGAATATATTTTTGCTGAGTTGTTGGAAAACGATAAGCAGTCTGGTAAGAAAGGCGGATATTTTGATTTTTCGCAACAGTGATCAATGCTGTCACCCGTGGCGTAAAATGACCTTTGAAATCTTCATTTTTATCATAGCGGCCGGACGCTGATAGTGATAATTTATTATCGAATAATCTTTTCGTGACCTGTGCATAAGCGCCATACTCATTGATCCCAATTGGATTCAGCGTGTCAATGAATAATGTTCCTTTTGAATTAAGTACATATTTCTTCCAGTTACCTCCAACAATGATCTCTGCAAATTTTATTTTGTTTGAAAAATTGTATTGGCCTTCTCCCATCCACAATTGAGATTTTTCCAGGAATAATCCTCCATGGGGGATTGGCGTTTTTCTTACCTGGTCAAAAATTTGTTTGAACTCTTGTGAGCCTGCCACGGGGCGACCCTCGTCCGCATAAGCACGGGCTATATTGTGTGCTGTAATATCATCAGCCCCCTGCATCCTGGCTTGTAAATAAGCGCCTGCGTATTGCGGATACCAACTTGCCGCAGGATCAGCGGGATTATAACTTGGCTTCCAGGCTTCATTAAAAATTTGCGAAGTAACTGTTGCACTGTAGGCCTCCCCGGCATCTTCCTGTGTAGTATAACCGCGCAAAAACCAATCTCTATGTTTTAATTCTAATTTATATTGCCCGAGCTTAATATCTTTAAGCGCATACCGGTTATTACCGGTATAAACAGTATTGCCCGTTGCCCAGTAACCCATCAACTGTGCTTCAAGCTTATCATTAAGTCTATAGTGCAGTGCACCTGATAGTTTTATGTTCTTTGTTTTAGGATCGATCACATCTTTTTCGGCATAGCCTGTTCTTGATACATTGATGTGTGGTTGATTAGGGTCGCCGGTGATCCCATAAAGAAAAGGATATATGTCAACGCTTGTTTCATCTCCGTATGCATTTACGCCATCGTAATTGGGATCTGACTTCCTTGTACCGGGAATTACTTTTCCAATTGTCCCTGAGCGCGAATAGTTGCTGCTATCATTGGCAAGCCAATCAGTGGCGCTTATGTATTGTACGCCGATCTTGAAAGCAAATTTGTCATTAAAGGCCTTTGCCCAGCGTAATGAAAAATCATGGAAGGGAGAAACTCCGGAACGCTGAGATTTATCGATATTATTTACTCCTTCCTTCAGGAGTATGCTTAAGCCCTGGTATTTAAATGGATCTTTGCTGTTGATCAACACTGTTCCGTTCATACCACCGGGACCATATAAAGCTGACGAGGCTCCGGGCAATAATTCTATGTCAGCAACATCCAGTTCGGTAAGACCCGAAAAATTTCCTACGAAAAAATTTAATCCGGGTGCCTGGTTATCCATTCCTTCTACGATCTGGTTTACTCTTGAGCTGCCGCTCCCGTTAAAACCTCTTGTACTGATCGTTTTAAATGTCATGCTTGAAGTGGTTTGATCAATCCCCTTTTTGAAAGCTGGATAAGCATAATAATCACTGCCCGGCATGTTTACGATTTGCTTTGCGCCGATGACTTCAACTGACATGGGAGAATTCACGTTGGTCCCCCTTGTTCTTGTAGGCGCAATAACAATAGGGTCCAGCGGGATTTCGCGTTCTAAAATGATAACCGTTGGTTCGTTTGCACGGAGAATAATTTCCTGCGTTGCAAACCCTGTATGTGTAATGACCAGCGTGATGGGCAATGAAGAGACCTGCACTTTAAAGTTGCCGGTTTCATCGGTCACTGTTCCGATAGAAGTTCCCTTCACCGAAACAGAAGCTCCAGCCAGGGATGAATCATTGTCAGTACTTCTTACTTTGCCGGTAATAACCTGCTGAGCGTGTAATGACAAGCCCCCCAGGAGAAGCAGAAAACAGAATAGAAGATTTCTCATAAAAAAGTGTTTAAGTATGATAGACTAAGAACCTGTACAGTAATAAGCCTTAATCAGTAAAGGCGTTTTATAGGGATGGTGCTATACCTAAGTGGTCGCATTATAAAACCATAGGGAAACAATTTATCATAGTGGCCGTTTGTTTTTGCACCATCTTCACATTTCAGGCAGCAATCTAGAATCCGGGGGACGCGATTCATAATTGAATTTTGCGGATGATCGTTCCGGGTTTGCAATTTTTACTAGTGCACCCAGGAAAGACGAGGGTCACAAGCAAAAAATCATTTTCCTTGCGAGAGGAGACATCGGAATTGCAATAGCTGCGAAAACTTTCTCTACACGGAGTTAAAAACCATAAATGGGAAGGCTTGGTTGATTGTCCTTCCATCCAAAAAAAATTATCTGAGCCGGAGCCTGTACGCTAAAGAAGCCTTGAAGTAAAAATTATCATTTTTATAGTCTGTCTTATAGTGAATATTTTCTCCTTTGAATCCGTATCGATACCTGCGCAGAATGGTATACCCGGCTTCGGCAGATAGAACTATTTTCTTTGACAGATAAGTATCAGCGTACATGCCTAGGGGGTTATCGTCAATTCGCAAATAGTATTTTCCCTGGTCCGGAAAGGTTATGTCACCCGGTTCTTCAAGGTAAGAGTTGGTCAAAGCCCGGAATGCAAAACCATAGTAAAACCTGGGAGTCACTTTATGTTCGAATATCATGTAGCCTGGTAGCACACCAAAGAGATTATTCTTTGCATTGATCTTCCAGTCCAGACCGACGAGTGGCATAAAATAGTTTCCAAAAAACTCCTTATTGTAGTAAAGGCCGAATTTAAATGATACATCCTGATTTTTTTTCCAGGTGGCGAGCACAATTCCTCCGTATTGCCAGTCATCGTTAAGAACGATATCCACTTCCGCGTTGCGACGTACAATAAAACTCGATAAGAGATTCCAGTTCGGGAAAATATCTTTTTTCAAAAAACCAATAAGCAAGGCTTTACTTATGACATGAAAATCCTTTGCCGAAACTTCACCCTGGTTATTTGTAAAAAAGGGATTAATGATAAAAGCATCTCCTCCTTTTTTTAACTCGATCGGGAACGTGATATCAGCTGTAAAAAAATTTGATTGCAACGGAGATGATTTTTCATTCAGGGCTTTTTTGGGAGAATAACTGTAGCTAAGTTTGACAAGGTCAAGATAAGGTTGAGCATATGAAAGCAAGTGAAAAATAATGCAGGAAAGTAATATTATTTTTTTCATCAGTGGCTCATTGAGGTTTTGAAAATAAGTAATATAATTTAGCCCGGGTACCTTTAATTTTTGAGAACTTTCCCGCCATTCCTAAATGCTCATGAAACATGATCTTAAGAGGATTATTCGTGTCAATATTATGAGTGATCCCATATGTAGGTGGTATGGTCTCCTTTGCGTAAGTACCAAATAAGTGGTCATAGATCATGGTTATGCCTCCCAGGTTTTTGTCAATGTATTCCGGGTTACTTCCGTGATGCACTCTATGGTTAGACGGCGTATTAAAGATCCAATCCAGTACCGGAAGTTTTCCGATCTTTTCCGTATGCACTAAAAAGTTCTGGCTCGCAGTGACGGATTCAATAAATAATATCATTTCGGGGGGAATCCCAAGAATGCATAAGGGCGACCAAAAAACAAAACGATAAAAGAGATGAATACCATTCGTCCGTAAACCTGTTGAAAGATTGAAGTATTGGGAAGAATGATGGGTTACATGCGCGGCCCAGAACAACCTTGTCATATGACCCAGCCAGTGATAAGCATAATGCATAAAATCACAACTTAAGAAGCCGATGATCCAAACCCACCAATGCGGATCGGGTTTGAAAATAGCTATGGCATAAGCAAATGAATACAGGCCAAATGCCGATCCCTTTTCAATGACGCCAACGATTATAGTGCCTATCCCTATTAAAAAATTAGCCATAGTATCCTTTACCATTTTTCGATCAGGCCTGTGAAGCAGTATGAGGAAAAATTCTAAAAAAAACGCGGCAAACAACACAGAGGTTCCTATAACGTTTGTATGATACATCGTTGACGAACTTACCGCCAGGCCTGTCTGATTTTTAGCCGGGTGGATATTTAAAAAGATGCAAAAAACAAGAGGAGCCAACAGGCAAAAGAACACGAATAAATATTTTATCTTTTGAAGGAATTCTTTTGATGTGAACATGTAGGGAAACTTTTTCATAAAAAAATTTAGTTAGGCTGCAGGTTTTAATAAATAAGAGTTAACCCATCCTGGTGTTTTTATTTTTTTCATAGTGCGGTTGGTCATATATGTTTTGATGAAGGCCGGCAATATTTTGTCAAGAAATAAGAAAAATCGGTTTAGTCGTCCCGGGATGATCACTCCCTTTCTTTTAAATAAGCCGGTTAGTGCAACAGCAGCTACATCTTCCGGATCCATGATCGAGATCCTCGAAGTCCATGGTGAGTTTTTATTAATTAAGGTAACGGACAAATTGGTGTTAATGCCGCCGGGGCAAAGAACACTTACGTTTACTCCTTTGCCCCTCAATTCTTTTTTGAGGCTTTTGCTGAAATAATAGATATAAGATTTCGTTCCTCCGTATACTTGTTTTTTGGGCAGGTAAAAAAAAGAGGCGAGGCTTCCGACATTCAAGATGTGTGCTGGCCGGGTTCCCGGCAAATTCTTGATAAAAAGGTGGGTGATCACTGTTGTTGCCAATACATTCAGTCGTATTTGCTTTTCATAGAATTCCGGGCTTCCTTCGACAAATAACATAGTGCTTCCAACTCCTGCATTGTTGATAAGAACATCCACAGAAAGTTGCATTTTTTCAATTTCAAGAAACAGGTCATAGCAGGCTGATGATTGAGACAGATCTTTTTCAATGGCGATGACTGAAACTTTGAAATTATTGCGGATAAAGTTTGATAATCCGTGCAGGCCACTGCGCGGTAATGATACCAAAACCAGGTTCATTTGCCTTGAGGCACATTCAATGGCAAAAGCTTTTCCAAGCCCTTCGCTGGCTCCTGTAATGATTGTGTACGCTTTACTCATGATTGGTGGATTTAAGAAAGTGAATGGTTTTATGTAATGCTTCTTCGAAAGATGTGATTTGATAACCTAATTCCGAGATCGCCTTTTCGCTGGAAAAAATGTAGTTGCGATAGAAATGGCTGATAACTCCTGCAGTGAACAGGGGATCCTTACCGGAAATTTTATATTGTATCCACTGCCAGTATGCCCACCCCTTTATAATGAATCGCGGTACCTTAATGATCATTCCACGACCCGTGATTTTCCTGATGTTGGCGAAAAAACCCTGGTAAGAAATGTTCACACCGCCCAGTATATATTTCTCTCCTGTTTTTCCTCTTTCCATGGCAAGGATATGTCCATCGACGATGTCATCCAGATATCCAAAACAACCTTCAAAATTGCCGGGATAGGGAATAAATGCAATACCCCTGCTTAAAAAACTTTTGATGAACGCGTTGTAAGTAAGAGAATGAGAAATTTTCCCTGGCCCGTAGACTTTTGAAGGACTTACGATCACAATGTTCAATCCCCTGCTGATGAATTGCGGCACGATGTCTTCGGCGATTTTTTTTGACAATTCATAGTCCAGTGTGTAACCAACGAGCCTTGGATCCTTTTCTGTCATCGGCTCTTTCATACTGGGACCTATCACACCACACGTACTGGTGAAAACAACCTTTTCTACTCCGCTATTGATTGCCTCTTCAAACACATTTGCCGTGCCTTCCACATTTACTTTATAAATGATCGAAGGATCTTTCATCCATGATCTGACTTGTCCGGCAACGTGGTAAACCTGTTCACATTCACGAATCGCATTTTTGATGTCCTCCTTATTGGTGATGTCACCAAAAAACAGTTTGATATTCTCATGTTGCAATGACGAGATCATCTTTTTATTTCGTATAAGGGCATGAATGCAATGCCCGGCATTGGCGAGCTTATGCGCCAGCTGGTTGCCTATATACCCTGAGGCGCCTGTTAAAAATATGTTCATATAGTGGCTTGTTTTTGTGGTGAAACGAATTTTTGCAGAGTCGGCCATTCATGAATGATCGCTATTTGCAAATGAAAAATAATGGCGGGCCAAACAGATTGCCACCACACGGTAAACAGACACACAAGTAGTCCAAAAGGAAGGCAACCAACGATCTCTTTCTTACTCTTTTGAAAGTGGATCAGCGTATACAGCAAAAGGTTAATGATGATGCTCCATGTTAATCCCAACAACAGGGAAACACTGGTCAGCAATAATCCTCTGAAAAACCATTCATAGGAAACAAGAAAGAGTAATCTAAGAGACCCGTATAAAAGAATGGGTGGAAGGGCGGAGAAATTGTATTCAGGTTTGTGACTAGTGTCTGAAAACTTTCTCCAGGGCAAAAAGGCGATCATAAAAAAGCAAACGAGGAACCCGCCGGTTTGTGCGACACTTAGTTTATCCGGAAATGACAAAAGAAAAACAGGCAGGGGCATTGCCATAAAAGGGATGATCAGCATGACTGTGATCCCGATAGCGTGGAGGTAATTGAGCATCCTAAAATTGTTGGGGCAAAGTTTATCATGCAGGGTTATGCCGGGTTTCAATCTGCTTACCCAGGCAATTGCCAATAGCAGGGCAACATATGAAAGCATCAGTGTCAGTATCCATTCTGTGGTTTTCATACTTTAATTGATTAAAACAATGTTGGCGGAATAAAAACTGTGATGTACTTCGACAAGAGCAAGTACGCCATTTTTATATTCGTAATAATTATAGTTGCCATCAGGCAGCGTAACTTTATATTTATGCAGGTCGGTCTTTACAATAGGAATGAACGTTTGAAAATTGTCGGAGTAAACGGTGCCGATTCTTTCGGGTTCTTTACTATAAAGGCTTAGCATATTATATGTAATAGGATAATTCTTTGTCACTTCAGATCTCTCGCCTGCGTGAATAATATATTGCCGGTCCTTCGCTTCATGTTGTTTATTCACCTTTTCGTTTCCGTTTAATTTTCGATAGATCGAGGAGCGCAATAAAACACCATTAAAATAAACGGCTTCCTCGCTGGCATGAGCGATAAATGTGAAAACGAATTTTGTTTTTACATCCGATTCCATTTTGAGGTGATCCATGTCACCGGTCGCGCTTTCCGAGAATTTTAATGTGCCTATCTGATTTCCGTTACGAAGGATTTGATACGTAAGGGTCTTACTTTGTCCATGACCTTTTGTCGCCAGGATCAAAAAGATAAGCAGCAGCAGCATAATCGACGGCAGGTATCCTTTCGGACCTTTTGGGGCAACTCCTTTCATTTGTTTGTTCGTCTTTTGACGGTGGCGCCTGATGAGCCAGATAATTAATACGGGGATCATAGTGGAAGTTTGTGGTGGTGACTTATTTAGTGGTCAAGATTGAATTTTACGCTTATCGCCGGAAAGGATATCTGGGTGACACTTCGATTGCGGAGAAGAAATGCATTTTCCTTTTTCACCGACAGGGATGCTGCCTTTCTTTTATTTTTACCAGAAGAGATAAATAAAGGAACGCTGATCAACGTAGCAGTTAACCCGCCAATCGCGAGCACCGGTAAAGCTTCAAAATCAGTTTCCCCTTTGCTCAGGACAGCTAGTGTAGTTGCTCCGATACCCAAAAAAACAAACCCCGCGATTTTTTGCGACGTACTTTTCTTCAAGTAATGGTCAGATGTAAGCGAATCCTTCGGCGCCATTTCCTGGCTAAATGAATGCAGGGAAAGGGCAAGAACGAGACCCAGCCCGAATATTTTGCTGCTAAACGAGCTGTTAATAGAAAACAGCCTTGCGTATTTGATAGCTTTAAGAGTCATAACCTTGTGTTTTAATTCTAACACCAAGCTAGTTTTCACCAAGGCCTTTTTATAATTGAATTTTGCAGTTCGCCAATGGGGTTTTGCAATTTTTACTGATTTGCCATTGATCCGGTATCGTATTCCAAAAAAAAAACTTAATTTGACCGGGTGGTTAAGGCCGCTCGCGGCTCTTGCAAAAACCTTTGATCACCATCAATAATTTTGAATGCCTCCGGACCAGGCTCAGGATTTTTTATTTCAGCGAATAAGAGAAATGCTTTCGCCAGCAGCATCTCTTACTGATGTCGTGTCAGAAATTTTGCACGTCAGCAATGACAGTGCTTACCGCCGCATTCGAAACGAAACTCCCCTGGTGCTGCAGGAAGCAAAACAGTTGTGTGAACATTTTCACCTGTCACTTGACCAGGTACTCAATTTAAAACGGAACTCGGTTCTTTTTGAAAATATCCGCATTCATAACCAGCAGTATTCTTATAAGAAATATCTTACTGATCTCATCGGATTGGTAGAACAGGTTGGCAGATTTAAGCAGATAGAGATCATCTATCTTACCAAGGACTTACCGGTGTTTCATAATTTTTACTTCAGGCCACTGATCGCTTTTCGGTTTTACTTCTGGATGAAAACGATCCTGCAGCATCCGGATTATGTGACAAAAGGAATTGACGTCAATGATATTCCGCCCGAGATTGAAGCATTAAGCAAGGAATTGACAAGGGTTTATACACAGATACCTTCTATAGAAATATGGAATACAGAAGGCATCAACAGTGTTATTTCACAAATAGAATTTTATAGGGATAGCGGCCTTTTTTCTTCAGCAGCGGACATTAAAGCAGTTTACCGGGCCGTAGAAGAAACGATCTTGCATTTAAAAGACCAGGTGGAATATGGATGTAAATTTATGCCCGGAGAAAACCACAGGACAAAAAAATTGAATTTTACCTTGTTTTACAATCGTGTGGTGCTCGGGGACAATACGATCTTAGTCACTACAGACAATGTAAGAACCGCCTATCTCAATTATGACGTGCTGGATTATATGGTTACCCGCGATGAGACTTTTTGCAAGCAATGTGCTGAAGACCTGGACAACCTGATGAAGAGGTCAACGGTGATCAGCCAGACCAGTGAGAAGCAAAGAAATATTTTCTTTGGAATACTACTGGCAAAAATTGAGGATCGTTTAAAGAAAGTATAACCCGACTATCTTTCTTTTTCGCTAACAATCAAGATTTTTCCGGATTTCTACGCGAAAAAATTGTAAGAAAAAAAATGAACCGGCTGATTAGGGCAAAATGTAAAGAAGTTTTAAACGCCGTATCCTTTGACTAAAAAATAATAAAAAACCACAACCAACTTTATGGATGCTTCTGAAATTCAACAGGGAATTTTCCAGGTAATAAAGGCAAATATACCTCCTACCTTATCCGCCACTGACGAAATTGCAAAGGTGCTGGATGTCAGTGTGGACAGTGTGTACCGGCGTATGCGTGGTGAAAAAAGTATTTCTTTAGATGAGCTTTATAAGCTTTGCTCTCACTACAAAATTTCCCTGGACCAGCTAATGGATCTCCAAACCGGTACGTTTCAATTCCGGGGGAACTTTTTAAATAATAAAACCTTCCGTTATGATAACTATATGAATGGAATGATCCGGGATCTTAGTTACATGAATAATTTTAAAAAGAAAGAGCTTTATCATCTATGTAAAGACGTCCCTTTTTTTAATCATTTCCTTTTCAGGGAGATCGCTGCTTTCAAATATTTTTTTTGGATGAAAACCCTTTTCAATTTTCCTGAGTTTGAACGTCTCCGCTTCAGTTTTGATATATACCCTGATGAATTGAATGTAATGGGTGAAAAAATACTTACTCTTTATAACCAATTGCCCAGTACGGAACTTTGGAATGTAGAGAATATAAATATTGCCATACGGCAAATTGAATTTTACCGGGAAAGCCAGATGTTTGAATCTGATGAGGATGTTTTAAAACTTTATGAGGCATGGGAAAGAGTGATTGACCATGTGGAAAGACAAGCAGAACGAGGTTATAAATTTGCATATGGAGACCCTGACATGAAGCCAACCAGTAGTTACAGGGTCTACTTTAATGAAGTGATTTTAGGTGATAATAGCTTCATCGCTGTACTCGATGACTCGAAGATGTGTCTTACCGTACATACGGTCATTAACTATATGTCCACAAGAGATGTAAGTTTTTGCGAAAATGCATACGACTATCTACAAAGCCTGATGAAACGATCCACATTGATCAGCAAGGTGAGTGAGAAGGAAAGATCAAAATTCTTCCACATTTTACGTGAAAGGATCAGGAGGAGAAAGGAGACGTTAAAATTATAATAGTTGAAATAATAAAAGCCGCATTTGTCGATGCGGCTTTAAAATGTCCGAAATCCAGATCACCCCCACAAACTTAGCTTCTCACTTGTTAGTGAAACGTGTTATGAACTGACCCCAGGTTAACTGCTCAACAATTGCAGCAAACCAGCGATCCTGATCATTGTCTCGTCAGCGTGATCTTTAATTTATCACCTGATACGTTGACGTCATTATTTACAAGAACAAGGGTTTTGCAATCAAAGCTCTCGATGGTAGTAAGGTCACCATCTATGTTCATGGTGCTTCCCGATAGCGACCAATTGCCGCTATCACTACCGGATGGTGAGCAAACGACCCCTGCATCGTTTATGGTATAATTGCCATTGGCGGTGAATGATAAGACATCATCTCTTTCGCAGGCATCAGGAAAAACGAGAGGAAACCAATCTTCCTCAGGAGATGTGGGAGTTTGTTTGTAAGTGTAAGCTGCAAACTTATATGAACCGGAAATGGACGCAACATCAGTAGCGCAGGATGGGCCCTTGTCTTTGTCTTTTTTACAGGAAATGCAGATCACGCCTGTGATGACAAATAAAATGATCGGAAGAAATGGTAACTTTTTCATGATTTTGATTTGGTTTTGATTAATAAATCAGGTTTCTGGAATTCGCCTTCATCTTTTTCGATACCGGACAGTCCGGGGTGATGAAGATTAACTGCGTCAAATCTATTTGTAAGAGTGGCTTGCCTATAATTGAATTTTGCAGTTTGCTTTTCCCGATTGGCAGTTTCTACCAATTAATGGTTAACCTTCACTACAGTTTGAGATAAATTCCCTTAATGTGAAGATCAAGAAAGAGAAATTGCAGTTTTTTTGCAGTACGCACTCGTTTTCACTGGGTCACCACCTGTTTTATTTTCCCGTTTTATGAAACCGTCAAACCGAACGGGCCAAATATCAATTTCGACGTGCCACAGTTGTTAAACTCGATTATGTAACTCATTTGTCCGGGCTGAGGCGGTTAATAAAACCTTCAACGGGCGAAGCCTGATAGTTTTGAAGTCCAAAAGGACAGCAGTATTGGAAAGATTGGGATTAAAAAGATTGGCTTAGATTCCCTGGCAGTATGAAGATTGAAGAAGAGAAGACAATTCTTAGTACCGGAAATTTAGTATTTTTCTTTTTACAATCTTTTGGCAAGCCTTTTGTCAAAAACGCTTTATGAAAAAGCTACCTCTTACACTTGTTGCTGTTTTATTCCTACAGTTTTCCTGTGATACGATAAGTAAATTGCCTTCGATGAATAGCGGCGTCACCGACGCGGAGGCCGCACAAGGAATTCGCGAAGCTCTAAGCCAGGGGACGGTGAAAGGGATCAATTTTTTAAATAAAACAGATGGTTTTTTTGGAAACGATGCCTACAAGTTGTTGCTTCCGCCCGATGCAAAAAAAATTGAAAATACATTGCGGGCAATCGGCATGGGAAACATGGTTGATAAGGCCATATTACAAATTAATCGTGGAGCCGAAGATGCCGTTGGCTATGCAAAACCCATTTTTGTGGATGCGATTAAAGAAATGACCATTGGGGATGCTCTTAATATTATTCGGGGACCCAATAATGCAGCCACAAATTACTTTAGACAGAAAACTAATGATAAATTGATTGCTGCCTTCACCCCTTCCGTAAAAAATTCGTTAGACAAATTGAATGCAACAAAATACTACGCAGATGTCGTGGGCGCTTACAACAAGCTCCCTACTACTTTTGAAAAGATCAACCCCGATCTTCCTTCCTATGTTGTCGGAAAAGCAGTAGATGCCCTGTTTGATCAAATTGCCAAAGAAGAGGTCAATATCAGGGAAAACCCGGTAGCAAGAACAACAGAGATTTTGAAAAAGGTGTTTGGCAGTACGGCCCATTAAAGCATGACATTTTACATGGAGCGAGTTAAACACCTGCCAGCAACACCTGCCACGCTTCATTTACTTTGCCCTGGTCCAATAATTTCTTTGCGTAGGAATGTAACTCCTTTTCCATGTCATCGGGACTGACACTATAATATTGAGTGATCTGTTTAAGGTGATCATCATCAAAAGAAGAGTCAATAACCGGATATTCATGAACGTTGGCCAACTGCCCTAAATTATTTCCTGTAAGAATTTTACTTTGACGGATCGAAAGAGGCAGCGTGTCTACGCCAATGCCCAATTGTGTATTTGGTTTTTCCACAATAAAGAGATTTGATCCATCGACGCGGCAATACCAATTACCACCCAGTCTTGCCACATGATGTAACTTTTGCTGGTCGATCTTTTTATTTTCATCCAGGATCGAATCATCAATATGCATTTTCATTACCTCGCAGATCGCTAAATTGCCCGCGCCCCCATTATCACCCAGAGGTTTTACTTCATTAACCCTGCATTCCATTTTTACCTTGCTCTCTTTTACCATGGGCGGTTTAACAATGGTTGCGGGTTCAGCCGTAAATCCAGCTTTTACAAATTCATTTGTGTTCTTGGGGTATTCACAACTTGCCAGACTAGTTTGTTGTACCATGGCATAGTCAACTATATTAATAACGACTTCGGGCACTTCAAAAATATTTTGAAGGGTATGTTTCGTTGAATTGTCCCGAACCCTTCTTAAAGGCGAAAAGACGACAATAGGTGGCGTGTAAGAGAAAAGGTTAAAAAAGCTAAACGGGCTGAGGTTTACATTTCCCCCTTTATCGATGGTTGAGGCAAAGCAGATAGGTCTTGGCGCAATAGCGTGTTGCAAATAGTTTTGTCGGTCGACAGGTTTCAATTCTTTTAAATCCAGGATCATCCTGTCAAATATCGTAAAACGGGCTCACTCACATAGTCTAATAACCTCTCATAATTTTTTGGAGGAACTGTAACAAAATAAGG
>Ga0070676_10000718_pt1 | contig 16188 bp, 12 predicted proteins | sample KBSM53metaG_FD_64667 | JGI IMG/M metagenome (GOLD analysis project Ga0070676, IMG submission 64667) | Miscanthus rhizosphere microbial communities from Kellogg Biological Station, Michigan, USA - KBS M5-3 metaG | ecosystem: Host-associated > Plants > Roots > Rhizosphere > Soil ...
GGCAGGGCTTCAATGCGGCTCCATCGGGCGGGCGCGTGTTTGACGCAGCGATGCCCACCATCGCCGGATCGCGCAAGAGCTACACCAATGTGCGCTGGGCCCAGCCGGGCCGCTTCTCACGCCAGCACGAGGACCATTGGGTCTATGGCGACCAGTTTCCGTTCGGCTACGGCACGATCACCGATCCCCTCACTGGGCGCACCGACGGGATCTTTGCGCGCTGCCGAACCGACGATACCTGCCCGAAATTGATGCATGTCGACAGCAATCTGGAGTTCTGGCAGGCGCGCTCCTCACTGATAGTCACTGATGGCGCCGGGCGCGACGTGCCCTTGCCTGACGACGTGCGTGCTTACCTGATGTCGTCGACGCAGCATGTCGCGTCCAGCGCACCTGCGGCCGGCATCTGCCAGTTGCCGAACAACCCGGCCCCGCAGTCGTCCACGTACCGCGCCCTGATGGATCGCCTGATCGCGTGGGCCCGTGACGGGCGGCCGCCGCCGCCCAGCCGCTATCCCTCCGTGGCCGCCGGAACACTGGTGCAGCCGCAGCGCGCCGCGATGGGCTTTCCCGACTTGGGCGCCCTCGGGTTGGTGCTGCCGGCTGGGTTGAATGACTTGAACCCCGCCGATCAAACGGTGATTCCGGCCCGCGTCGATGTGAATCGGCACTACATGCTTTTCGTGCCGCGCACCGACGCCGATGGGCATGACATTGCTGGAATTCGTGTGCCCGATATCGATGCGCCGCTGGCCACGCACACGGGTTTCGGACTGCGCAAGGCCAGCTTCGCCGAAGGACAACTGTGCGGTCTGAATGGCAGTTACCTGCCGCTGCCCAAAGACGTACAGGAGCGCAGTGCCAAGCGCGACCCGCGGCTGTCGATTGCAGAGCGCTACGCGACGCAGACGGCGTATGTCCAGCAGGTGCGCGCATCCGCCGAACGACTGAAGACCGACGGACTGATGCTCGAGGAGGACATGGCGCGCGTGCTCGACGCGGCCGTCAAAGAACCGCGTGTGCTGGCGCTGCCACAGTAGCCTACTACACGGCAATCGCCTCCTTGACGAAGTCGGTGTACTTGCGCAGAGGGCGCCCGAGAATGGCCTGCACGCGATCCGCCGCGCCGTCCGCACCGTGCATGCCGAACGTCTGAATCCCGGCCATCATCAGGCGCATGTCGTAGGCCAGCCAGGACGGCGCCGACGTGGCCATCTGTCCTTCGAAGGCCGCCACGTCGTCCCCGCCGTAAGTCACTTCGCGACCGAGCGCGGCACTCCAGATCTTGGCCACCGACGCTCCGGTCAACCGCTCGGGCCCGACCAGCTCCAGTGTCACGCGTGGTGACGGCGCGGGCGCGCGGTCGCGGCGCAGCAGTTCCGCGACGGCCACGTCCGCGATGTCTCGCGCGTCGATCATCGCGACGCCCGCCGAGCCGATCGGCATCGGGTAGACGCCGTAGCCCTGGATCACCGGCTGGACCATGCGCTCGTTCTGCATGAAGTAGGCCGGCCGAAGGACGGTTGCCGCGATGTCCAGGCTCTCGATCATTCGCTCGACCGTGTGCTTGCCGGTGAAGTGCGGCACGTTGGTGAACTTGTCCGCGTGGAGGACCGACAGGTAGACGACGCGCTCGATGCCGGCCTCGCGCGCCAGGTTCAGCGCGACGAGGGCTTGCGTCACTTCGTCGGGCGTGACGGCGTTCAGCAGGAACAGCGTGCGCACCGAGGACAGTGCTGCGCGCAATGAAGGCACGTCGGTCAGATCGCCCACGACCTCCTTGACGCCCGCCGGGAAGCGTTGCTTTCCGGGAGTGCGAACGAAGGCGCTGACTTCGGCGCCAGCAGCCGCCAGGCCTTGGACGACGAGGGAACCGATGGTGCCGGTGGCACCGGTGACGAGAATGCTCATTGAAATCTCCAGTGGTAGTGAGGTGTGGTGGGGTCGATCGCCGTACTGCGATGACGAGAAGATAGGTCGTTGCTCTAGCAAAACGAAGGCGCGAAAATGAAGACACGCCGTTTCATCTTCGGAACACATGGACCTGAACGCATTGACCGACTTCGCGCTCGTCGCCACCCATGGAGGGCTGGGAAAGGCAAGCCGTGCGAGCGGGCGATCGAAGGCGACCTTGTCCCGGCGCATTGCAGAGCTGGAAGAGCAACTCCGCGTGCGACTCATCGAGCGCAGCGCCCGCGGCCTCAAGCTCACCGAAGCCGGCCAGATGCTGATGGATCGCACCGAAGGGCCGATGCACGAGGTGGCTGAAGCCATGGTTGCCGCTCGCGAGGGCTTGTCGGCACCGCGCGGGCGCTTGCGTGTCGCTTCCCCGGTGCTGTTCTCCCAGCTGGCGATGGGTCGCATCTCCGCCAAGTTCTGCGCGGCTTACCCGGAGGTCACGTTCGAGGTGGTGGCGGAGGATCGCCTGGTCGACCTCGTCGAGGAGCAGTTCGACGCCGTGATCCGCATCAATCCGAACCCGGACAGCAGCCTCGTCGGCCGGTGCTTCGCCAAGGACCGGCTGGTGGTCGTGGCCGCGCCCTCCGTGCCTGTGCCAACGCCAGGCAAGGTCAGCCCCGTTCCCGGCATCGTGTCCTCAACCTTCCAACCCGGGAACTGGACGCTCGACGACGGACGCCTTGTTCTGGAGCCGATCCCGAGGCTGAGACTGTCCTCGTTCCTGATGATTCGCGACGCTGCGATTGCGGGCGCCGGCGCTGCCCTGATACCGCAGTCCATCGCGTGGAACCCACTGACGCGCGGAGAGCTGGTTCAGTGGGGTACGGTTTCAGGCGTGGAGGTCGCGCTCTGGGTCCTGCATACATCGCGACGACTTCCTGCGCCGAAGGTTCGGGCGTTCGTCGAATTCATGTGCGAGCAATATCCGCAGGGGTCCCTCGTACTGGACGGCTAGAAGCCCGCTCGATCGCACGGGCGAATGGTCGGCGGGCGAGCCCATCTGGTCATGGCGCGCGCCTGGCGAGGAACGTCACCCACTCGTTGCCGTCGCGGCCCACCCACTCCGTATCCCATGCGATCGACAGGCCAGCCGCGGCGAGCCGCGTGGCGAAGCGCTCGCGGGTCCATTGCACGGTGTGGTACTCGCCGCTCGTCTCTCCTTCGCCCTTGCGCATCGCGACCAGGAACGCCCCGCCCGGGTTCAGGGCAGTGTGGATCTTGCGCAGTACCGGGTCGACCTGCTCCCGATCGACGTGAATCAGCACGCCCATGGCGAGCACGCCGTCGTAGGGTCCGCCAAGCTCGTCGGTCATCACATTCAACAGATCGGCCTGCTTGCCGCGCTCCGCCATCAGGTCCAGAAACGCTTGCGTCGCATCGGTGCGCCGCACGACCGCGCCGAGCGACTCGATGAAGTCCGCGTCGCGCCCGGTTCCGGAACCGATCTCCAGCACAGAGCCGCCGAGCGGCAGGCACTGCACCAGGCGTCGCAGCGCATCCTCGATGTGCGGCGGGCGGCGCGCACTGACGAGCGAGTCGTACTGGCGCGCAAATCCTTCATAGGTTTGCACGGTTCGTTGCGTGTGCGCCAAGGCATTTGCGGTGAGCTTCGTCATCGATTCGTCTCCAGCGATCGATGCGGCAGCATAGGCGAAGGCGGCGACGCGCGCATGGTTCGCGGCGGCGTGCCGATGCGCTCAGGAACCTCGCGAGGTCATGTACGGCCCGCAGTCCTGACGCAGGTACGCTCTAACGAGTCGTCAACCCGGCGATGACATCCGCCAGGCCGCGTATGCCCTGCTGGATCTGCTGGACCGTCAGCGCGGCATAGCCGAGAACCAGTCCTGCGGGCCGGGGCTGTCCGTGTGGCGTTGGAATGGCAAACAGCGGTGACACCGGGTAGACACCCACACCCCGTTGGCGCGCGGCAGCCACCAGGACCGGCTCGTCCCGGCGGCTCACGGACGGCAACCAAAGCACCAGGTGCAGCCCGGCTGCCGCGCCGACAACGCGCGCATCACCCGGCAGGTTGCGGGCGATGGCGTCGAGCAAGGCCGCACGGCGCCGCTCATGCTCGCGGCGCAGGCGCCGCACGTGACGCTCGTAGGCGCCGCTGTCGATCAGCGAGCTGAGCGCGCGTTGCTCCCAGACGGGCGCATGGCGGTCGGTCAGGCGCTTGGCTTGCCGAAACACCGGCACCAAATCAGGCGGCAGGACCAGGTAGCCCAGTCGAAGCTGAGGCGACAACGCCTTGGAGAACGTGCCGACATAGATCACGCGGCCTTCAGTGTCGATTGACTGCAGCGCATCGATCGGACGCTGCCCGTACCGGAACTCGCCGTCGTAGTCGTCTTCGATGACCCAGGCACGCTGCCGCTGCGCCCAGTGCAGCAGTTCCTGACGCCGACCGATGGGCAAGGTGCCGCCGAGCGGAAATTGATGCGACGGCGTCACGTAAGCCAGCCGGGCCCGGTCGTCGCGCGGCAGGCGTGCCGTGTCCAGACCGTTGGCGTCCACCGGGACGGCGAGCAGCGCGGCACCGGTGGCCTCGAAGCAGCGCCTTGCCATCAGGTACCCCGGATCCTCGAACACGAAGGCGTCTCCCGGATCCAGCAGCACCCGCGCACACAGGTCGATGGCCTGCTGCGAACCATGCACGACCACGATCTGCTCGGCGTCGCAGCGCAACCCGCGCGCCCTCGCCAGATAGCCCTGCAGAGCGCGGAGCAATGACGCATCGCCTTCGGGGGGCGCGTAGTACAGGCTGTGCTGCTGGCTCAGCACGGCCGACTGGTAGGCGCGCCGCCACAGCAGCGCCGGAAAGTCGCGCGAGGCCACCGCGCCGTAGAGGAAGTCGACGCGGCAGCGTTCGGCTGCAGGCAATGCCGACAAGCCCATCTTCTTCACGCGGCGACCGAACGCGGAGAGCGATGATGCGGACGCGGCGCGTCGGCTCGGGCCGGGTGTCGCGGGTGGCGCAAGTCGGCTCGCGACACGGGCGACGCGCCCGACCGACGTGACGAGGAAGCCCTCGGCTGCGAGCTGCTCGAAGGCCGCCGTGACGGTGGTGCGCGACACCCCCAGCTCGGCCGCGAGGGCCCGCGTGGATGGCGCCCGCGCGCCCGGGGGCAGCGTGCCGTCGGCGATCTGGCTGCGCAGCAGGTCGTAGATGCGACGTCCCGTCCCGGCCGCACCGTTGCGGGAGGTGGAAGACGCTGACAACTGGCTCATCAAGATTGGCGAAAACTGGATCTCGAGATTGTGCCGGTTTGCGGCGACCGTGCCGGGCATCCCCGCACACTGACGACAGCACATTTGGATGAGGCGCTGTGGGCCGATCTCGACTCGGCCATGCGCTCTGCTGCGGCGTGACTGCCGTCAGCAGCGAAGGCAAGCGCAAGCCATCTTCTTTCGGCGAGCCGCTGCGGTCAGCGCACTCCGCAAGAGTCAATCCGCGTCAACGTCTGTTGTCGAGCCGATGAACTCGCTCTGATTGATATTGAGTTCGGCAAACTTGCGGTACAGCGTGGAGCGCGCCAGCCCCAGCACGTGGGCCACCTTGTTGACCTTCCGGTATTTGCGCAGCATGCCGACGATGATCTGACGCTCGTAGTTGCGCAGTGATGCCAGGCTTTCGTCGGGAGAGGCCGTGGCGGCCCCCGTATCGGCGTCGGCGCTGCCGCCATGAAGTACTTCGGGGGGCAAGCAATCCAAGTCGATGATCCCATTGGCGCACAGCACCGCCACCTCGATCGCATTGCGCAACTCGCGCGCATTGCCAGGCCAGTGATAGCGGCTCAGCGCGGCGCAGGCAGTGGGCGTGATGTCCACGGATTCGAGGCCGTGCTTGCGGCGCATCATCTCGGCGAATTGATCCGCCAGCAGGTTGATGTCGCAGCGGCGCTCCCGCAGCGGCTTGATGGTGCGCTGCACCACCTTGAGACGGAAGTACAGATCCTGGCGGAAGCGGCCTTGCGCGATCAAGTGCTCGAGGTCGCGGTGCGTGGCGGCGACGATGCGGCACGACGCGTGCCGCGTCTCGCACGAGCCGACGCGCTGAAAGCTGCCGTCTTCCAGCACGCGCAGCAAGGCCGCCTGCATCGCGGGGGGAAGCTCGCCGACCTCGTCCAGGAAGAGCGTGCCGCCCTGGGCGGATTCGAAGTAGCCCGCACGACCGCGTGGATCCGCGCCGGAAAACGCACCCTTCACATAGCCGAAGAAGGTGCTCTCCATCAGGTGCTCGCTGATGGACCCGCAGTTCACCGCAAGATACGGCTCATTGCGGCGCCTGCTGCAGGCATGCACGTGGCGCGCAAGGAGCTCCTTGCCGGTCCCGGTCTCGCCGATGATCAGCAAGTTCACGTCGGCGGTGGCAACGCGCTTGAGATCGTCGAGCATGCGCCGCGTCTGCGGGTCGCGTGACGCGAACTCGCCGAAGCGGCTGATCGATTCGACCGTCGTGGAAAGCGCCGGCCTTTCCTCGTGCCGAAACACCTTCGGATAACCGGCCGGCTTCGCAAGCAGCACGATCGAGCCGATACAGGCACCGCTCCCCGGTGCATTGACTTCGATCGTCGTTTGCACCGCGACCACCTCGTCGCGAAGGGGCGAGCCCCAGCGCTCGGCGATCTGCCGGCAGCGCTCGTTCGGCGAATGCATCACCGGCCGGCCGGCGTGATCGAGCGCGAGCATGTCGTCGTGCGGATAGTGTCGGGCCGTCTCGCTGAAGGCGCTCAGCAGGCGACGGCGCTCCAGCTCGCGGTGCAGCGCCATGCGCGCCTGGATCGAGTTGGCGACCGACACCGTCAGCCCCAGCGCTTGATCGCGGAAGTCGGTCTCGACGGTGGTGAAGTCGATGATGCCGAGCAGGGTCTGTCCGTCGGTGTCGAAGATCGGCGCTGCGGCGCACGACCACGAATGCCAGTGCTCGCAGAAGTGCTCGGTTGCGAAGACGTGCACCGGCTGGCCCTTCGCGAGCGCCGTGCCCATGCCGTTGGTCCCGGCCGCCGTCTCGGTCCATTCGGAGCCGACGACGATGCCGGAGTGGGTCGCCGCACGCTCGCGCACCTTCTGGTTGCCGCTGATGTGCAACACGGTCCCGGTGCGTTCGGCCAGGATCATGATGCCGGGCACGTCCGTCAGGAAGTGGCCGACATCTTGCACGATGGGCACGGAGGTCTCCAGGAGCAAACGCTCGGCTTCGCGGCGGTGCCGGAACTCTTCGTCGCTGAGCCGCCGCCCCTTGGTCATCGCGACGTCGACGCCCAGCGCGGTGCAGCGCTGCCACTCTCCGACCAGAAGCTGGTGGTAGGCGGTGCGGCATTCCTCGACGTCGATCAGCCCGGCGTTGAAGCGCTCCCACAGGCTGTGGACGCCGCGCAGGTCCTTGTGGAAGCCCACATAGGGGCTTGAGTCGGGCTTCATGGCGCGCGCCCTTTCGATAGCTGCCGTCATGCGCCGCCGGACCGTCGCGCGGTGCTGCGTCGCTCATCTCCTGGCCCCGCATTGGAGCGGTTCGGCGACATCCGATCAAGTCGGCCAAATCCCTAACGGCAAAAGCCCGGTGTCCCACGAATCGGACACGTCGGGGACGCGCCGTGACGGTGTCCGAGCACCCGGACAGCACTGTCCACGCCAAGACAGACGAATCGGCGTGAACCGGTGTCCTGGCGGTCGCGCTGCCGTTCGGTGCGCTGAACGCCCTGGTGTTAGCCCTGGGTTTTCGGGTCCGCGCGGGGTGGCCTGCGATGTGCAAAAGGAAGCCGGCCACGGCGCATTGCATCGCGCGCAGGGCTTGCTCGATCCGGCAAACCAAGTCACATGAAGGAGAGTGAGACATGACAGCTTCCCCATCCACCTTGACCCCCAAGCGCTTCGACGCGGTCGTGATCGGCGCCGGCGTCGCCGGCTTGTACCAGTTGCACCAGCTGCGCAAGCAGGGGTTGAACGTGCGCGTCTACGACACCGCCTCGGATGTCGGCGGCACGTGGTACTGGAACCGCTACCCCGGTGCCAAGTTCGACTCGGAGTCCTACATTTACCAGTACCTGTTCGACGAGCAGCTGTACAAGGACTGGTCGTGGAGCGAACGCTTTCCGGGCCAGGCCGAGATCGAGCGCTGGCTGCAATATGTCACCGAGCGGCTGGACTTGCGGCGCGACATCCAGTTCAGCACCACCGTCACCCAGGCGCACTACGACGAGTCGCGCGGCCGCTGGCAGATCAGCACCAGCGGCGGCGAGCAGATCGATGCGCAGTTCTTCATCACCTGCGGCGGCATGCTCTCGGCACCGATGGAGAAGGTCTTCGCGGGCCAGGACACCTTCAAGGGACGCATCTTCCACACCGGCCGCTGGCCGCGCGAGACCCTGGACTTGTCGGACAAGCGGGTGGGCGTGGTCGGCATCGGCGCAACCGGCATCCAGGTCATCCAGACCATTGCCGACAAGGTCAAGCAGCTGAAGGTGTTTGTCCGCACGCCGCAATACGTGCTGCCGATGAAGAACCCGAAGTACGGTCAGCGCGAAGTCGCGGCGTACAAGGCGCGATTCGAGGAACTGCGCAGCAACCTGCCGAACACCTTCACCGGCTTCGAATACGACTTCGTGCACCAATGGGCCAACGATTCGCCGGAGCAGCGCCGCGCAATCCTGGAGGAGATCCACGCCGACGGTTCACTGAAGCTGTGGCTGGCCTCGTATGCCGAGATGTTCTTCGACGAGAAGGTGAGCGAAGAGATCTCGGAGTTCGTGCGCGACAAGATGCGCGAGCGCCTGAAGGACAAGCGCCTGTGCGATCTGCTCATCCCCAAGGACTATGGTTTCGGTACGCACCGGGTGCCGCTGGAGACGAACTACCTGGAGGTCTACCACCGGCCCAACGTCGAGGCGGTGAGCGTCAAGTCCAACCCCATCCAGCAAATCGTGCCGCAGGGCATCCAGCTGGCCGATGGCACGGTGCACGAGCTGGACGTGATCATCCTGGCCACTGGCTTCGACGCCGGCACCGGTGCGCTCACCCGCATTGACATCCGTGGCCGTGAGGGCCGCTCGCTGCGCGACGACTGGTTCACCGAGATCCGTACCACGATGGGCCTGGCCAAGCACGGGTATCCGAACCTGTTGACCACCGCGGTGCCTCTGGCGCCGTCGGCTGCGCTGTGCAACATGACCACCTGCCTGCAGCAGCAGACCGAGTGGATCAGCGGCCTGATCGGCCACATGCAGGCCACCGGCAAGAAGGTGGTCGAGCCCAGTGCCGAGGCCGAGGACGACTGGGTACGCCACCACGACGAGACTGCCGGCGCCAACCTCATCTCCAAGACGTCGTCATGGTATGTGGGCTCCAACGTGCCGGGCAAGCCGCGGCGCGTGCTCTCGTACACCGGCGGGGTCGGTGAGTACAAGCGGCGCTGTGGGGAGGTGGCCAAGGCCGGCTATCCCGGCTTCGACATGCAGTGATGCCCATCGGCGCGCCGGCCCCCGGGCCGGGCGCGCCACCCAAACCCTGACTCCTGGAGAGCATTGATGAGCCAACAACTGAAGTCGGCATTCGACGCCGTGTTGCAACAAGCCGTGGAAGGCAACCCCAACGTGCCCGGCGTGGTGGCCATGGTCACCGACAGGAAGGCCAACCTCTACGAAGGCGCGGCCGGCGTGCGCCGCCTGGGCGATGCCGCGCCGATGACCACCGACAGCACCTTCGCGATCTTCTCGACCACCAAGGCGATCACCGCGACCGCGGCACTGCAACTGGTCGAAAGCGGCCAGCTCGACCTGGATGCCCCGGCGCAGAACTACGCGCCGGCCATCGGCAAGCTGCAGGTGATCGAGAGTGTCGACCTGCAAGGCAACGCCAGGCTGCGCCCGCCGCGCAGCCAGGTGACCACGCGACAGTTGCTCACCCACACTGGCGGCTTCGGCTATGACTTCTTCAACGAGAACTACAAGCGCCTGGCCGACGCGGGCAAGCAGCCCAGCGTCATCAGCGCCTCGCGCGCAGCGCTCGAGACGCCGATGCTGTTCGATCCGGGCGAGCGCTGGGAGTACGGCACCAACATCGACTGGGTCGGTCAGGTGGTGGAGGGCATCACCGACCGCCGCCTCGGCGAAGTCTTCAAGGCCCGCATCTTCGATCCGCTGGGCATCGAAGACATGACCTTCGAGATCGACGACCGCATCCGTGCTCGCCTCGCGAGCATGCACGCACGCCACCCCGACGGCCACCTGGAAGCGATGGATTTCGAGCTGCCGGCCAAGCCGGAAGTGCATTTCGGCGGCCACGGCCTGTACGGCACGGTGGGCGACTACATGAAGTTCATCCGCATGTGGCTGAACGACGGCGCCTGCCCCTACGGTCGGGTCCTGAAGGCCGAGACGGTGGAGATGGCATGCCGCCGCCACCTCGATCCGAAGCTGAAGGTGACCATGCTTCCAGGCGTGATCAAGACGCTGTCCAACGACGCGGAGTTCTTCCCCGGCCAGCCCAAGGCCTGGTCGCTGCCGTTCATGATCAACGAGGAGCAGGCCCCCACCGGTCGTCCGGCGGGCGCGCAGGGCTGGGCCGGTCTGGCGAACCTCTTCTACTGGATCGACCGGCAGAACGGCCTCGGCGGTTTCTGGGCCACGCAGATCCTGCCGTTCGGCGACCCGGCGTCGTTCGTCGGCTACATGAACCTCGAGTCGGCCGCATACCGCGCCTTCAAGGGCTGAGTTCGCTCGCTTCCGCACCGTGCGAGCCTCGTCGCTGCGCCGCCGATCCCGCAGGTGCTGCGGATCAGCGACGCGGCGCGTGCCTGCCCTCTCGCGAATTCAGGTTTTTACGAAATCAAAGCTCGCGAAATACTGCTTTTTCCGAAGGCAGGCCGGGTCCAGACTTCAGCTGTCACTCAGTTGAAGGAGAGATCGGCGATGAAAGTACTGTTCAAGGCGCGAGACCCGCACGCCACTGAACTGCGCGACCTGACGGAGCGCCGTGTGCGCTTCGTGTTGCGGCGCCTCGGATGGCTCGTTCCGCGTGCCGAGGTGCAGATGTCGGACGTGAACGCCAGCCGAGGCGGCATCGACAAGCGCTGTCAAGTCGAACTCGACACCCACGGTGCCGGGTCGGTCGTCGTCAGCGCCGTGGCAAACGAATGGCGCACCGCGCTCGACGGCGCGCTGGCGCGCGCAGTACGGTCGCTGATGCGCTTGTGGCGTCGCGACGCCGACTCGCGGCGACTGCGCCGGCGTCTGGTCAGTCTCGAACGCTGACACCCACGGCCGTGCCGTCTCAGCTTCCGACAAATCCCTTGGACTCCGAGAAAGGATTTCCTTTGAAGTGCCCGACCTGCCCCAACGAGACGCTTGTCATGTCAGACCGACAGGGTGTGGAGATCGACTACTGTCCGACATGCCGCGGCGTCTGGCTCGACCGCGGGGAACTCGACAAGCTGCTCGAACGATCCGCAGCGCGGGAATCTCCTCGCGCGGCTGTCAACGATGCTCGCTCGGGTCGTCCCGACTTCGTCGACTCCGACCACCATGGTCTCTCCGGCTCCTACACGCGCGGGCATCGCCGCAGAAAGTCGTGGCTGAGCGAGATCTTCGACTGAAGCGAGCGCTCGTCGTAGTGCTTGGCTGGCGCCGCAGCACGTGTCGCGGCCATCTCGCTCCCCTGACGGTCGATGCACGTCTGGCGTGCGCGCCGTGCGGCGATCGCAGGGCATCACCGATCCGCGGGCCAGCGTCGTCGGCGTACGCGATGGCCTGCCTGTCGGCGCACACGACGCGCTGAACGGGATCGAGCCCGTTCATGCGACCTGCCCGAATGCCGGCAGGTCGGCAGGTGCGACTCCGGACGCCGCAGTGGCCGCGGCGGTGCACGACGTGCTGGTGCATGAACTGCCGAGCACCGCTGAGGAACGGATCACGTGCCGCGTTGCGACCTCACCTCTGCCACGATCATGGCTGCCTCGTCGGGATACAGCATGCCGGCGATTTCGTACGCCGCATGCGCCTCGGCCAGTGAGGCTCGTTCGCTCGCAAGTTCAAACGCTGTCCAGGCGGCGACGAATCGCGTGCACCATTCTTCGCGGGGAATGGCGTTCAAGATGTGAGAACGCGGCATTTTCATACGCTTGAAATGCATGGTTTTCCTGGCCAGCGATTTCCGTGCCCGACGGCTGCCGGGGTTCGATCGTTGTGTGACGCATGTCATTCGAAGGCAGCGAATGCAACTGTGGCATGGATCTCGGGCCATTCGACCCGCATCGGTTCCACCCGATTCCATCAACTCATCCGGATTGATGAGGTCACACGACCCAGGCCGCGTCGCGATCCGGTGCGGGGCTGCTGCCGCGCACGTTCAAGTGCTCGTGCCGGTCGACTTCACGTACCGTTCAGCGACGGCAGGTTGGGCTGCATCTCTCGCATTCCGAGGCGGGGCGCACGCCCTCGCGGCGCGCATCGCGCCAGGATGCATCGGCCATCCAGCGCATCAGCGTCTTCCTGACCCCATTGACCGCCACGCCGGCAGCGTCCACCCGCTCAGCAGGGCCACGGCACGCAGCAGGGTGGCCGATCCCGCGCCCAGGGCGAGGCCGACCCATTGCGGTGTGTCTGCGCTGTGCGCGAGCACGACCAACCAGCCGCCCACGAACGAGCAGACGGCGTAAGGGCGATGGTCGCGAAAGGCCTTCGGAATCTCGTTGCACACGATGTCGCGCAAGACACCGCCGAACACCGCGGTGACCATCCCCATCAGGACGGCGACGATGGCGGGCAATGACGCGTCCAGCGCAATCTGCGTGCCGCCGGCCGTGAACAGCCCGAGCCCCAACGCGTCGGGCCATTGCATCGCGCGCTCGGTCGGCTCGACATGCCGCGCCCGCATGAATGACATGGCGCCTACGCACAGCGCGAGCAACACCCACAGCCATGCCGCATGCTCGACCCAGAAGAACGGTCGCCTGTCGAGGAGAACGTCGCGCAGCGTGCCGCCGCCGAACGCGGCAAGCCCCGAGACCACACACACGCCGACCACGTCAAGACGCTTGCGCGCTCCTTCGATGAGGCCCGAGAGCGCGAAGGCCAAGGTGGCCACCGCTTCGATGGTCACCTGGGCGTTCGACAGTGTCCAGAACGAGAGGGCAGGCATGCGCTCATCATAAGAATCGACAGAGGCGTCGTCCGGTGGGCTGCAGTCGCTCGCGTAGAGCAATGTTCACGCGACGGACGTGCTGCCGTCCGTCGATGTGGTGGTGTCGACGCGCCGACCGCGCCGCTGCCTACTTCAGCTCGAAGCCGGCGAGCTTCTTTGCGACCGGCACGTTCTTCAGGGTCACGTAGACCGGCAGCCCGCCCTTGTATTTCGGGTAGTCCTCGCCCTGGATCAGCGGCGTCAGGTAACGCCGGCACTTGTCGGTGATGCCGAAGCCGTCTTTCGTGATGAAGTCGCGCGGCATGAACTTCTCGACGTTCGCGACCTTCGCGAGGTCGGCCACGCCGATCTTGTAGCGGTACGGCGCGTCGGAGGTGCGCTGCACCGTCGGCATCACCGCATTGCGGCCGGCCAGCGCGAGTTCGACCGCCTTCTTGCCGAGCTCGTAGGCCTGCTTGACGTCGGTTGCCGACGCGATGTGGCGCGCCGCGCGCTGCAGGTAGTCGGCCACGGCCCAGTGGAACTTGTAGCCCAGCGCCTGCTTGACCATGTTCGCGACGACCGGCGCGGCACCGCCGAGCTGTGCGTGGCCGAACGCATCGCGCGCGCCCTGCTCGGCGAGGAACGTGCCGTCGGCATGATGGCAGCCCTCGGAGACGACGACGGTGCAGAAGCCGTGCGCCTTGACGAGCTTGTCGACGCGCGCCAGGAATTTCTTCTCGTCGAACACGATCTCGGGGAACAGGATCACGACCGGGATGCCGTGGTCCTCGACCAGCCCGCCGGCCGCGGCGATCCAGCCGGCATGGCGGCCCATCACCTCGACGACGAACACCTTGGTCGAGGTCTTCGCCATCGAGCGCACGTCGAACGAGGCTTCGAGCGTCGACACCGCGACATACTTTGCGACCGAGCCGAAGCCCGGGCAGCAGTCAGTGATCGGCAGGTCGTTGTCGATCGTCTTCGGCACATGGATCGCCTGCAGCGGGTAGCCCATTGCCTCGCTGAGCTGGCTGACCTTGAAGCAGGTGTCGGCCGAATCGCCACCGCCGTTGTAGAAGAAGGTGCCGATGTCGTGCGCCTTGAAGACCTCGATCAGGCGCTCGTATTCGCGTCGGTTGGCCTCGAGCGACTTGAGCTTGTAGCGGCACGAGCCGAACGCGCCCGACGGCGTGCTGCGCAGCGCGGCAATCGCCGCGGCCGACTCCTTGCTCGTGTCGATCAGGTCTTCGGTCAGCGCGCCGATGATGCCGTTGCGCCCGGCATAGACCTTGCCGATCCGGTCGCGGTTGGCACGCGCGGTCTCGATCACGCCGCAGGCGGACGCGTTGATGACGGCGGTGACGCCGCCCGACTGGGCATAGAACGCATTCTTCTTTTTCTGGGCCATGCAGGGCTCCTTCGCAGGGGTGGACGGTCAGGCCGCGAGCGCGTTGCCGACGATCTCGCGCACGTTGCTCGACAGGTTGGTCTTGGCCGCGACGCGCAGCAGCGCTTCGCGTGCCGCGCCGCGGTAGGGCTCGGCCAGGCGGCTCCAGCGGTCGAGCACGCGCGCGAAGCGGGCCGCGAGCTGAGGGTTCAGGCTGTCGAGTTCGATCACGTGATCGGCCCAGAACACATACCCGGCGGCATCGAGCCGATGGAACGCGCCCGGATTCGCGGCGCAGAAGGACACGATCAGGCTGCGCGCGCGGTTCGGGTTGCGGATCGAGAACTCGGGGTGCTTGAGCAACTGCTTGACGCGTGCGAACACGCGACCGTCGGCGGTCTCGGGCGCACCGGCCTGGATCGCGAACCAGCTGTCGATCACCAGCGCCTCGTTGCGGAACAGCTCGTGGAAGCGGTGCAGCGCCGGCCCGGCATGCTCGGCGTGCGCGCGCACCAGCGCGTTCAGCGCGCCAACGCGGTCGGTCATGTTGGTCGCGACCTTGAAGCGCTGGTAGGCGCGCCCGGGCCAGGCGGCGTCGCCGCGCGCAACCGCGTCGAGGCACAGCATCGCGAGCGCGCGATTCGCCAGCGCGCGCTTGCCGGCCGACAGCGGGTCGGGCGAATACGGGCCGGCGACCTGGTGCGCCTCGAAGGCCCATTCCCAGTCGTCCCGCAGGGCCTGCGCGAGCTGCGCGAGCATGGTCTCGCGGGCGACGTGGATGCGCTGCGGATCGACCGGCGTCATCTGCTCGGCGACGTACGACTCGCTCGGCAGCGACAGCACCAGGTCCTTGAAGGCGGCGTCCAGCGTCGGGTGCCGCAGCACAGCGCGCATCGCGTCGATGAAGGGCGCATCGAGTGCCGCCGCTGCGCTGCCCGACGCGGCCGCGACCAGCCGCGACAGCGCGAGCCGCTGCCCGGCCTCCCAGCGGTTGAACGGGTCGGTGTCGTGCTGCAGCAGCACCAGCAGGTCGGCGTCGGTCAGGCCGTCGACCAGGATCACCGGCGCCGACAGCCCGCGCAGCAGCGACGGCACCGGCTCGACCTCGACGTCGACGAAGGTGAAGAAGCTGCGCGTGTCTTCGAGCACCAGCAGCCGCTCGGTCGCGCTGCCCGGCGCTTCGTCTTCGAGGCGCAGCGGCAGCGGCTGCCCGTCACGCCCGATCAGTCCGATCGACAGCGGGATCACGAACGGCTCCTGCGGGGTCGCGGCGAGCGCCGAGGGCGCCTGCTCCAGACCGAGCGTGTAGGTGCGCGTGGGCGCGTCATAGCGGCCGCGTGCCGTCACGCGCGGCGTGCCGGCCTGGGCGTACCAGCGCTTGAACTGCGTCAGGCTGCGCGCCAGCGCGCTGTCGGGGTTGGCGTCGGCGATCGCCTGCGCGAAATCGTCGCAGGTCACGGCCTGGCCGTCGAAGCGCTCGAAGTACAGGCTGATGCCGCGCGCGAAGCCTTCGCGGCCGACCAGCGTGTGCATCATGCGCACCAGCTCGGCCCCCTTCTCGTAGACGGTGGCGGTGTAGAAGTTGTTGATCTCGACATAGCTGTCGGGCCGCACCGGGTGCGCCATCGGCCCGGCGTCCTCGGAGAACTGCACGTCGCGCAAGGTGCGAACGTTCTCGATCCGCTTGACGGCGCGCGCGGTCTCGGCGCCCGCCATGTCCA